>Ga0180121_10000561_pt1 | contig 15698 bp, 17 predicted proteins | sample AntDrymUQ5402106_2_FD_129676 | JGI IMG/M metagenome (GOLD analysis project Ga0180121, IMG submission 129676) | Polar desert sand microbial communities from Dry Valleys, Antarctica - metaG UQ540 (21.06) (version 2) (version 2) | ecosystem: Environmental > Terrestrial > Soil > Desert | place...
ACTGCTCGAGGCTTCCGTCCTCGAGCGGGTTCTGCTCGTACCCCGCCTTGGTGAGGTTGCGGCCCCCGAAGTCATGGCTGTCGACGATGATCGTCGAGCCGCGCGGGACGTCGCGGACGTTCGCCTTGAGCGCGGCCGGGTTCATCGCTACCAGCACGTCCGGGGCGTCGCCCGGCGTCAGGATGTCGTGGTCGGCGAAGTGCACCTGGAAGCTGGAGACGCCCGCCATGGTGCCCGCCGGCGCGCGGATCTCGGCGGGGAAGTTCGGCAGCGTGGACAGGTCGTTGCCGAACGCCGCGGTCTCCTGGGTGAACCGGTCGCCGGTGAGCTGCATGCCGTCGCCGGAGTCGCCGGCGAATCGGATGATGACGCGGTCGAGCTGGCGGACCTGCTTGCTCACATAGTCCTCTCTACCACGTCTGCCGCAGTCAGCCGTCCAGGCCGGCGCGCTCGTCGTCGCTCAGCACCAGGTCGGCGGCCGCGGCCGAGTCCTGGGTCGAGGCCGGCCGGCTCGCGCCGGGGATCGGGACCACGCGCGGCGAGAGCCCGAGCAGCCAGGCCAGGCAGGCCTGCTGCGGGCTCACCCCGTGGGTCTCGGCGACCTCGGCGAACGCGTGGTGCTTCGAGCCGAGGTCGGCGGCCCGGCTCATGCCGCCGAGCGGGCTCCACGGCAAGAAGGCGAGCCCGAGCTCGTCGCACACCTCGACCTCCGGGCGGCTGGAGCGGAAGTCCGGGGACAGCTGGTTCTGCACGCTGACCAGCCCGTCACCGAGCACCTCGTGGGCGGTGCGGATCTGGCCGGGGTCGGCGTTGGAGATGCCCACCCGCTGCACCAGCCCGGCGTCCAGCAGCTCGGCCAGCCCGCCCATCGTCTCCTCGTACGGGACGTCGGGGTCGGGTCGGTGGTGCTGGTAGAGCCCGATCGCGTCGCCGCCGAGCCGCCGCAGCGACTGCTCGCAGGCTTGCCGCAGGTACTCCGGGCGGCCGTTGACGTCCCAGCCACCTTCGGGGTCGCGGACGTGGCCGCCCTTGGTCGCGACGAGCACATGGTCGGTGCCACCGCCGTACGAGCGCAGCGCGCTCGCGACGACCTCCTCGTTGTGCCCGTGGGCGTACCGGACGGGGCTGGCGGTGTAGGAGTCGGCGGTGTCGATCAGGGTCATGCCCGCGTCCAGCGCCGCGTGCACCGTCGCCTCGGCCTGGTCGGCGTCGGGGATCGGGTCGACCGACATCGGCATCGCGCCGAGACCGATCGCAGATACCTTGACGTCACCGATGACTCGCTGCTGCATGTCTCCCGATGCTACGTCGGTGCCTAGACTCCCGCAGCATGGTGCAGGCCATGACTGAGCCGCCGGTGCGGGCGGCCGAGGTGTCGTACGGGGGCACCCGCTGGCGCGTGCACGACCTCGCGCTCGCCTGCTGCGCGCTGGAGTACGCCGCGGCCACACTGCGCGCCCCTGATGACTTGCCCGCGGAGCTCGGCGACGTCGACCTGCTGGCAGCTGCGCCCGAGGTCGCGGACGTGCTGGTCGTCTCCGGGACGGTCACGGACGCACTCGCCCCCGCCGTGCTCGCGTTGTGGGAACGACTGCCCGAGCCGCGGTACGTGCTGTCGTTCGGCTCGTGCTCCAACTCGGGCGGCCCGTACTGGGACTCCTACTGCGTCACCAAGGGGGTGGACCAGGTGCTGCCGGTGGACGTGTACGTGCCCGGCTGCCCGCCGCGTCCCGAGTCGCTGTTCGACGGGTTGGCGCAGCTTCGCCGGCTGGCCGGAGCCCCGGTGTGACGAAGTCCTGGTCCGACGCGGTCGCCGGTGGGCTCGGGGTCGAGCCGGTCGACGAGTTCGGCACCCTGCGCGCCGACGTCGCGCCGGATCGCTGGCTGACCGCTGTGCGCGCCGCCCGCGACCCGCTCGGGTGCAGGTTCTTCGACTGGCTCACCGCGGTCGACGAACCGCCGGACACCCTGCGCCTGGTCTGCCACCTGGCGAGGCCGCCCAGGGACGGTGCCCAGATGCGGCGGCTGTTGCTGCGCACCACGGTGGCTCGCACCGAACCCGTCCTGGCGTCGGTGTCAGACGTGTTCGCCGGCGCCGGCTGGCACGAGCGCGAGGTGCGGGAGATGTTCGGTGTCGAGTTCACCCGGAGCGCCGACGCCTCCTCGGCCGACCGGCTGCTGCTCCCGGCCGGCTTTGAGGGACACCCGCTCCGGAAGGACTTCGTGCTTGCCTCCCGGGTCGCGGCGCCGTGGCCGGGCGCGAAGGAGCCTGGCGAGTCCGACGCCCTGCTGGCCTCCGGGCTGGCCTCCGGTCGCGCACCCCGTCGTCGGGTCCGGCCCCCGGGCGTGCCGGCGCCCGAGGACTGGGGTCCATCGGACGAGCCTCGATGAGCGCGCTGCCGGAACGGTCCCGTGGGGTCATCGCGCTGATCGACGACAAGTGCACATCCTGCATGCTCTGTGCCCGCGAGTGCCCGTCCTGGTGCATCCACATCGACTCGCACCCCGAGACCACCGCGGCACCGGCCAGTGGCCGGCCGCGTACGAAGGCGGTGCTTGACCGGTTCGCGATCGACTGGTCGCTGTGCATGTACTGCGGCATCTGCATCGAGGTGTGCCCCTTCGACGCGTTGGAGTGGGCGCCCGCGCACCGCTATGCCGAGCCAGAGGCGGGGGCGCTCGTGCACGAGCGGGAGCGGCTGACCGACTGGCTTCCGCTCCGCTGAGAGTGACGTTTCTGCGAAGAATTGCGGGGGCGGTTTCAGCCGGCTAGCGCAACACCGGGTGGTTTGAAAGGGTTGTGACAGTAGCTGGTCGAGGGCCTCGGCTGGGGTCTTCCAGCCGAGGGTCTTGCGCCGCGGCTTGCGCAGCGCCCGACCGGTGCGCAGCCGTTTGTGCAGGTCACGGCGCAGATCGCCGCGGCCCTGGACATACAGGGACTGGTAGATCGCCTCGTGGCTCACCCGCATCTCCACATCGTCGGGAAAGTCTGCCCGCAGCCGGGCCGAGATCTGCTGCGGGCTGTGCTCTTGGTCCAACCGATCCTGCACCTCGGCCCGCAACCGGGCACTCGTGGCGAGCTTGGACCGGCCGCACCGTCGGCTGTCAGCCTCGGCGGCCTGGGCCGCCGAGGCCCGGTAGCCGGGCCGACGCACCGTGCGGTGTCGACGCAGCTCCCGGCTGATCGTGGAGGCCGCCCGACCGAGCCGGCGGGAGATCTCGTTGATGCCCACCCCAGCCTTGCGCCAGCAGGCGATCTCCTCCCGTTCGGACAACGACAGCCGGGCATAGGCCCGGCCCGACGACCGCGGCCGAACAAAGGCAGGCATCACCCCGCCAGCCGGCCGAAACCACCGGTACCCAGCCGCCGCGGACACGCCGGCAGACGACGCGGCCGCCTTCACCGGCTGACCAGCGCGTGTCGTCGCAGAAACGTCACTCTCAGCGGAACGCGGCCGTATACGTCAGCGGTAGTTGACGAACTGGACCGCGAAGTCGTAGTCCTGCCCCTTGACCAGAGCGATCACCGCCTGCAGGTCGTCTCTCTTCTTGCTCGACACCCGCAGCTCGTCGCCCTGCACCTGGACCTTGATCCCCTTGGGCCCCTCGTCGCGGACCAGCTTTGCGATCTTCTTGGCCTGTTCCTGGCTGATCCCCTGGCTGAGGGTGGCGTCGACCTTGACGTCGCGGCCCGACTGTCGCGGCTCGCCGGAGTCCAGCGCCTTGAGCGAGACGCCGCGCTTGATCAGCTTCTGCTTGAAGACGTCGAAGACTGCCAGCACCCGCTCCTCGGCGTTGGCGGACATCTCGACAGTCAGCTCGCCGTGCCACCCGATTGAGGCGCCGGTGTTCTTGAAGTCGAAGCGCTGGGAGATCTCGCGCTGGGTCTGGTTGAGCGCGTTGTCGACCTCCTGGCGGTCGACCTTGCTCACGATGTCGAAGCTCGAGACCCCGGCCACGTCGTCCTCCCTCCGGCCATCCCGACGATCAGGGCGGCCCGTTCGGCTGCGCTATTCTGCTCCGCGCCGGTTGCCCGGCACCCGGCAGGTTGCCCGAGCGGCCAAAGGGAGCTGACTGTAAATCAGCCGGCACAGCCTTCGCAGGTTCGAATCCTGCACCTGCCACGCTCTCGGGGCGCTGTGTATCCTTCGAGGTCGCTCGCCCCAATAGCTCAGTCGGTAGAGCGTCTCCATGGTAAGGAGAAGGTCTACGGTTCGATTCCGTATTGGGGCTCTGGGTGTGCGTACGCCCGGTGGCGGGGTAGCTCAGGTGGTCAGAGCACACGGCTCATAATCGTGGTGTCGCGGGTTCGAGTCCCGCCCCCGCTACGCACCCGCAGTAACCAACTCCAGTACTCAGTCCACCGAAGGGGCAGCACCGTGGCCAAGAGCACCGACGTCCGTCCCAAGATCACCATGGCCTGCACGGAGTGCAAGGAGCGGAACTACATCACCAAGAAGAACCGGCGCAACGACCCCGACCGGCTCGAACTGGCGAAGTACTGCCCGCGGTGCCGCAAGCACACCGCGCACCGCGAGACCCGCTGACGCGGCGGGCGACCCGGCGTGGCCGTCGACCCGGCGCTGGCCGGACGGAGCTTTCCGGCAACCCGTCCGCACTACGTGAGTCGGTACGAGGTGTCGCGCTTCGCCACCGCGATCGGTGCGACCGACTCTGTCCACCACGACGTCGACGAGGCACGCGAGCGCGGGCATCGAGACCTGCCGGCGCCGCCGACGTACCCGATTGTCGTCGCCTTCGAGGCGATGTCCGCGCTGCTGGCAGACCCCGACGTCGGCATCGACCTCCGCAACGTCGTGCACTCCGCGCAGCGGTTCGTCAGTGACCGTCCGGTCTACGCCGGCGACGTGCTGACCGCGACGCTCACGGTGGAGTCCGTACGAACCGCGGCCGGGACAGACGTGGTCGCCACCCGCAGTGGCGTGGCGACCGTCGACGGCGAGCACGTCTGCACCGCGCACGCCACGCTTGCCCACCGGGCGCCGAGCTCGTGAGCGCGCAGCCCATGAGCACAGAGCTGCCCGCTCGCAGCTACCGGGTGACCCGCGCCGACCTGGTTGCCTACGCCGGCGCGAGCGGTGACCACAACCCGATCCACTGGTCGGACCGGGTGGCGACCGCGGTGGGGCTGCCAGGAGTGGTCGCACACGGCATGTTCACGATGGCGCTCGGCGCCCGCGCGCTCGCCGACTGGTCCGGCGACCCCGGGCGGGTGCTGGAGTACGGCGTGCGCTTCACCCGCCCGGTCGTGGTGCCTGACGGCGACTACGGCGTCGAGGTGGAGGTCACCGGCGTGGTGACCGACCGCGACGACGAAACCGCCAACGTCGACCTCACCGTGACCTGCGCCGGTACCAAGGTCCTCGGCCAGGCGCGGGCGCGGGTACGGCTAGCCGATGAGTGAGCGGTCGCTTGCGGAGCTGACCACGCTGCGGCTCGGCGGCCTGGCGAGCGACGTGGTCGAGGTCGCCGAGGAGCAGGCCATGGTGGATGCGGTGTCCACCGCCGATGCCGCCGGTCAGCCGTTGCTGGTCGTTGCCGGCGGCAGCAACCTGGTGCTGCCCGACGCCGCGATCGAGCGCCGCGTCGTGCTGGTCCGTACGACCGGGGTTGCGGTCGATCGAGACGACGACCAGGTGGGCTTACGCGCCGCCGCCGGCGAGGACTGGGACTCCCTCGTCGCCCGCGCGGTCGACGACGGCTGGGTCGGGGTCGAGGCGCTGTCCGGCATCCCGGGCTCGGTGGGCGCTACCCCGATCCAGAACGTCGGAGCGTACGGGCAGGAGGTGTCCGAGACCTTGACGGCGGTCCGGGTCTGGGACCGCTCGCAGCGCCGGCCGCGCACGTTGTCCGCGGCCGACTGCGGGTTCGGCTACCGCACCAGCCGGTTCAAGGCCGAGCCAGACCGGTTCCTGGTGCTCGAGGTCGTCTTCGTGTTCCCACGCGGCGAGCTCGGCGCGCCGATCCGGTATGCCCAGCTGGCCGACCGGCTCGGCGTCGACCTCGGCGCGCGGGTGCCGCTGGCTGCCGTGCGAGACGCGGTGCTCGAGCTGCGCCGGTCCAAGGGGATGGTGCTCGACGCCACCGACCACGACACCTGGAGCGCCGGCTCGTTCTTCACCAACCCGATGCTGGACCCGACCGACGCGGAGCGGCTGCCGGTCGAGGCGCCCCGGTGGCCGCAGCCGGACGGGCGGGTGAAGACCAGCGCGGCATGGCTGATCGAGCGGGCGGGGTTCGCCCGCGGCCACGGCGCCGGCGCCGCGCGCATCTCCGGCAAGCACACGCTCGCGCTGACCAACCGCGGGAGCGCGACCACCGCGGACCTGCTGGCGCTCGCCCGCGAGGTGCGGGACGGGGTCAGCGCCAGGTTTGGCGTCGAGCTGGTCCCCGAGCCCACCCTGGTCGACTGCACCCTCTAGCCGCCGGGCTGGCTAGCCGCCGGCTGGTCGCTGGCCGAGCCAGGCGTCGACGCCGGCCAGCAGGTCCCGCCGCACGTTGTCCGGGGCCAGCGAGCTGCGTACGGACATACGGGCCAGCTCGGCGAGCGCGGGGTCGTCGAACCCGTGCGCCGCCCGCACCAGCGCGTACTGGCCGGCCAGCCGCGACCCGAACAGCAACGGGTCGTCGGCGCCAAGCGCGACCGGTATGCCGGCGGCGAGCAGGTCCGGCAGCGGCACCTCCTCGAGGGTGGCGTAGACGCCGAGCGCGACGTTGGAGACCGGGCACACCTCGAGCGGAACACCGGCGTCGACGACCCGGGCCAGCACCTCCGGGTCCTCGACGCAGCGGATCCCGTGCCCGAGCCGATCAGCCCCCAGCGCGGTCAGGCAGGAGTCGACGCTGTCGGCACCGCGCAGCTCACCTCCGTGCGGCAGGCTGGCCAACCCGGCGCGGCGGGCGATGGCGAACGCGGGGGCGAAGTCCGCCGTACGCCCGCGCCGCTCGTCGTTCGACAGCCCGAAGCCGACGACTCCGCGATCGGCGTAGCGCCCGGCGAGCCGGGCCAGCGTGCGGGCGTCCAGCGGGTGCCTGGTGCGGTTGGCAGCGACCACGACCGCCATACCGAGTCCGGTCGCGGCGCTCGCCTCGCGCACCGCGTCCAGCACCAGCTCGATGAACGTGGTCAGCCCGCCGAACTCGGCGGCGTAGCCGGACGGGTCCACCTGGATCTCGGTCCACCCGCAGCCGTCTGCCACGTCGTCCTCGGCGGCCTCCCGCACCAGCCGACGGACGTCGTCCTCGGTGCGTAGCACCGACCTGGCCAGGTCGTACAGCCGCTGGAACCGGAACCAGCCCTTCTCGTCGGCGGCAGACAGCAGCGGTGGCCATTCCTCGCGCAACGCGGGCGGCAGCCGGACGCCGTCCCGGTCGGCGAGCTCGACGAGCGTGTCGTGCCGCATCGCCCCGGTGAAGTGCAGGTGCAGGTGTGCCTTCGGCAGCGCACGCAGCGGCCGCGACCCGGGGCGTTCGTTCACCGGGTGCCGAAGAGCTTCTGCAACCGCGTCACCCCTTCGGCCAGGTCGTCGTCGCCGAGCGCGTACGACAGCCGCAGGTAGCCGGGGGAGCCGAACGCCTCGCCCGGCACGACCGCGACCTCCGCGTGTTCGAGCACCAGCTCGGCGAGCTGCGCCGACGAGGTGGCGGTGGTCCCGCCGACGTCGCGACCGAGTAGCCCCTGCACCGAGGGGTAGGCGTAGAAGGCGCCCTGAGGCGTTGGGCAGACGACGCCGTCGATCTCGCCGAGCATGCTCACGATCGTGCGCCGCCGGCGGTCGAAGGCGACCCGCATCTCCGCGAGGGCGTCCAGCCCGCCGGTCAGCGCGGCGATCGCCGCCCGCTGCGACACGTTCGACACGTTCGACGTCGCGTGCGACTGCAGGTTGGTCGCCGCCTTGACCACGTCGGGCGGACCGGCGAGCCAACCGACCCGCCAGCCGGTCATCGCGTACGTCTTGGCCACGCCGTTGACCACGACGCAGCGGTCGGTGAGCTCGGGCACCGCGACCGGCATCGACACCGCGCGGGCGTCGTCGTAGACCAGGTGCTCGTAGATCTCGTCGGTCACAACCCACAGCCCGGACTCAGCCGCCCACCGGCCGATCGCCTCGACCTGGTCGGGTGGGTAGACCCCGCCGGTCGGGTTGGACGGAGAGCAGAACAGCAGCACCTTCGTGCGCGGCGTTCGGGCCGCCTCGAGCTGGTCGAGCGTGACCAGGTAGTCCTGGGTCTCGTCGGCGAGCACCGCGACTGGGACCCCACCCGCCAGCCGCACCGCCTCGGGGTAGGTGGTCCAGTACGGCGCGGGCAGCAGCACCTCGTCGTCAGGGTCCAGCAGGGTGGCGAACGCCTCGTACACCGCCTGCTTGCCGCCGTTGGTGACGAGCACCTGGGCTGGGGTGAGGCCCAGCCCGGAGTCGCGGGCGGTCTTCTCGACGATCGCCTGCTTCAGGTCGGGAAGCCCGCCGGCGGGGCTGTAGCGGTGGTTGACCGGGTCGTGGCAGGCCGCCGCGGCCGCCGCCACGATCGGCTCGGGGGTGGGGAAGTCCGGTTCGCCGGCGCCGAAGCCGATGACGGGGCGGCCCTCGGCCTTGAGCGCCTTGGCCTTCGCGTCGACCGCGAGCGTCGCGGACTCCGCGATGCCGCCGATCCGGGCGGAGATGCGGGTGCTGCCCCGTTGACTGCTGGCCATGCCGCCATCGTGGCATCCACTGGTTCGACTCCGCCACGAGGCTCCGCGTACACTTTGAGGCTGCCGAGGGCACTAGCTCAACTGGCAGAGCATCGGTCTCCAAAACCGAAGGTTGGGGGTTCGAGTCCCTCGTGCCCTGCCAACAACCAGGCTGCGGCCGATCCGATACCGACACAGGAGCACACCGGTGACCGACACCCGCCCCCAGACCCCCGTCAGCAGGGGGCGCGACCGGGGCCGGACGCCTCCTGGGCTGTTCCTGCGCCAGGTAGTGGCCGAGTTGCGCAAGGTTGTGTGGCCGACGCAGCAGCAGGTGGTGACGTACTTCTTCGTCGTGCTGGTCTTTGTGCTGGTGATGATGGCCTACGTCGCCGGCCTGGACTTCGGCTTCGGCAAGACCATGTTCGCGATCTTTGCCTGACCAGCTCAGGCGACCAGGAGAAACGGTGACCCAGCAGCTCCCCGAGGCCCCCGAGGCCCCCGAGGCGACAGAGCAGACCGACGCCCCCGTCGAGACGGTCGAGCCCGTCGAGACCGACGAGGCCGTCGAAGCCGACGGTGCGGAGGACACGCCTGACCCGCTCGCGGAGTTCCACGAGGAGCTGTGGTCGCAGCCCGGTGACTGGTACGTCGTGCACACCTACTCGGGCATGGAGAACCGGGTCAAGGCAAACGTCGAGAGCCGGATCTCCTCGCTCAACATGGAGGACTTCATCTACGAGGTCCGGGTCCCGGTGGAGGAGGTCGCCGAGATCAAGAACGGGCAGCGCCGGATGGTCAAGCGCACCGTGCTCCCCGGCTACGTCCTGGTCCGGATGGACCTGACCGACGAGTCGTGGTCTGCGGTCAGGCATACCCCGTCGGTGACCGGCTTCGTGGGGCACAGCCACCAGCCGGTGCCACTGAGCCTGGGCGAGGTCGAGGCGATGCTGGCCCCGGCCGTCGAGGCCGAGGTCGCCGCCATCCGGTCCGGCGGCACGGCCGAGCAGCCGAAGCAGACGCCGAAGGTGGAGTTCACCGACTTCGCGGCTGGCGACTCCGTCATGGTCGTCGATGGCCCGTTCGCCACCCTGCATGCGACCATCACCGAGCTGAACATCGACGCCCAGCGGGTCAAGGCGCTGGTGGAGATCTTCGGCCGGGAGACCCCGGTCGAGCTGAGCTTCACCCAGATCCAGCGGGTCTGACCGCTACCCCGACCAGACAGCACGAAGCAGCCCACCGAAGGATCACCCAATGGCTCCCAAGAAGAAGATCGCCTCGCTCGTGAAGGTGCAGCTCCAGGCCGGTCAGGCGACCCCCGCGCCGCCGGTGGGAACCGCGCTCGGTCCGCACGGGGTCAACATCATGGAGTTCTGCAAGGCCTACAACGCCGCCACCGAGACGATGCGCGGCAACGTGGTGCCCGTCGAGATCACGATCTACGAGGACCGCTCGTTCACGTTCATCACCAAGACGCCCCCGGCCGCGGAGCTGATCAAGAAGGCCGCCGGCTTGGCCAAGGGCTCCTCGGAACCGCACGTCGACAAGGTGGGCCGGATCAACCGCGTCCAGGTCCGAGAGATCGCGACCACCAAGCTGCCCGACCTGAACGCCAACGACATCGACGCCGCGATGAGGATTGTCGAGGGCACGGCTCGCTCGATGGGCGTGACCGTGGACCGCTGACCCAACGTCTGCCAATGGGCAGAGAACACCCGTGGCAGGGCCGCTGTCGCCCGATGACCACACTCTGGTGAAAGGAACCAGACATGCCGCACAGCAAGAACTACGCCAAGGCCGTCGACCTGATCGAGCGGGACACCCTCTACTCGCCGCGTCGGGCGGTCGCCCTGGCCAAGCAGGCGGCCAGCACGAAGTTCGACTCCACCGTCGACGTCGCGATGCGGCTCGGGGTCGACCCGCGCAAGGCCGACCAGATGGTGCGCGGAACGGTCAACCTCCCGCACGGCACCGGCAAGACCGCGCGGGTGCTCGTGTTCGCCACCGCGGAGCGGGCCGAGGCGGCCCGGGAGGCCGGCGCCGACCACGTGGGCGCCGACGACCTGGTCGAGAAGGTTTCGGATGGCTGGCTGGACTTCGACGCCGTCGTGGCCACGCCGGACATGATGGGCAAGGTCGGCCGGCTCGGCCGGGTGCTCGGACCGCGTGGGCTGATGCCCAACCCCAAGACCGGAACGGTGACGCCCGACGTGGGCAAGGCGGTGTCGGACATCAAGGGCGGAAAGATCGAGTTCCGAGTCGACCGGCACGCCAACCTGCACTTCATCATCGGTAAGGCCTCGTTCAGCGAGGAGCAGCTGACTGAGAACTACGCCGCTGCGCTGGAGGAGGTGGTCCGGCTCAAGCCGGCCAGCTCGAAGGGCCGCTACCTGCGCAAGATCACGCTGTCGACGACCATGGGCCCGGGCATCCTGGTCGATCCCGGCCGGACCCGAGACGTCGCCGCCTCCGACGACTCCTGACCGACGAGCCGCCGCCCCTCGCCAGCGCGAGTGGCGGAAGAACGGGCGCTCGCGCGGCGTGTCTCGACATGTTTCCGCCACTCGACAGGCGCCGCCGGATTTGGTCGGGGCACCGGCGCTGCCGTACGCTCGGCGGCGCCGAAGACCGCCGGTCGTCGGGCACCCAGCCGGGTGCGTGACCGAAGGTTCCGCGTCAGCGGGCGACCTGCGCAGGTGGACCGAGCCAGCCGCGCGCCGACGCGGCCCGCGCCCCGTGCCCCCTGCGCCGGGGCGTTCGTGTTGTCCGGGATCGAGGGCACCGTCCAGGAGACAACCGAGGGAGCGTCCATGGCGCGTGCGGACAAGGAAGCCGCTGTCGCCGAGCTGAGCCGACAGTTCTCGGACTCCGCCGGCGCCGTGCTCACCGAGTACCGCGGCCTCAGCGTCTCGCAGCTCAAGGAGCTGCGCCGCGCACTGGGCGACGACGCCACGTACGCGGTGGTGAAGAACACCCTGACCAGGCTGGCTGCCCGCGACGCCGGAGTGACGGAGTTCGAGGACCTGCTCATCGGGCCGTCCGCGATCGCCTTCATCACTGGTGACGCGGTCCAGGCGGCCAAGGGACTGCGGGACTTCGCTCGAGCGAACGAGCCGCTGGTGATCAAGGGTGGGGTGCTGGACGGCCGGTCCATCACCGCCGACGAGATCGCGAAGATGGCCGACCTGGAGTCCCGTGAGGTGCTGCTGGCCAAGCTGGCCGGCGTGATGCAGGCCCCCGCCCAGAACGCCGCTTCCCTGTTCAGCGCCCCGCTGGCCCAGCTCGCCCGAGTCCTAGGCGCCCTGCAGACCAAGACCGAGGCCGAGGTGCCAGCCGAGACCCCAGCCGAGACCCCAGCCGCGACCCCAGCTGAGACCCCAGCTGAGACCCCAGCCGAGACCCCAGCCGACAGCTGACCCAGAAGGAAGGACAACCATGGCAGCCAAGAAGCTCGCCACCGAAGACCTGCTCGACGCGTTCAAAGAGATGACGCTGCTCGAGCTCAGCGAGTTCGTAAAGGAGTTCGAGGAGACCTTCAACGTGACCGCGGCCGCGCCGGTCGCGGTGGCAGCCCCGGGCGGCCCCGGCGCGGGCGCCGAGGCGGCCGCCGAGGAGGAGAAGGACGAGTTCGACGTCGTCCTCGATTCCGTCGGCGACAAGAAGATCCAGGTCATCAAGGAGGTGCGCGGGCTCACCAGCCTCGGCCTCAAGGAGGCCAAGGACCTGGTCGAAGCCGCTCCCAAGCCGGTCCTGGAGAAGGTCAACAAGGAGGCCGCGGACAAGGCCAAGGAGGCGCTGGAAACCGCGGGCGCCACCGTTTCTGTCAAGTAGGCGCCGCCAGCAGTTTTCCCCGTCCGGCCACGCGGTTCCGACCCGCCGTGCAACACTCCTCCAACCCTACTGGGGCGTAACCGACAAGGCGCACGCTCGTTGCGGGCAGGACTGCTCCGCCACCAGCGTCGAGGTCCTGGTCTTCGTCGACCAGGTCTCGCGGACCAGCGCCGACCCGCAGGCCCAGACGGCCCTGAACCGGGTGGTGTTCACCATGCAGAAGGTCGACGACCGCTGGCTGGTCGACGACGTGGTCCCACTCTGAGGGTCCGCGCGCAGCGTTGGCGGTGCTTGACGGTCGGGCGCGGAGCGGCCATGCTCAATGGGCGGCCTGGGGTATTTGCCCCCAGGTCGACAGTGCTGCGCCAACGCGCTAGACTCTTCAGTCGCGCTGCCTTCCATCCTGCCCGCCCCTTTGACCGGGGCCGTTCGGGGTGCCCGGAGGCCGCGCCCGGGTCAGCCCCCAGGCCCGGTTGGAGATGACTTCGCGAGCTTCGGAAGGACGCCTCTTGGCTTCGCGCACCCCTGCCGCCAGTCCCCGCACAAAGTCCGTCAGCAGCACCACCAGCAAGACCAGCAAGACCAAGAAGACCGACAAGCCCAGCCAGGCCGCCTTCGCCCCGCACCGGGTCTCGTTCGCCAAGATCGCCGAGCCGCGGGAGGTCCCGCGCCTGCTCGACCTGCAGACCCGCAGCTTTTCCTGGCTGATCGGCGACGCGGAGTGGGCCGCCCGGGTCAAGGCCGACCAGGATGCCGGCCGGCCGGTGTCCACCAAGTCGGGCCTTTCGGAGATCTTCAAGGAGATCTCCCCGATCGAGGACTTCTCCGGGACCATGTCCCTGTCCTTCGCCGACCCGCGCTTCGAGCCGGCCAAGTACTCCGTCGACGAGTGCAAGGAGAAGGACTTCACCTACGCGGCCCCGCTGTTCGTGACCGCGGAGTTCATGAACAACGAGACCGGTGAGATCAAGAGTCAGACGGTCTTCATGGGTGACTTCCCGCTCATGTCCGAAAAGGGCACGTTCATCATCAACGGCACCGAGCGGGTCGTGGTGTCCCAGCTGGTCCGCTCGCCAGGGGTCTACTTCGAGCGGTCCGTCGACAAGACCAGCGACAAGGACATCTACACCGCAAAGGTGATCCCGTCGCGGGGCGCCTGGCTCGAGCTGGAGGTCGACAAGCGAGACCTGGTCGGCGTGCGGCTCGACCGCAAGCGCAAGCAGAACGTCACCGTGCTCCTCAAGGCCCTGGGCTGGAGCCAGGAGGAGATCCTCGAGGAGTTCGGCCAGTACGACTCGATCCGGCAGACCCTGGAGAAGGACCACACCACCAGCCAGGACGAGGCGCTGCTCGACATCTACCGCAAGCTGCGCCCGGGTGAGCCGCCGACGCGGGAGGCCGCGCAGACCCTGATCCAGAACTACTACTTCAACCCCAAGCGCTACGACCTGGCGAAGGTCGGCCGGCACAAGATCAACGCCAAGCTGGGACTAGACGCCGCGTTCGACCAGCAGACGCTCAGGGTGGACGACATCGTGGCCGCGATCCGCTACATCGTGGCGCTGCATGACGGCGCCACCGAGCTGACCGCGCCGCTCGGCGCGCTAGCGGTGGAGGCCGACGACATCGACCACTTCGGCAACCGGCGGATGCGCACGGTCGGCGAGCTCATCCAGAACCAGCTCCGCACCGGCCTTGCCCGGATGGAACGGGTGGTTCGCGAGCGGATGACGACCCAGGACGTCGAGGCGATCACCCCGCAGACCCTGATCAACATCCGGCCGGTGGTGGCGGCGCTCAAGGAGTTCTTCGGCACCTCCCAGCTGTCGCAGTTCATGGACCAGACCAACCCGATCGCCGGGCTGACCCACAAGCGCCGGCTGTCGGCGCTCGGCCCCGGTGGTCTGTCCCGCGAGCGAGCCGGCTACGAGGTGCGCGACGTGCACCCGTCGCACTACGGCCGGATGTGCCCGATCGAGACGCCCGAGGGTCCGAACATCGGCCTGATGGGGTCGCTGTCCACATACGGACGGATCAACCCGTTCGGCTTTGTCGAGACGCCGTACCGCAAGGTCGTTAAGGGCAAGGTGACCGACGACGTCCAGCACCTCACCGCCACCGAGGAGGACCGCTACGTCATCGCGCAGGCCAACGCGTTGCTGAAGCCCGACGGCACCTTCGTGGACGACCAGGTGCTGGTCCGGCAGCGGGACGGCGAGGTCGGCCTGGTTGCGGGGGTGGCGGTCGACTTCATGGACGTCTCCCCGCGGCAGATGGTGTCGGTGGCCACCGCCCTGATCCCGTTCCTCGAGCACGACGACGCCAACCGGGCGCTGATGGGCTCGAACATGCAGCGGCAGGCGGTGCCGCTGGTCCGGTCGTATGCCCCGCTGGTCGGCACCGGGATGGAGTTCCGCGCGGCCGTCGACGCGGGCGACGTCGTGGTCGCCGAGCAGGGTGGCGTCGTACGCGAGGTGAGCGCCGATCTGGTGGAGGTCCAGCAGGACGACGGCGTGCTGCGGTCGTACCGGCTGGCGAAGTTCCGCCGCTCCAACCAGGGCACCTGCATCAACCAGCGTCCGCTCGTCACCGAGGGCGACAGGCTCGAGCAGGGCCAGCCCATCGCCGACGGGCCGTGCACCGACGCGGGCGAGATGGCCCTCGGCACCAACCTGCTGGTTGCGTTCATGCCCTGGCAGGGACACAACTACGAGGACGCCATCATCTTGTCCCAGCGACTGGTGCAGGAGGACATCCTCACCTCGATCCACATCGAGGAGCATGAGGTCGACGCCCGAGACACCAAGCTCGGCCCGGAAGAGATCACCCGCGACCTGCCCAACGTCGGCGACGAGATGCTCGCCGACCTGGACGATCGTGGCATCATCCGGATCGGGGCCGAGGTCGCGAACGGCGACATCCTGGTCGGCAAGGTCACGCCGAAGGGCGAGACCGAGCTCACCCCCGAAGAGCGGCTGCTGCGCGCGATCTTCGGCGAGAAGGCCCGCGAGGTGCGCGACACCTCGCTCAAGGTCCCGCACGGCGAGTCCGGCACGGTGATCGGCGTCCGGGTGTTCGACCGCGAGGAGAGCGACGAGCTACCGCCCGGCGTGAACCAGCTGGTCAGGGTCTACGTCGCCCAGAAGCGCAAGATCTCCGACGGCGACAAGCT
>Ga0180121_10000562_pt1 | contig 15694 bp, 18 predicted proteins | sample AntDrymUQ5402106_2_FD_129676 | JGI IMG/M metagenome (GOLD analysis project Ga0180121, IMG submission 129676) | Polar desert sand microbial communities from Dry Valleys, Antarctica - metaG UQ540 (21.06) (version 2) (version 2) | ecosystem: Environmental > Terrestrial > Soil > Desert | place...
AATGGCACGGATCGAAGAGTCGGTCGACGTCGAGGTTCCGGTTCAGACCGCGTACAACCAGTGGACGCAGTTCGAGGAGTTCCCCAACTTCATGGAGGGGATCGAGAGCGTCAGCCAGGTCGACGACAAGAACCTCCGCTGGGTCGCCGAGTTCGGCGGCAAGCGCGAGGAGTGGGACGCGGAGATCACCGAGCAGCACCCGGATCATCGCGTCGCCTGGACGGCGACGAGCGGTAAGGGGAACGCCGGCGTCGTCACCTTCCACCGGATCGACGACGCGAAGACGCGCGTGATGGTGCAGATGGACTGGGAGCCGGAGGGCGTCACCGAGAAAATCGGCGTGGCGCTCGGCATGGACGACCGCCGCGTCCAGGGCGACCTGCAGCGGTTCAAGGAGCTTGTCGAGGAGCGCGGCAGCGAGTCGGGCGCCTGGCGCGGTGAGGTCGAGAATCCGAAAGTCGACTGAGCACAGCGCTCGTGCAGCGCTGGCGGGCATGACGGCGGCGGCCACCTGGGCCGCCGCCGAGCCCGCCGCTCGGCGCCTCTTCCGCACGTCCTACTCGGACGTACGGCTGCTCGGCGCGCCGCTCTCGCGCCGGCACTGGCGAGCGGCGGGGATAGCCCTGCACCTCGCGAGCGGCGCGGCCGCCGGGGTGCTCTTCCACAGACTCGGCCTGCGCGGCTGGAAGGCCGGTATCGCAGCGGCTCAACTCGAGAACGCAGCGCTCTGGCCGGGAATGGCGGTGGTCGACCGGCTCCACCCCGATCGCCGTAGCGGCGCCTGGCCGCCGCTCCTCATGAACCCTCGGATCTTCGGCCAGGAGGTCGCCGTGCACGCGCTCTTCGGCGCCGTGCTCGGCGCCCTCGCGCCTCGAGAGCCATGAATTCTTAACCGCGGCTCAATCGGCGTTTGCTTGACTTGCTGGAGACCCCGAGCAAGGAGCGCGCCGTGAGCGAGATCACTGTCCCAAACCCTGATGCGCAACGGCAGCGCGAGCTGCTCGAGTCTGCGTTGTTCGAGATCAAGCGGGTGATCGCGGGGCAAGACGCGATGCTCGAGCGGGTGCTCGTCTGCCTGCTTGCCGGCGGCCATCTCCTGATCGAGGGAGTGCCAGGCCTCGCGAAGACGCTGACGATCAAGACGACCGCCCAGGTGCTGGGCGGCAGCTTCCAGCGGATCCAGTTCACGCCCGACCTCGTCCCCTCAGACCTCGTCGGCACCCGCGTCTTCCGCCCAAACTCGGGCGAGTTCGACACGGAGCTCGGCCCGGTGTTCTGCAACTTCCTGCTCGCGGACGAGATCAACCGCGCTCCGGCGAAGGTGCAGTCGGCGCTGCTCGAGGTGATGCAGGAACGCCAGGTGACGATCGGCCAGGAGACGCATCCCGTCCCCCAGCCCTTCCTCGTCATGGCGACGCAGAACCCGATCGAGTCGGAGGGGACGTACCCGCTCCCTGAGGCGCAGATCGACCGCTTCATGCTCAAGATCCTGGTTGGTTACCCCGAGCACGACGAGGAGCTGACCGTCGTCCAGCGCTCGCTGATCCCGGCACCGGAGCTCCGCCGCGTGCTCGAGCTCGAGCGGCTGCGCGACCTCCAGGCCGCCACGGTGGCGGTCTATGTCGATCCGGGCATCGTCAGCTACACGGTCCAGCTCGCGACGGCGACGCGCGAGCCCGGCGCCCACGGGCTTGCGGACTTGGCACCGTTCATCTCCTACGGCGCCAGCCCGCGCGGCCCGATCAGCCTCGTTCAGTCGGCTCGGGCGCTCGCATTCATCCGCGGCCGCGATTATGTCGTGGTGCAGGACGTCGAAACGCTCGCGAAGGACGCGCTGCGGCATCGGCTCGTGCTCAGCTACCAGGCGCTCGCCGAGCAGGTCGACGCCGACGTGATCCTCGACGCCGTGCTCGAGAAGGTGGCGGCGCCCGAGCTGGACATCGGCAGGCGGGAGACCGCGGCGTGACGCAGTCACGTCGCCAGGAAGGGGTGCGGGGGAACCGGCGGGAGACCGCCGCTTGACGGTCGCACCCGAAACAACCGCGCTCGCGCGCACTCCGGACCGCCCGGGGCCTGGACCGCTGCCCGAGACGCTGCTGCGGGCGCTCGACCTGACGATCGGACGCCGGATCGAAGGGCTGCTCGCCGGCGACCACCGCTCGTCGATCCTCGGTGTCGGGAGCGAGCTCGCACAGGTGCGGCCGTACGTTCCCGGGGACGACGTGCGCCGGATCGAGTGGAACGTGACCGCCCGGACGGGCGAGACGCACGTGCGCGTCGACCTGGCCGAGCGCGTGCTCGTCACGTGGCTCGCGCTCGACGTCTCGGCCTCGATGTCGTTCGGCACCACCGAGCGCCGGAAGGCCGACGTCGCGGAAGGCGTCGCGCTCGCGCTCGGTCACCTCGCGAGCCGCCGCGGCAACCGGCTCGGGCTCGTCGCGTTCGGCGACGGAGCCGCGCACGCGATCCCGCCGCGGCAGGGCAGGGCAGGCATGCTCGGGCTGCTGCTCTCGCTCCGCCGCGAGCCTGTGCTCGAGGGCGGCGGGTCGACCTCGCTCGGCGCCGCGCTCGGCCTCGTCTCCCGGCTAGCGCGCCAACGCTCGCTCGTCGCCGTCGTCTCCGATTTCCGAGGCCCGCGCGACTGGCGGACGCCGCTGCTCCAGCTCGCCGGGGGCCACGACGTACTCGCGGTCGAGATCCGCGACCCGCGCGAGGAGACGCTGCCGAACGTCGGCGAGCTCCGGCTCGTCGATCCGGAGACCGGACGGCAGCTGCGCGTCGACACGGCCAGCGCCCGCCTGCGCGAGCGGTTCGCCGCCGCCGCGGCCTCCGAGCGCGCCGAGGTCGCGCGCGAGCTGACCTCGCTCGGCGTCGCACACATCGTCCTCTCGACCGAGGGAGACTGGCTGCGGCCGCTAGCGCTGTATCTCCGGCGCAAGGCGAGGGATCGGCTCGCGCCGACCCCTCGCCGCGCAAAGACCCCTGAAGCGGCCGCTGGCGCGGCCGGGCAGCCCAGGCGCCAGCCGTGACGTTCGCGTGGCCGCTGATGCTGCTTGCGCTCCTGGCCGTGCCGCTGGCGGTCGCCGGCTACGTCCTGCTCGAACGCCGGCGAGAGCGGCAGGCTGCGATCTTCGCAAGCCCCGCACTCGTGCCGAACCTCGTCGGCCGCAGGCCTGGCCGGCTCCGTCACCTGGCACCCGCGCTGGCGGTACTCGCGCTCGTGTTCCTCGCCACCGGCCTTGCCCGCCCGCACGCGACGCTTTCGGTCGAGCAAGAGCAAGCGACCGTTGTACTGGCCATGGACACCTCCCGCTCGATGGTCGCGGAGGACGTGCCTCCGAACCGGCTTGCAGTCGCGAAAGAGGTGGTCGGGCGCTTCCTCAAGAACCTGCCAGAGGACTACCGCGTCGGCATGGTCTCGTTCGCACAGAGTGCGCAGACGGTGCTGCCCGCAACGGCGAACCGCGTCGTTGCACAGGCCGCGCTCCGTAACCTCCGCCCGGGTGACGGCACCGCGCTCGGCGAGGGGATCGCGCGGGCCCTTCAGGTCGCTCAGCGCGTGCCCGCGGAGAAGGGGCAGAAGCCGCCCGCCTCGATCCTCGTCCTCTCGGATGGGGCGCAAACGCAGGGCGTGCTCGAGCCGCTCCAGGCGGCGCAGCGCGCGAAGAAGCTGAAGATCCCGGTGTACACGGTGGCTTTCGGGACGGCTCAGGGGGTGGTCGAGGTCGTGGACGACAACGGCTTCACCCAGCGCGTCACCGTGCCGCCCGACGCGCCGACACTCCGCCGGGTGGCTCAGGCGACGGCCGGCCGCTTCTACGCGGCGCCCAGTGCCGAGGCGCTGAACGCGGTCTACGAGGAGCTCGGCTCGCGCGTCGGCAGCGTGAAGGAGGAGCGCGAGATCACCGCCGCCTTCGCGGCGGGGGGCGCGCTGCTCCTGCTCGGGGCCGGCGCGGTGTCGGCCTTCCTCTTCGGGAGGCTGCCGTGATCAAACGCCTCCTCCCTGTGCTCGTCCTCTGCGCGGCTGTCGCCGGTGCGATGCCGAAGCGCGCAGACGCAGGCAGGGAGTGCGAGGGCCTGATCGTCTGCATCCCCGTCGTCGGCCCCTGGGTGCAGGTCTTCGGCACGGCGAAGCCGACCTACTACCAGCTCACCTGCCCGGGCCGCGGCCAGGTGATCGGCGGCCTCGACGTCGACCGGGCAGGCCCGCTCGGGATCACGTTCCTCGGCAATCTCGGAGGGCCGGTCGGGCCGGGCGTGACCACGGGCCGCGCCGCAGTCTTCGTCGCGCAGACGACCCGCCCGCTGTCTGGCTTCCGGCCGCTGCTCGGTTGCATCCCGGGCGGCGGCGGAGGCGGCCGCGGGCGCACGGTCCACGAGCCGAAACGCCAGCTGCAGGCAGTTGCTCCGCCGCCGGAGGCGACGGTCTGGCGCGTCAAGAACGTGCGGCTGAAGGACCAGCCGCAACAACGAGTCACCCACTCCTGCCTTGCCGACGAGCGCCTGCTCTCGTTCTCGAGCGCCGTCGCGTTCCGCACCGTCCGGCCACCCTCGCTCTCCACGCTCGGATCGGTGCGCGCGACGGCGCGTCGCCACGGCGAACGGATCGTGGTTGTCGTCCGCTCCGGGATCGCGCGACCGAAGAACGTGCGGGTCGAGCTCCAGATCCAGGCGGTCTGCGCCCGGGGACGCAGTTGAGCTTCGCTCACCTTCGGCTCGCTCGCGTGGGGGAAACCATGTTTCCCCCACGGGCCCCCTCCTTCTGTCATGCGGGGGAACTTCTAAGTTCCCCCGCACCCCCTAAAGCTCATGCGTCAAAGAGCGGCGCATGAGCTTCGCGACGCCGCTCCTCCTGATCGGCCTGCTGCTGCTGCCGGCGCTCGTCCTCGCCTACCGCAGGCTCCAGCGCCGGCCGACGAAATACGCCCTTCGCTATACCAACCTCGAGGTGCTGGCCGGCGTCGTCGACACGACGTGGTCTTGGCGCCGGCATGCTGGCATCGCCCTCTTCCTGCTCGCGCTTGCGGCGCTGCTCGTCGGCTTTGCCCGCCCGAGCGTCAACCGGCTCGCCGACCGCGAAGAGGCGACGATCGTGCTCGTGATCGACGTCTCCGGCTCGATGCAGGCCGAGGACGTCGAGCCGACGCGACTCGAGGCTGCCCAGGAGGTGGTACGCGAGTTTCTAAAAGGGCTGCCCGAGCGCTTTCAGGTCGGTGTCGTCGCCTTCTCGGAAACCGCCGAGGTCGCCGCGCCGGCGACCGATGAGCGGCAGCTCGCGATCGACGCGATCGACTACCTCTACCCGCAGCGCGGCACCGCGATCGGTGACGGGATCGCCCGCGGCGTCGAAGTAGCGCGGGCGGCCGAGGCCGGGCGAGCCGGCACGGAGCGGCCCGCCGCGATCCTGCTCCTATCAGACGGCTCACAGACCGAAGGCGTGCTGCTGCCGCTCGAGGGCGCCGCCAGAGCCAAGTCCTTCAAGATCCCGGTTTACACGATCGCGCTGGGCACACCCGAGGGCGTCGTCGAGTTCAACCGCTTCGGCGGCACGCGGATCATTCCGGTGCCGCCCGACCCCGCGACGATGCGCCAGATCGCCACGCAGACCGGCGGTCGCTTCTACGAGGCGGCGAGCGTCGGTGACCTACGGGAGGCCTACGAGAAAATGGGTTCGCTCGTGAGCAAGGTCGAGCGCAAGCAGGAGGTCACGTACGCGTTTGTCGCCGGCGGGCTCGTGCTCCTGCTCGCGGCGGCCGCGATCGGCGTCGTCACGTTCCCGAGACTCCCGTGAGAGTCGCCGTGCTTGCGCTCGTCTCGATCCTCGTCGCCGGCTGCAGCGGTGGAGAAGACGACGAGGCCGGGCCGACCCCGCCGGCGATCCAGACGGTGACCGTGTCGCCGCCACCCGAGTCCCCACCCGACGCCGCCCCAACCGGATCTCTCGCCGACGTGGTCGAGCGGGTGCTGCCGTCGGTCGTCAACGTCCGGACGAAGTCGTTCGGCGGCGGTCAGGGCGACGGGTCAGGCGTAGTGCTCGACCGCGCCGGAATCATCGTCACGAACAACCACGTCGTCGAGGGGACGACGAGCGTCACGGTCGTGTTCAACGACGGCCGGCACACCCGCCCGCTCGCCGGCTCCGTGATCGGGACGTCGCCCGAACGGGACCTCGCGGTGATCCGGGTCTCAGCGACCGACCTGATCCCACTCCGCCTCGCGCGCTCCTCGTCGCTGCGGCTCGGCGACGCCGTCTTCGCCGTCGGCTTTCCGCTCGGGCTCGGCGGTCCGAGCGTGACGTCGGGGATCGTCTCCGGGCTCGACCGCACGATCGACGGCCGGAACGGCAAGCTGACCGGGCTGCTGCAGACGGACGCCGCGATCAACCCCGGCAACTCCGGCGGGGCGCTCGTCGACCGGCTCGGCCGCCTCGTCGGGATCAACACCGCCGGCGTCCGCCTCGCCGAGGCCGAGAACGTCAGCTTCGCGATCGCGATCGACGGGGCGCTACCGGTGATCGAGCGGATCCGGAACCAGACGCCGTCGACCGACGCCTGGATCGGCATCGCGTTCGGTTCGGTCGACTCCGACGCGGCGGCCGTGCAGCTCGGCCTCGACGCCTCGGTGCGCGGCGCCGCCGTCACCGCCGTCTACCCCGGCGGCCCCGGCGAGAAGGCCGAGCTCGCAGTCGGCGACGTGATCATTGCCGCTGACGACATCCCGATCGACTCCGCGGCGGACCTTTCGAAACTGCTCGCCGCGCGCAAGGTCGGAGACGAGCTCGACCTCGAGCTGATTGACAGCCGAGGCCCTCGGCTCGTCACGGTGGCCCTGACGCGACGCCAATGATCGAGCCAGAGACCCTCGCGACGGGCGAGAGGCAGTTCAGCTCGCGAACGTGGAGCGGCGGCGTCTTCGCGCGTTGGTCGACGTCGACCTCGCCGCGGCGGATGATCTCCACGCCCACGACTTCCAGTTGATACGCCGGGCGGGAATTCGCTCTCGAAGGACGAGTACCTCGGCGCTGGCGCGTCCGGGGATCTCAGCTACGTGCTCTGGGAACCGGAGGAATCAACGTGTGCGTGCATCTCGACGCGGGCTGCCTTCGCGTATCGCTCCACCGAAAAGCGCAACGGACGTTGGCAGATCGTCTGTCGCAGGCAACCCGAGCCGCGAACTGAGCGACCTCCGCGGCGCCCGTCAGGGCTGCAAGCGCTCACGCAACTCGTCCGGCACCGGCACGCTGGCGCCGCGCTCGTAGTCGTAGGAGACGAGGACGCTTTTCGCCTCCGCGACGACGCGGCCACCCGACGCTGAGATCACGTGCTCGAGATCGAAGCTCTTCGTCCCGATCCGCGAGCAGCGGGTGCGCACTTCGACCTCCTCGCCCATCCGCAGCTCGGAGCGGAAATCGATCTCGACGCGGGCGAGAATGAACGAGATCAGGTCGCCGAGTACGCCGATTCGCGACTCCTCGAGATAGGTCGAGAAGACCGCGTTGTTGACATGGCCCATCGCGTCGCAGTCGCGGAAGCGCACCTTGTCGCGGTGGCACCAGGGAAACTCGCTCACCCCGGGCTTCTATCAGGGCGCGCAGGGAGGCGTCTCCGGGTGGAACGTCCCACCCGGAGACATCCTCGGTGGGCGATTAGCAGGGACCGAGCTTGTCGCCGTGGCGCAGGTGCGCCTTCGCGGCGGGCTTGCCGACGGTGATCGTTTTGCCCTTGTGGCAAAGCGTCACCTTCGTCTTGCCGTACTGCTTCCCGGACGGCCCGTACTGAGCGGTCGACGGGGCCTTCTTCTTGCCCGGCTTCCCAGGCTTGCCCTTGCCCGGCGAGGCGCCCGCGAACGCCGCGACGGCGAGGACGAGCACCACCGTCAGCACGGACGCGAGAACGGCTCGGGTATAGCGTGAAACTCGGGACATCTGCACTCCATTCAATTGCTTGCTACTGATGGAGATGCTTTCCCGGGCCAGAACTTGCGCGTTCGCGGTCGAGGAGCGCAGCGCCGCAGAAGAGCCCCGCGACCGTGACCGCCGGCAGCTCCCAGTCCCAGTCGACGCCAGCGTGGAAGAGGAAGGCGACGTAGCCTCCAGCCGCAGCCGCACTCGCGCCCCGGAAGGCCGCCAGGAGCGGAGGCGCAAGCGCCAGCGCGAGCAGGCCGAGGCCGACGAGACCCAGCTCGGCGAGTGTCTCGAGATAGAGGCTGTGGGCGTCCACGACCAAGACCGGGATCGGCTGCTCCTCGAGCCAGGCGAGCTCGAACGTTCCGGCGCCCCGGCCAGCGACCGGGAAAGCCGAGGCTTCCTGCCAGGCGACGTGCCAGTACCACGCACGGTCGCCGCCTCGCGCAGCCGCCTCGTCGACGAGGGAGCCCGCGGGCAGCGCCAGCGCCAGTGCGAGCACGAGCCCCGTTACGGCCGCGCACACCACGGCCAGGCGTTTCCGCCCTCCCGCGAGCGAAAGCGCAACAGCGGTACCCGCGAGCGCGGCGAGCCAGCCCCCGCGGCTCTCGGTCAGCGCGAGCGTGGCCAGGAAGAGGCAGACCAGCACGGGAGCGAGGAGTCGCAGGCGGGGATGACGCACGAGCACGACGGCTGCGGCGACCCCGATCGCGGCCAGCCCGCCGAGTGCGTTCGCGTACCCGAGCGGCTCTTGCAGGAGCGTGCCCTCGAACGGGTCGGGCGGGTCCGGCGGCCCTTGCAGCAGCCGTTCTCCGACCGCGTAGGCGCAGACGAGCCCGATTCCTAAGAGCGTGCCCGCAAGCAGGCGGCCGCCGACCGCGACGGCGGCCGCGACCGCGGCGACGTAGACGAGCGTGCGCTGCGCCTCGAGCACGGACGTGCCGGGGTCCGGCGACCAGAGTGCCGACAGCGCCGTCCATCCGGCGAGGGCGCCGAGCGCGAGCACGACCGCGGCCTGCGCCCGGCTTGCCGCGACACCCCGGCGTAAAACGATCGCGATCCCGGCGGCCGCCAGCAAGGCGACCGTCGCACCCCGCCACGACGACGGATCGAAGCCTCCTTCCCGGAAGGCGAGCAGGGTGATCGCGGCTGCGCCGAGCACCGCACCCGGGACGCTCTCCTCCGCCGAGGCCACGTTAGGGGTGACCGTCGACGAACATTCGCAGTCGGATCCGCGTCCCGTCGAGATCGCCGGGCACATGCCCGTCGACTGCGCGGCACACCCAGCCGAGCCGAGGCGCAAACACGGCGGCGGCAACGACATCCGAGCCCGCTCGCGAAAACGGCCCCAGATACGCAGCGCGGAACGGCGCGATGTCGACCGGTTCCTGGATTGCGTCGAGGCCCCAGGCGATCCCGCGCTCCAGCGTCACGGCCAGTGAGCAGAACGGATGCGACACGCAGCAATCTCCCCAGTCGAGCAGGAGGTAACGCCCGTCGTGCACGAAAACTTGGCCGTCGTGGAAGTCGTCGTGCTGAATCGTCACAGACACGCCGTAACCGTGCGCCTCCGCCAGCCAGAGCAGATCCAGATCCATCCAGGGCGGCATGCCGACGAGCCTAGAGGACGCCAGTCTGTCTAGAAGAGCGACCGCCCGCGGCGCACCGACATGTAGAGCACCGAGGCAAACAGAATCAGCAGCCCGAACACGACGAGCTCGACCTCGAGGATACTGCGGGACTCGCGTCCGCCGGTGACGTTGATCGGTACGCCCCCAGCCTCGGGCCGGGTGCGCTCGCCGAGCACCTGCGCTAGTTCATCTACAGCAGCGTTCTGGGTGCCCCCGGCCTTGGGCTTGGGCTTGGGCTCGGAGGCTGTAGGTGGCACCGGTGCGGCGCTCTCGGTCAGCGCGACGATGTCGCGCGAGCCCAAAACGGGCGCGCGCGTCGAGCGCGCCGTAGGCGCCAGCTTGGCGGGCGAGCAGTCCGGGCGGACATACTGCTTCGACGGCGACCGAGGATCGATGATCGTCACGTAGGAGCTCCCCAGCAATCGCCCGCCCGCCCGCAACCTCGTGTCGAGGCGGTACATCCCGGGCTTTAGGGGCACGTTGCGTACGGTGCCGTTGAAGCGAACGCGGTTGAGACCCGCCCGTCCCGCGATCCGGCCTCGGCCAACGCGTTCGCAACTCGGGCCGGGACCCTTGACGACGAGCACGATCCCCACTGGGCGTGAGAGCCGGAACGAGATCACTGTCGCGCCTCGCTTCTTGCCGCGATTGGCAAAGCGTGCGCGCGAGGGCCTGAACTTCGTCAATCTGACGCGCGGGTACTCGCCGGGGGCGGCGGTGCCGGGGGACGTGTTCAGGATAATTTCGCCCGATCCGCCAGACGCAGCCGATTTCGGAGGCGGATTTTTCGCCCGGGTCGAAGGCTGCGACTGGTCAGAGGGCGTTGCCGACCCCGAGCCCGCAGCAGCCTGTCCGGACGGCGTGGGCACAGCCGGCGCGGAGACGGCCGGCACGGAGGCGGCCGGGACCTGCTGCGACTTGACGGCAGCCGGTGTGGTCACCGCCGGAGGCGGCGCGACCGTCTTCACCACGGTTGTCACGACCGGTGGCGGCGGCGGAGGCGGAGGCGGCACGACCGTCGTCACCACGGTCGTCACCACCGGTGGCTTCGGTGGAGGCGGCAGCGGAGGCGTCGGCACGGTCGGCGTCGTCACGGTCGGAACGGTCGGCACGACCGCCGCCGGACCAGCCGCAGCACTGCCGGCCGCGAGAGCACCGGCAGCAAGCAGCCCGGTACCCGCCATCACCGACAAAACCGTGCGCCGCAGAGAGCTCGGTCGTTTCATCCCACCATGCAACGCAGCAGCGGCTGAATTAGTTACGCATTACCAGCCCGAACACGCCTGCTCGCTCGGGAGCGGCAGCGACAGAGCTGGCTACGTGCGCGAGTCGTCGAAGGCGGGTTGACCGGAGCCGTAGGTTTCGGCTGAGCCGGAATCATCCGACTGCTCGTCGTCGGAGCCGACGACCGATGTAATCGGTGACTCCTCCGTCGCAGTCGACGGCCGCAGCGAATCCTCCATGAGCTCGCCACCGAAAGAGCTCGGCTTCATGGCGGGGAGCTCGACGGGCTCAAGCGTTTCGAGCGCGGCCTTCATCGACTCGGCGACTCCGCCGCGCGTCTCGTCCAGCAGCAGCCGCAGGTGCGCGACGTCGTCCTGGGTGCGCTCGAAGTCCGACTTCGCATCCTCGAGCAGGCGTTCGGCCTCAGTGCTCGCCTCGGCCGTTACGCGCGCTGCCTCGCTTCGCGCCTGGGCCAGCAGCTCCTCGACCGTCCGGCTTGCCTCCTGGACGAGCTCGGCGAGCTCGGGCTCCGACGGCTGCGCGGCCGCAGCCCGATCCTCGAGCGCCCGCTCCAGCTCGACGACGCGCTGCTCGAAACCGCGGCTCGCCTCGAGCTTCCTTGATTGCTCGGACACGGCGGCCTCGAGCTCCGCCACGACGGTCATGAGGGCTTCGACCTGGTCAGAGAGCTGAAGACGCTTCCCTTCGAGCTTCACCCGCGACGCCGTGGAGGCATCGACACTCTCAGCCAGCTCGCCCAGCAGCGCGCGTGTGGCCTTCTCGTCGAGGCCCCGGAGCGCTCGCGGGAGGTCGGCGTTGCGGACCATCTCCCCCGTCCAGTTGCGTGGTTCGCCCATCGGACGAGTGTACGCCATTGCCGGGGACGGAGACAAGCCGGCCGGTCGCCCGGCCGGAGAGGAAATCACGGTCAAAGTCGCGTAAACTCAGCTCATGTCCACGATCGTCGAAATCGCCGAGAAGGCGGACGTCGCTGTCGAGGGGGTCGTCCGTGTGCTCACGCGGAGACCCGTCAGCACCGAGGTCAGCGAGCGCGTGCAGGGCGTTCTGGACCAGCTGGACAGCGTGCGAGCACAAGTGGTGGTCGAGCGGTTTGCCCTTGCCGCGATCCCGGACCTCCTACCCCCGAAACCGGCGCCGGCGACCGATGTTCCGGACAAACCGCAGCCGCCTGCCAAAGCGGCGGCATTGCAGCTCGAAGGGAGCCTCCAGGATGCAGGGGCCGCGCTGGTGCGCTCCGAGCGTCATCCGGTCCGTTCGACCGACGAGGAGGCGCTCCTGGCGCAGTTGGGGACGTACTTCCAAGAGCTGGCCGATTCCGTCAATGAACTTCAACGCGAGGGAGCCGCACTCCGGCAGGATCGGATCGCAGACCTCGCCGTCCTCGTCGACCTCATTTCCTCGAGCTCGGAGGGCGTGGATCGCCGGCTCGGCCGGCTAGAGCAAGTGCTCGCCCGCATCGAAGCCACTCGGCGATAGCCGCCCGGCCACATCGGTGCGTTCGCCGAGCGGGCTCCGGCCCTCGAGCGTTTCAGACCGCGTGACGCGTTAGCCTCCGGGCGTGGCCGACGCGCTCGTTCGTGAGACCCAGAAGCTCTACGGGCTGCCGCTGTCGAAGTTCACGGCTGCGCGCAACGCGCGGGCGAAGGAACTGAAGCAAGAGGACCCGAAGCTCGCTGCGGCGGTGGCCGGCCTGCCGAAGCCGAGCCTCGCCGCCGCCGCGTTGAACGAGCTCGTAAGCGAGGATCCTTCCGAAGTACGAGCACTGGTTCAGTCGGGTAAGCGACTGCGCCAGGCGCAGGAGGCGGCCGTAATGGGCAAGAAGGGCGCCGACCTGAACGCCGCCGTCCGGGAGCACCGCGTCTCGCTCGAACGTCTTCAGCGCGACCTGCGCCGGCGCAAGCTGAGCGGCGCAACGCTCGAGAAGGCGGTGCAGACACTGCGCGTCACGTCAGTCGATCCCGAGCTGCAGCCCCGGCTCGAGCGCGGGATCCTGCACGAGGATCTGACCGCGGCCGGGTTCGGGCTCGACCCGGGTCTCGTGCCGGCGCGTCCAAAGCAGCCGGCACCCGTTGCGAAGCCGGCGACCAAGCCGAAGCTCGATCCGAAGCTCCGCGCCAAGCTGAAAGCCGCCGAGGCCGAGGTCGCCGACGCGGAGAAACGGGCCGAACGGGCGCTGCGCGAGCTCGAGCGCGCGAGGGAGGTCGCCGAGCGCGCTCGGCTAGCGGTGCACAAGGCCCAATGAGCGCTCCGGCGATCGACGGCTCGCCTCCCGTCACGCCCACCGACGTTCCCGGCGAGAAAGCAGTCGGCCGGAACACGCTCGAGACGCTCCTCTTTCGCGGCCTTTCGACGCCGATCGCGCTGCTGCTCGTCGTGATCCAGAGCCGCTTCCTCGCCCCCTCGGGACGCGGCACCTTCGTCCTCGTCGTCCTCTCCGTGACGATCCTGTCGCGGCTGCTCGGCCAGCTCGGGCTCGCGGTGACGGCGCGGATGCGGGCGCGCGACACGGATCTGCGTCGGCTCGTCCACCGCGCGTTCGGGCTCGGGGTCGTCCTCGGGCTCGCCGGCGGCGCGCTGGTCGCGGCCGCAGCACCCGCGCTGAACGTCCGCGGCGACCTTGCGCTGATCGCAGCCGTCGCGCTCGTCCCGAACGTGCTCTGGCAGACCGCATCGGGCGTGCTCCTCGGCCTCGCCCGCGTTCGGGTCTGGAACCTGATCCAGGCGCTGTCGCCGATCCTGACGCTCGTCGGGATGCTCGTGCTCGTCGTCGCCCTCGACGGCGGCGTGCGGGCGGCGGTCATCGCCTGGACGGCCGCGCACCTGCTCACGGCCGCCTTCGCCCTCTTCGTCACCCGGGAGGTCTGGCTGCCGTTCGGCCGGCCGGCACTCCTCGATGAGCACGGCCGGACGATGCTGCGCCTCGCGCTCGCGATGGGCGCCGTTCAGGTCGTGAACCTGATCGGCTACCGGGTCGAGCTCTTCATCCTCGAGTTCTACGACGGGGTCTCCGCGGTCGGGATCTACTCGATCGCGATGCAGGCGGCGGAGGCGCTGTGGCTGATCCCGGCCGCGCTCGCGACCGCGATCACCGGACCGGCCGTGCACGACGACGAGGCAGACGCAACGAAGCTGGTCGCGCGCTCGGCGCTCAAGAGCATCCTGTACACCGGCGCCGTGGCCGTCGTCGTGGGAGTGGCCGCGCCGTTCTTGATCCCGCTCCTCTTCGGCGACGACTTCGACGGCGCGGCTCGCCCGTTGGCGCTGTTGCTGCCGGGAGTCGTCCTCTTCGCGCCGGTGACGGTGCTCGTCGTCTACCTCTCGGTGCGCCACGGACGGCCGCATCTCAGCCTGGTCGTGTCGGTGGCCGCGGCTGTCGTGACTGCAGCACTCGCGTTCCTGCTGATTCCCGAGTACGGGGTCGACGGCGCTGCAGTCGCGAGCGCCGTGGGTTACGCGGTCGGCGGCGCGCTCGCGTGGGCCCTCTTCAGACGGGTCGCTCGATTGACGGCCGTCCGGAACGCTGTTTGAACCGGCTCGGTGAGGCAGCGCCGGCTCGCTTTGCCTCGGTCGGAGAGAGGACGAACTGTCGCCGTGGCGCGAGGATCTGATCACCGCCCCCCTCGCGACGACGGTCGTGCTCGGCCTGTTCTTGGACGGTTGGAACCACATCAACCTTCAGAACGGCGCCCTCGGCGGGTTCTTCACAGCGCGCCGCAGCGGCTCTATCAAGTCGTGGCGACGGATTGCCGCGACGATGATGTACGGGCACGTGGAACCGTCGCCGAGCGCGTCGAGCACATGCGCCGGAGCCGCGAGCTCCAGGAGGAGCGCGCGGCTTCCGCGCCTTCATCCGTAGACGTCCAGCGCGACGGCAACCGCCTCTCCGAGCACGTGACCGACGAGCAGATGCCGACGTCGTTCGACTACCTGCTGACGCAGGCGGTGTCGCGGATCTACCTCGCAACGTCGACCACATCCAGAGCTCGTGCGTGACGCAGGGACTGAAGATCGGGCAGGTCGCGCTCGGCTTCGGCGCAGACGACATGGGCTCGGTGATGATCGAGGAGAACGTCGCCTCGGCCGCCGGCACGACGTGCAGCGCGACACGCGTTACCGCGACGTCAAGGTGTGGAGCTAACCCAGCATCTCGTGCAGGAGACGGCGCTGTGGCTGCCTCGACGGCTCCTCCCCTCCGTCCTCTCGACCTCGGCCTCCGCTCGTAGACATTGGCTCAAACCCGTGCTACCGTCCGAGGCGCTTGACTCGGAGGAGGGGGTTGGTGGTGGCTCTGCGGTATGGAAGTGGCGGCTTGGCGGCAGCAGCGAGTTTCCTCGCGGGACTGGTGGTTGCGCTGATCGTCGTCGCCGGGGTGAGCGGCGCCAACGGCCAGGAGTATTCCGACACGTCGGGCGACTCAGGCGCAGCAGGCGACGTGACCTCGATCACGGTCAGCAACGACGATGCCGGCGGTCTCGCCTTCCAGCTCAATTTCTCGAACCGGGCGACGTTCGGCGCGGACGGAATCACTCTCTACATCGACAGTGACAACAACAGTGCCACGGGCGCGAACGGCATCGACTATCGCATGGTCTATTTCGGCAGCCAGTCACCGCCGATCGGCTTGGAGCGGTGGACGGGTTCGTCGTGGGCATCCGCGTCTGCCCCGTCCTTTTCAGGTTCCGCCTCGGCCAATCGGCTGAGCTTCGCTGTGAACCGGGCCGATCTTGGAATCGGTTCAGTGTTCAACTTCTGGGTCTTCTCGGCAACCCAGGGTTCCGGAACCGACTACGTGCCGGACGGTGCTCCGGGCGGAGCCCGGATGAGCTTCACGGTCATCATCAGCGGTCCGACGACGACGACGCCCCCTCCACCGCCTCCACCGCCTCCACCGCCTCCACCGCCTCCACCGCCTCCA
>Ga0180121_10000563_pt1 | contig 15688 bp, 11 predicted proteins | sample AntDrymUQ5402106_2_FD_129676 | JGI IMG/M metagenome (GOLD analysis project Ga0180121, IMG submission 129676) | Polar desert sand microbial communities from Dry Valleys, Antarctica - metaG UQ540 (21.06) (version 2) (version 2) | ecosystem: Environmental > Terrestrial > Soil > Desert | place...
TCGACTTATAGACTTATAGACCTATCGACTTATCGACTTATAGACTTATAGACCTATCGACTTATCGACTTATAGACTTATCGACTTATAGACTTATAGACTTATCGACTTAACTAATACACAACTACTCAACAAATTATCTATAATCTTAAAATTATAATTCTAATATTGCAGTGAAAAATTACCAATGCAGACAACTATTTTTCTAAACGGAAAGATGCCCCGCGAACGTATTATAAACGAATATATCGGACACAAAAGATTTATAATCGCAGCAGACGGAGGAGCAAATTTTCTTAAGAAGAGAAATATTCTTCCGGCTATAATAATTGGTGATTTCGATTCAATAAGCAAATCCACATTAAATTTTTTCAAAAAGAAAAACGTAAAAATAGAAAAAATTTTAGAACAGGACTCAACAGATTTTGAGAAGTGTCTGAAATTTTGCGTCAGGAAAAAGTTAAACGATATAGTAGTATTGGGAGCAACAAGCATTCGTCCGGATCACACTCTGAACAACTTCAGCGTGATGAAAAGGTACTCTGACAGGTTGAGAATAAAATTAATCGAGGATGAATTTGAGATTTTTTTTATCAGTAAAAAAATAAAATTTAAGTATACACCAAATCAGACAGTCTCTTTTCTTGGTCTCCCGAAAGCCGCTAACGTAACTACAAAAGGTTTGGAGTATCTACTTTCAAACGAAGAACTTGAATTCGGCGTTAGGGAAGGGACTCTGAACAGATCAGTTTCAGATTCAGTATCAATCTCTTATGACAGCGGCAGCATATTATTATTCAAAAAACATTTTATAAAATAACAGAAAAATAACAGAAAGTTTTTGGAAGTATTGCTCACAACCGTCGATTACCTGATAATATTGGCTTATTTCGTAGTTACACTGACAATTGGTTTAAGGACAAAATCTTCGGAAGATTCTGTAAAAGATTATTTAATAGCCGGCAGAACCCTGACTTTACCTGCATTTGTAGCCACTTTAGTTTCTACCTTTTACGGAGGAATTCTAGGAATCGGAGAATTTACTTTTAATTATGGAATTTCAGGTTGGTTTCTCTATGCCTTCCCTTATTACTTTTTTATTTTAATATTTGCATTCTTCCTAGCGGACAAGATACGCAAGGCGCATTTATATACGATTCCTGATAAGCTGAATTTAGTTTACGGAAAAAAAGTAAGTGTATTCGGAGGAATATTAATTTTCTTTCTTTCAACCCCCGCTCCTTACTTATTTATGATGGGAATCCTCATGTCGTTATTGTTCGGGGTAAACTTATCAATAGGAATGGCAATTTCTTTAGTTCTTTCGATTGCATATTTATATAAAGGGGGTTTTAGAGCTGATGTAAGAGTGAATATACTGGAATTCATAATAATGTTTGTGGGCTTCGGCATAATTCTTCCTTTTTGCTTTAACACACTAGGTGGATTTGATTTTCTTCAGTCCCGATTACCGGCTCAAGATCTGTCACTTACCGGTGGGAGTTCTCTCCAATATATATTAGTATGGTTTTTTATAGGTTCATGGGTATTCATTGATCCTGCATTTCATCAAAGATGTTATGCTGCAAAAAACAAAAAAACACCAAAGAAAGGAATATTAATTTCTCTTGGATTCTGGATTGTATTCGATTTTATGACCACTACGGCCGGACTTTATTCAAAGGCTTACTTTCTGAATGAGCTTAATGATCCTTTATATTCTTTCCCTGCACTTGGAAATATACTTTTACCCCCGATTGCCAAGGGATTATTTTTCCTCGGGATGATTGCAACCATAATGTCAACACTGCATTCATACATATTTATTTCCGCAACTACTTTCGGAAGGGATATTATTGCAAGAATAAAAAATCAGACTGAAGAAAATATTTTGCACAACCGTCTGGGAATGATCGTGAGCGCTGTGTTTTCTCTGGCAATAGCTTACCTGATACCATCTGTAATTAATATCTGGTACACAGTTGGAACGATAATACTGCCTGCATTACTTATAAGTGTAATCAGTTCGTATTTTGAAAATCTTCAGATTCATTCCAAATATATTTTTACTGCGATGGTTTCATCTTTTTCTGTGTCATTTATATGTTTTGCAATAGGGCTACTTTATAAAATCGACGGAAGACCGGCTTTATTTCTAGGACTGGAGCCAATGTACCCGGGATTATTCACGGGATTAGTAATATACTTTGTTGGATTCAAAAACAGAAAATATTTGAAAACAGCAGCTGATCAATAATCATAGGGTATTTAATTTCACAATAAAAAATGTTCACGTCTGCCTGGTCTCAGACGGCATAAATCGACTGCTTTTGCGCAAGCAGAGTATTTGGACAAATTACCGATTTTTAAAAAAATGTTTTGAAAGAAATTCAAGGAAAGAATCATTTGTTTAACTTTTTAAATTTAAAATCAAAATTTATATTTTATTTCTTTAATGGAGAGTTCTAAAAAATATCGTGACTGAGAGTAATATAAACAGTTATACGATGTATATTATGAAAAAAACATTTTCTTTACTTTCATATATCATAATATTCGTTGGCATTTCCTTTTCGCAAAACTCTTCCACGGGAATTCTTCAGGATACTGTCAGACTAGACCTTCGCGCCAATAAAAACTTAGATACTAATAATTATAATATTTTCCCGAAGAATTATTCTAATAAAAAAATAGCATTAGTTCTAAGTGGCGGCGGGGCCCGTGGTGTTGCACAGCTTGGTGTAATAAATGAACTTGTAAGAAATAACATCAGGATAGATATGATAGTCGGGACAAGCATAGGGAGCATTATCGGCGGCTTCTATTCATCTGGGTATTCATCTTCTGAAATTGAAAGTACTCTCAAAGATTTTGACTGGGACAGGGCGCTGAGTTTAACAAATAAATATAAGAGAACATCACTTTTTCTTGAGCAAAAGAAAATACAGGACCGGAGCCTTCTTACAATTCCTCTTGATGGAATAAAACCCATATTACTTCCTTCTTCACTTTCAAACGGACAATATTTAAGCGAGAAGATAAATTCTTACATTTTAAATGCACGTTACCATCAAAAAAAAAATTTCGACGATCTCAAAGTAAATTTTGCTGCGGTTACGTCAGATATTGATAACGGCAAGAGGGTTGTCCTCACTAGCGGAAATTTAAGCGAATCAATAAAAGCTTCATTTACATTTCCCCTTCTTTACACGCCAATTAATATTGACGGTAAAAATCTTGTCGATGGCGGGTTAACTTCAAATATTCCAACAGATGTAGCTAAAAGTCTAGGCGCTGATTTCACTATAGTAGTTAATTCGACAAGTCCGCTGCGCTCAAATTTTGAGCTTGACGACCCGTTAAATACAGCTGACCAGATACTTTCAATTACGATGCAACAATTGTCCAATCTTCAGCTTAAAGATGCAAATGTAATTATTACACCGGACGTAAAGAATTATTCTGCAACTAATTTTTCAAAAATAGATTATCTTATTTCAAAAGGAGAGGAAAAAACTTCTCAAGTAATGAAAGAAATTGTTTCAGGGATAGATTCTCTGGAATTATCTGAATCAAGATATTTCAATAATTTTATTATTAATCCTGAAGTAGAAATAAAATCCGGCGCATATGCGTCAGAATTTATTGATACTCTTTTAAAATTAACGGAAAAGAATTTTGAAAGATATACTTCGATTGAGAGAAATCTGCGAATGATATATCGTGCAGGCTATTTTAAGAATGTTTATGCAGTTGTAAGTCGTGATGAGCTTTCTGCAAAGATAACTTACCATCTCATAGAAAATCCTGTTTTGGAAAAAATTAATGTAATAAATTCATTTCAATTTCTCGACAGCCTCTTTGAAAACTTCAAACTTCAATATTTAAACAAAATCATAAATTTAAATGCGAACATAAAATTTTATGATGAGCTTCTGGGAGCGCTAAGAGACAACTCCTATTCTGCCGTTGAGATCACTAAGTTTTTTTTGGATTATAATACAAATACACTTGATATTGAATTCAGCGACGGCAGAGTTGAAGAAGTTGAATTGACGGGAAACAAAACTACTAATTCTAATGTGATTATGCGCGAGATAAAAATTGACAAAGGTTCGCCGGTCGTTATAAAGAATCTGGCGGAGAGTATCGAAAATGTAATGAGCACTAATTTGTTCCAACAAGTTAGCTTTGATTTTGACTTTAGGGAATTCCAATATAATCCGTTTCTAAAAGTCAGAGTAATTGAGAAGAATACCAAAGCTCTCAGGTTTTCAATTAAAGTTGATAATGAGAGAAACCTCCAGCTTCTTCTCGATCTGAGGGACGAAAATATTTTCGGATCGGCAGTGGAATCAGGACTTCTTGCAGCCGGAGGACTTAGAAACAGAATATACCAGTTCGAAATAAAATCAAACCAGTTTTTTTCTTTGCCACTGACTTTTAACTTTAATGCTTATTACACTTTCCGAGACATTAACAGGTATGTTCAGGCAATTGACTCCTTAGAAAATGAATTGAATGTGGAAAAGGTTGGAGAGTATCGTAATTTCAGGAACGGAGGATTGAGTCTTCTTTTCGGAACACAGCTTGAACGTCTTGGAACAATTTACGGACAGGCGTATCTGGAAAATCAAGTAATAAAAAATAAATTTGACAGTGAATCTTTAACTGAAAAATTGCGAGTTGTAAAATTGAAATTCGGAGGAATATTTGATACTGAAGACATACTTCCATTTCCTTCAAGCGGATCCCTGATAAATTTTTATTATGAGACAGCTAATGATATACTTGCCGGAAATCTAAGCTATTCTAAATTATATATAAGTTACGAACAATATTTTCCAATTGCAAAATCACAGACGCTCAGACCAAGATTTATTTTCGGATTTGCCGATAAGACGACTCCATTGACGGAACAGTATTCTCTTGGCGGAGAAAAATCTTTTTTTGGAATGGTTGAAGATGAACTCCGAGGAAGACAGATACTTGAGACATCACTTGAGTACCGATATTTATTTCCATACAAATTATTTTTTGATACTTACTTCAGTTTTAGATATGATCTGGGAAATATCTGGCAGTTTACGGAAGACATCAGATTTAAAGATCTTCGTCACGGAATTGGTCTTTCGGCTGCATTCGATACCCCCATAGGCGAAGCCAGCTTTTCTGTAGGCAGAAGTTTTATTATTAAAAAGGGCTTGAAGAAAGATTCATTTATATTTGGACCGTACGATTTTTATTTTTCAATAGGATATGATATTTAAGTATTTTAATTTAGCAACATAAACAGTAAACTATCGTAACTCATTATAACGCAATTTAAAAAAACGTATTTCAAGGATTGAAATTTCTTAGCAAATTCAGCGAAGGAACTCTGAGAGTATTATTTACTTTGATAGCATTGTATTGTTTTGCATTCGGCTCTTATGTATCAGTAAGGACTTTGGTTATTGACAGATTCACAACTGATGATTGCCTCTGGATTGATGAATATAATGGTCAGAAGGCAAGCGAGGGCTTGTTCATTGACCAGATCATTCCCGGCGGGACTGCAGATCAGGCAGGACTGAAAAACGGTGACCTTCTGATCGCAATTAACGGGATACAATTTAAGGAAGTAAATGAAGCTACTAAAATTCTTAATTCATTTGGAAATGAATTTATTGATTATACAATTATCCGGGATAATCAGGTTTTAAATTTTAAAATTGAGGTTTATAAACTTTTTAATATAACATCTTATATTTTTCTTCTTTTAGGATTCGGATTTTTGCTGAACGGATTTTTGGTCGGTTACTCCAAACCGAAAGAACTCACTTCTCAGCTTTTCTTCTTTCTCGGATGCGCGGCCGTGCTGCTTTTTAATGCTATCGGAGGTGGGGGAATTGATTTTTCAAATCAGAATGTTTTCTTCCACTTTAATCTTTTTTTAGGCAGCTTATTCTTTCTTCCTTTATTCGTACATTTCTTCTTAACATATCCTATAAAATACGAATTTAAGAACAGGAAAAAATTACTGACGTTCCTCTATTTTTTTGTGATTTTTGTAAATTCATTCTTCTTAATTTTTAGGGGATACAATAATAACACTTTTGTTACAATTGTCAGGATTGTAATCCCAATACTATATTTATGTGCGGGAATTATACTGTTTATAGTTTCTTATAATAAACTGAAAGAAACTAATTTACGAAAGCCCCTGTCAATTATTTTGTACGGTTTTTTGCTGGGAGGAATAGGTTTTGCTTACACAATTTTTGCTGGTATTTATTTCCGTTACGCCTTTCTTGTAAACCCTATCGTATTTTCTCCAATTGCTTTAGTGCTAGCTATTCCAATGTCAATCGGATATTCAATATTCAAATATAGAATTTTAGATACGGTATTTATTATAAAAAAGGGACTTGTATTCGGAATAATAACCGCGTTTATAGTGGGATTATATTTATTATTGGTATTAGTGCTTGATTCTATCCTGAGTCAGTTCATGCCCCAGAATAAACAAATGCTGACTATCGCGCTGATAATTATTGTTACTTTCAGTTTTGACTTTGTAAATAAAAAAGCAAAAGAGTTCGTTGATAAACAATTTTACCGAGAAAGATATAACTACAGAAAGTCACTTCTGCTTTTTTCCGAAGAACTTCCGTATTTGGACAACATGAGAAAAGTCATAGAGAAGATAGGAACATCCGTTAAGGAAACAATGGGTATAGATCATCTTAATGTCTGGTTTAAAGACGAAGATTATTACAAAATCCTCAAGGGGGAGTCCGAATTAAAATCGGGCAAGGAAAATGTAATTCATAAAGGCGAAGCATATAACGAAGCCTTTTCGGCACTATTCAATAATAATAAAGAGCCAAAATTATTGAATGACATTTATTTACGTGAATTGGATCTGTCGGAAGAACATAAAGATATCATACGAAAAGAAACTTTTGTTTTGTCAATACCTATTTTCATAAAAGATAATCTTATCGGAGCAATGAATTTCGGCGAAAAGCCTTCGGGCAAAGCTTATTCTGAAGAAGACATTGACTTATTGAAAACACTTGCTTCCCAGGCAGTAATATCTTTCGAAAATTCCAGACTTCAGAAGGAAAAGATCTCTAAACAGAAAATTGAAGAAGAATTACAGATCGCAAGAAAAATCCAAATGGGACTTCTTCCGCAATCGATCAACACCATCGAAGGAATGGAGATTTCGGGATTTTATAACCCGGCAAAAATTATCGGTGGAGATTTTTATGATGTCATAAAGTTGAGCGAAAGTAAAATGCTTGTGATAGTTGCAGATGTATCCGGCAAAGGAATTCCGGCTGCTCTATACATGTCAAAGGTTCAGGCCATGATACAGTTTGCTGCAAAGATATTTCAAACCCCGAAAGAAATTCTGATTGAAGTCAATAAACAGATACATCAGAAGATCGATAGGAAATCTTTCATAACCACTATCATTGCTTTGTTTGATCTGGAGAAAATGACTGTAAGGATTTGCAGAGCCGGGCATAATCCAGTCATATATTCAGTTAATGGGAAACTCAATTTACTGAAAAATAAGGGAATGGGACTCGGGCTGGAGAGTGAAAAATTTTTCGATGATTATCTCGAAGAAACCGAGATCAATATTTCACCTGATAATATGTTTGTGTTTTATTCCGACGGCCTGACGGAAGCAATGAATAAAAATCGCGAAGAATTCGGAACGGATAAAATGATAGATATAATTTATGACAACAGGCAATTCGCATGTTCATTGATTCAAAAAGAAATAATTACTTCCGTAGACAATTTCAGGGGCAGCGCAGAGCAGAATGACGACATCACGCTTGTAGTAACGAAAATCGTTAGTCGGAATCCGAAGGATCTATAATCCGGAAATCGTCTACTTTTGATTTGGGAATAGTTAAAATCGGATTAATTAAGAGCAAATCTAAAATCGTAACTCTAAAATCGTAAATTCCAATGATCCCTCGTTATTCCCGAAATGAAATGTCATCGATATGGTCTGATGAGAATAAATTTAAGATTTGGCTTGAAATAGAAATACTCGCAACGGAGGCGCAGTCTAAATTAGGATTAGTTCCAACCGGGTCTTTAAATAATATTAAGAAGAAAGCAAAGTTTGACGTTGATAGAATTCTAAAAATTGAAGAAGAAGTCAAACATGACGTAATAGCTTTCCTGACAAATGTCGGAGAATATGTTGGACTTGATTCAAGATTTATTCATTTAGGAATGACGAGTTCTGATGTTATCGATACGGCTCTTTCAGTTCAAATGAAACAAGCTGGCGAAATAATTTTAAATGATCTTGCAGAAGTAAATAAAGCACTTTACAAAAAAGCAAAGAAGTATAAATATCTTACAATGATTGGAAGAACGCACGGAGTTCATGCTGAACCAATTACACTTGGATTAAAATTTGCGTTATGGTATGACGAGATGAATAGGAATATTGAAAGATGGAAGAGAGCCACTGAAATTATTTCTGTAGGTCAAATTTCAGGCGCTGTCGGAACTTATGAACACATTTCCCCGGAAGTAGAAAAACATGTCTGTAAAAAACTCGGGCTAAAAACTACTAACATCTCAACTCAAATTCTTCAGCGTGACAGGCACGCCGAATACATGTCAACGCTTGCGATAATCGCTTCTTCAATTGAGAAATTTACAACGGAGATAAGACATCTTCAAAAAACTGAAACACTCGAGCTCGAAGAGTATTTTTCTTTGGGTCAAAAAGGTTCTTCGTCAATGCCTCACAAAAAAAATCCTATTACCAGTGAACGGCTTTCAGGAATGGCAAGAGTTTTAAGAGGAAATGCACTGGCGTCGTTTGAGAATATCGCATTATGGCACGAACGTGATATAAGTCATTCTTCAGTTGAAAGAATTGTAATTCCGGATTCTACTATACTAATGGATTATATGCTTTATCAATTTACAAAGTTGATAGATAATTTAGTTGTGAATGAAGATAATATTAAGAAAAACCTCGAACTTACTAACGGTTTAGTATTTTCACAGACTGTTTTATTAAAGTTGATCGAAAAGAAAATGAAAAGAGAGCAGGCATATAAAATAGTTCAGACTGTGGCAATGAAATGCTGGAAAGAAAAGATCAGCTTTTTGAAATTGTTAAAAGAAGACATAGAGGTAATGAAATATTTGTCTGAAAAAGAATTGAAAGAGATCTTTAATTATGAAAAGTCGAAGAAGAATGTCGATTTTATATTTGAGAGGGTGGGGATAACTTAAAGAGATTATTTAATTTAGTTTGTTTATAACTTAACTAATATATTTAAAAAGATTTTTCTCAACAAATATTAAGATCTATTTTTCCGAAAAAGTGTAAAATTTTTATTGTTTTCTTTTAGAAGTTGTAAGTATATTTTAAGCCCAATATTTTTTAATAATTGTATACTACCTAAATGGACTATATAGTTAAATTCCAGCTTGAAATAAGATTTGAAAGGATTATGAGTTTTCATACAATTATCAGGGAAATAGCAGATAATTTTGTTAACTTCTATGAAAAGCTATCTATTGCAAATCAAGGAAGGTTTGATGAAATATTTATTTTTGATCTAAAGGATGAAAATACGAAATTAGATTTTTATTATGATAAAGCAATAATAATTTCAGAAGGTAAAGAAAGTGATTTTAAGGATGAAAATTTTTCGCACAACAAATTATTTTATGATATGTTAGATTATTTGATCAAGTTCAAATTGTTTAAAAAAATTAAAAACCAATTAATAAATATAGAGGGCATCACAACTTTACCAGGAGATAATGTAACAAATACATCTAAATTGAGTGAATTTTTTTTGACAAACAAGAATAATCAAGTCATGAAGGATTTTAATGATTTCAATATTACTTTAGAAAAAGGTTCGGACAAGGATAAATCAATTTCAATTACTTTTGGACCTTACGAGCATAAAGATTTAGTTAAGAGAACTAATTATGAAAAAAATAAGATTTCTAAATATATCAAGACAGAAGACGTTGGATTGATGTATTATTTAAAGCATTTTTGCATTTGCGATAATTATGATTTTCATTCTCAAAAACAAAATTTGAATGAATTGTTGGTTTATAAAAAAAATTTATTAAAATTAATTAACTAACATGACAGAGGAAACAAAAATTGAGTCAAATTATTTAAAGGTCAGTTCCTCAAAGGAAGGCTTAGAGTCTCCATCTAATATCATTAGTAATTCCGATGTGGAAATTATTAAGTCCGTTGGGGAAAATGAAAATGTATCTGGAACAACGATAGGTGAAAGTTTTATTGAATGGGAAAAAATACATTCAATTGAATCTCGAATAATATCTATTATGGATAACTCTGTATCTTGCGAATGTTTAATGAATAAATCCGAAAGATATTTTGAAGAGAGAGTATTCCCTTTGCATTTATTTTCCAATTTTTCACATATAATGGAGGGTTCTACTTTTTTATTAAAGATTTATGAAAAGGCATCGATGATTCAATTCGAATTATTAGAGGATAGCAAGAAAATATATGAGAAAGATTTTGATTTTATTGATAAATGGAAGGAATTGGAAGATATTGAGATGGAGAAGTTATCATAAAAAGAAATGTTAAAAATTACTTTCTTGAATGTGTCTCAAGGAGATTCCATTGTAATAGAATATGAAAAAAATGTTGAATCGGGTGAGTATGAGAAAATTTGTTTAATCGATTCTAATATTGATAAACTTCCAAACAATCCTACATTAAATTTTTTAAAAAACAGCAGTTATCGTGAAATAGAATATATTATTTTATCCCACCCTCATTATGACCATTATTCGGGATTGAGACAAATACTTGAATATTGTTTAAGTAATAATATCATCATAAAACACTTTTTACATTCGTGTGCAAGTATCCCTCAATACTTGAAGTCAATTCCAAAATCAAATATTTCTATTAATGAGCTAACTTTATTGTTTAAAACTATTAATAATTTTCAAAAGAACGGTCTAATAAAAAAAATTTCTTATGTTTATGATTCTCATAAAAAAATCAATTTATTTAGAAACATTTTTGTAGATTTTTTATCTCCATCAAATATTGAAAATGATAATTTTATAAGAAACGTGCCATTATATAAGGATGAAGAAAATGGTTACGAAAATCCCAATGCTAATTGGTTAAGTATAGTCACAAGATTATCTAACTCGGAAACCGGCAATTTTATATTATTTACGTCAGATGTTGAAAAAAATTGTTTAAAAAGGATTAGGAATGAAAATAATATATTAAAAAATCCAAATGAAACTTTAAAATTAACCCAATGCCCACATCACGGTGCAAAAGGTAATTTGTATGGTTTTTTTTGGAGACAAGTTAACCGAGCTAAGAATACTCCATTTGTTATATCTGTCGGTCAAAATAAATATAATCATCCAAGTAATGAAGTGGTAAAATTTGCAAGAGATAATAATTACAAAGTTCTATCTACAAATCAAGTTGGATCCTTGATAAATGAAAATATAGAAAATGATGGTTTAGATATAATTATTGATTTAATTTCGATAAAAACTCAAACTAAAGAAAATGACATTTATAACGGAGACAAAGTTTTTGAGTTTGATGAAAAACTTCATTTAATTACTGTATAATAAAACGCATGTTAAAACCAATTAAAACCAAAAAGCAGTACGAATCTGCATTAGAAAGAATCTACAATTTAATGCAAAAAAATATTAAAGCGAAAACTAAAGAATCCGACGAGCTTGAAATACTGTCGATACTGGTTGAAAAGTTTGAGGACGAAAATTTTAAGTTTTATCTCCCTGATCCTGTAGAAGCAATAAAATTCAGAATGGAATCAATGGGATTATCACAAAATGATTTGTCAGAATATTTAGGTTATAAAAGCAGAGTATCTGAGATATTAAATAAAAAAAGAAAACTTTCGTTGCCTATGATAAGAACTTTAAATGAAAAGCTGAAAATCCCTTTGGAAACATTAGTCCGCGATTACAAAACTGTGGAATATAAATAAACTAAACCACACTATACTCTCTTCTCAGCTCGATCACCTTCCCAATAATCTGAAACGGTTTATTAATAATAGCTTTATATTTTGAATTCGATGCTTCGAGATAAGCATTAATTCTTTTATTGCGAAGAGTTTTCACAGTTGCTTCATCATCTAAAAGAGCAATCACAATGTCTCCATCTTCTGCAGAGTCCTGTTTTCGGACGATTACAATATCTCCATCATAAATTCCTGAATCGATCATACTTTCACCTTTCACTTTTAACGCGAAGTGTATCTTGTGTCCTTTGGTATTTTTTTCCATAGTAACATATCCCTGGACATTATCGCTTGCAAATATCGGCTCGCCCGCAGCAACATTTCCATACAAGGGTATAAGATTTACATCAGCTTTCATTTTTTCAAAAGCTTTTTCCTCATCGGATTTAATTAATTTAAACCCTCTTGCAATGTCTTTTTTCCGTTCGAGATAACCTTTCTTTTGCAAAGCAAAAATATGGTCCTGAACGGTTCCAATGGTAATTTTAAATTTTTCCCCGATCTCTTTCAAAGTGGGAGGGTACGTATGTTCGATTCTGTGCTTCTCTATGAAGTTAAGAATCTTTTGTTGTTTGGTAGTTAGTTTATCCATAAATCAATATGCCATAATTATATATATGTGTCAATAGAAATTTTGAGTAGTTTTGTAAAAAGGTCTATGCGGAAAAGTTTTATCGTAACTCACATATTAGTTGAAGACTGATTAAAAATACAATTTAGTGTTAAAATGTTATCAGCAAATTAAAATATTGGTTAATTCACAATTAACAACTTGGCGTTCAACTTCTTCAAAATATGGCAAATAAATAAAAATTTTATCGTTTTTGTTTTGAAATTTATAAAGTCGGACATAACATTCGAAAAAACTTTTACTTGCCCAACAAAAGGTTTCCGCTTAATTTTGGAAAGCTTCGAATTAATTTTATACGTGAAAATTTTAAAGGAAACTAATAAAGGTTTTAAACTCAGGAAATAAAATTACGAATTATTTCAATGATTTTTAGAGTGGGGATTATAATCAATTTCACTCAAAACGAAACAAAATCAATGTTTATATAAAATGTAATAATTTTGTTTCAATGATTTGTTGATAAATATTTCTTTGTGTTACAATACTTCAAAATTTAATTTGTATCGTTATTGAACCATTACTTAAATTAATTATTAATTATAATCAAAAAAAAAATCATGAAAAAGAAAATTTTCTCCCTTTTGTTATTCTTCATCTTATTAATTGCAGGAAAAAACTTTTCACAGATAAACCAAAGCTGGGCGGTGAGATATTCCGGCACAGAAAATATGGACGAAGCAAAGGCAATTATTCTTGACGCTTCCAATAATGTTTATGTGACTGGAAAAAGTTTAAACGCAACAAATGGATTTGATATTGTTACCATAAAATATAATAACTTGGGAGTGGTTCTATGGACTGCAGTTTATAATGGGAGCGGTAATTCTTATGATGAACCAATTGATCTTGTTCTGGATGGAACAAATTTCTATGTGACAGGCGTAACAACCAGATCACTGTCCACAGGACTCGATTATGTTACGATTAAGTATAATGGTTCTACAGGGGCAATACTTTGGAGTTCAGTGTTTAACGGAGCAGGTAATGGAGATGACATTGCAACAAAGATTGCTATAAAAAATAACAGAGCCTATGTTACAGGCAAAGGTTATTACACAAGCCCGACAAATGCGGATTATGTTACTATAAAGTACAATGGTTCAACAGGTGATTCTATCTGGGTTAAAAATTATGACGGTGCTGGAAATGCAAATGATTCAGCTACTTCGATAAAAATTAGCAGCGATACAAGTGTTTTCGTTACGGGAAAAAGTTTTGGAACCTCGAGCTACGATTATGCAACGTTAAGATATAATTCTACCGGAGTTCAAAACTGGGTTAAAAGATATAACGGAGCGGCTAACGGTGATGATTTTGCCAAGGCGTTAACTCTTGATGGAACTGCTACATCTCCGGACATTTATGTTACTGGTCAGAGTGCAGGTTCGGGTACGGGTTTGGATATAATTACAATCAAATATACTTTTGCCAGTGTTGAAAGCTGGAATAGAAAATACAGCGGTAATGGAAATGGAGATGATACTCCAAAAGACATAAGCTTTAGAAGCGCCACCGATATTTATATAATAGGTAAGGCAAATATTTCGGGAGCCGGCTCAAATATGCTTCTTATGAAATATAATGACGCAGGTGATACAAGCTGGACAAGAACAAATAACGGCAGTGCAAACGGAAATGACGAAGCAACAGGATTTACATTTGATGCCAGCAGTTTTATTTATGTTGCCGGCCAAACAAGTGAAACTTCTACCGCGGAGGATTATACAGTTATTAAGTATACAACTGCAGGTAATACAGAATGGAAATATTCTTATAATAATACCGGCAGCGGTTCTGATATACCATCGAGAATTACTGTTGACGGCACAAGCGATAGAAACGTTTATGTTACAGGAGCTAGCTTCAGCGGGACAACAGGCACAAATTATGCTACATTAAAGATAAAACAGGATAAAGTATTGGATCTAAATGTTTTTATACAGGGTTTTTACAAACCAATAACCAATAGTTTAGTAAGAGATACAGTTAGAGTTTATTTGTATAATTCGGCAGCAACTGTAATCGTAGATTCAGCAAAAATATATCTTGATACTTTAGGAAAAGGAAGGTTATACTTTAGAACAGCAATAAACTCTACTGCATATCGAATAGTGATAAATCATAGAAACTCAATTGAGACCTGGGGAAATACAACAAATACATTTAGTAACTTATATTTGACTTATGACTTTACAAATGCTGCGTCAAAAGCATACGGAAGTAATCAGATTCAGGTAGATGCCTCTCCTGTTGAATTTGCAAATTATAATGGGGATGTGAATCAGGATGGATCGGTCGATGCAACTGATGTAAGCTTAGTTGACAATGATGCCACTAATTTTATAAGCGGATACGTAGCAACGGATCTTAATGGAGATTATTTTATTGACGGATCTGATTTTTCGATCGGAGATAATAATGCTTTTAATTTTGTAAACGTAATAAGACCATAACATTAGTTTTCTCTGTATTTATTTTAATTCCTCATCTAATTTAATTAAAAGGTGAGGAATTTTAATTTGAATTATTGAAGTAGATCAAAGGCATGCCTTTGATCTACTCATCTATCAGAATCCATTTCTTTATACTAACGTGTTGCTTCATCAGAACAATTTTTTTTTATCTACCAGTCTACTTCATAATCACCATTTTTTTTGTATCAACTGCCTTTCCGTTTGCTATCAATTCATAAAAATAAATTCCACTCGGCAAATTACTTCCGTCAAATTTCAACAAATGATTTCCTGCTATCTGATTTTCATTTACTAAAACAGAAACTTCATTTCCCAATACATCAAAAACCTTCAGCTTAACAAAACTGAACGATGATAATTGATAATTGATAATTGTGTTTGGGTTAAAATGTAATGCTTCAACTGGAAAAGGAATTTCAAAATAATTATTTTAGTAAACTTAAAATAAAAGGAGATTCCGAAAATGTCAGAAAGAAAACGTCATACGGCAGAACAAAAAGTAATTATTCTAA
>Ga0180121_10000564_pt1 | contig 15681 bp, 7 predicted proteins | sample AntDrymUQ5402106_2_FD_129676 | JGI IMG/M metagenome (GOLD analysis project Ga0180121, IMG submission 129676) | Polar desert sand microbial communities from Dry Valleys, Antarctica - metaG UQ540 (21.06) (version 2) (version 2) | ecosystem: Environmental > Terrestrial > Soil > Desert | place...
AACCAGCTGTCGATGTTCAGTGCGCACGTGAATGGAACGTGCCGACTCGGCACCGATCCCCGGACGAGCGGTTGCACACCGGACGGGGAGCGTCACGGCGTGCCCGGGCTCTACATCGCGGACGGGTCGATCCTCCCGACGGCGCCAGGGGTGAATCCGCAGGAGACGATCATGGCGCTGGCGACGATCATCGCCAGGCGGATCGCCGATCGGCATCCGCTCGGCAGGGCGGGCGCACAACCCGGATCGAAGTCTGCGACGCGAGCGGTGTAAGGCCGGATCGAGGTGCGCCGTCCGCTGCCTTTTCCGGAAAGGCGTACGCCTCCGTCAGCTCCCTCGTCAGCTCGTCAATCGGTGCGAGACGTTCCGGCCTCGAGACTCGCAGCCGTGCGCGTCGTGAGTACGTTCCTCCGTACACGGATTGCAAGGTGCCGAAGCGAATGCGACTACCTGCCTGACGCGGAGACAACCACATGAGCGCCGGTGCGATTCCCCCAGCCATCCCTCCGCGCGCTGTGGCACCAGCCAAACCAGCCTCGACCCCCCTTCGCACACTCGAGCGCACGCTGGGGCTGAAAGACCTCACGCTGCTCGTGATCGGCGCGGTGATCGGTTCCGGGATCTTCATCGTCCCGGCGGCAGTCCTGCGACAGACCGGGGGTGCGATCGGGCCGGCGCTGCTCGTCTGGCTCGTCGCGGGCATCCTGTCACTGCTCGGCGCGCTGACCTACGGAGAGCTCGGCGCCGCGAGGCCGGACGCGGGCGGTCTATATGTCTACATTCGTGATGCCTTCGGGACGCTCCCGGCGTTCCTCTACGGATGGACGACCTTCTTCGTCATCTGCACCGGCGCGACCGCGACGCTCGCGGTCGCATTCTCGTCGTACCTTGGGCAACTCGTACCGATCACGCCGTTCGTCGCAAAGCTCGTTTCGATCGCGGTGATCGTCGTGATTGCGGCAGTCAACATTCGCGGAACGCGCCAGGCGGCGAGCATGCAGAACTGGAGCACGCTCGCGAAGATTGCGGGCATCCTCGTGATGAGCGTCGCGCTGCTCGCGCGCGGGCGCGGCCTCGCGGGTGATGACATGGTCGTCTGGCCGGCGACAGTCACCGGCGGGTTGCTGTCCGCGATCGGGCTCGGGATGATCGGCGTCCTCTGGGCGTACGAAGGCTGGCAGTACGCGACGTTCTCCGCCGGTGAGACGCGCGATCCGCAGCGAACATTCCCGCGCGCCATCGTCGCCGGCACGGCGGTGCTGATCGTCCTCTATCTGCTCGCCAACGTCGCCTACATCGCGGCGCTCGGTCCGGCCGGCGTCCAGGCGAGCGATCGCGTGGCCGCGGCATCGGTTGCCGCGCTGTTCGGCCCGGCGGCGGGCGGACTGATCGCGGTCGTCATCCTCATCTCGATGTTCAGCGCGGCCAACAGTCTCGCCCTCACCGCGCCGCGCTGCTACTACGCGATGGCCCGCGACGGCGTGTTCTTCAGCAGGCTCGCCGAGGTGCATCCTCGCTTCCGCACTCCCGCGTTCGCGATCGCGGCGGGTTCGGCGTGGGCGATCCTTCTCGCGGCGACGGGGACGTTCGAGCAGCTTCTCACGTATGTCGTGTTCTCCGGGTGGATCTTCTACGGGCTCGGTGCGGCGAGCATCTTCGTCTATCGCCGTCGCGAGCCCCACGCAGTGCGTCCGTTCCGCGTCCCCGGCTATCCGGTCACGCCAGTGCTCTTCGTCGCGGCGTCTGCGGCGATCGTGTTGAACACGCTGGCAACCCAGCCAGCCCGTGCGCTGATCGGGCTGGCCGTGGTGCTCGCGGGCGTGCCGGCGTACCTCTTCTGGCGGCGCTCGGCGAGCAGCGACGCTCGAAGGGTCGGGGGACGCGACTGATCGTCGGCCAGACGCGGCCTACCGCGCGGCCACCGCGTCGACGCCCGCTCGCCTCGCCTCCGTGTTGAACGCCGCGAGATCGGCCGCCAACACCCGCCGGAGCCGGTCGGTCTGCACCTTGAGCTCGGCCTTGAGATCGGTGAAGATCGGCACGGCATTGGCGATCGGCTTTCCATCGCCGGCACTCACGATGCCGAGCAGTGACGCGAGCCGATTGTTGATCTTGATCGGGAAGTTGAGCGGATCCTGGCCGCTCTGGTTGCGGACCTGGTAGATCTCTTCCTCGATCGCACTCAGGTTCTTCGTCAGGCGATCGCCCGCTTCCCTGAGCTTCGCATCCGTGGACTTCGTGAGGCGATCGGCGACATCGCGCTTGACCGAGCGAATCTGGATCACTGCGTTGTTCGCCTCGGTGACCTTGTCGCGAATCTCCAGCGAGAGTGCAAACTGCTCCTGCAGATCGGCATCCGAGACGTCGGTGTAGAGCGGGTTCCGTTTGATGACGAGCGGCTGCGTCTGCGTCTTCCCATCGACGGTCATCCGAACCTGGTAGGTACCCGGCGCAGCCGTGGGCCCCGCGGTGTTCGCGCCCCACAGGATCATGTTCGGAAAGGTCGCGGCCGCCGGATAGCGCATGTCCCAGGTGACCGAGTTCAGGCCCGGCGCTGCGGACGCCGCGCCGAATCCGCCTCCGCCCCCGCGGCCGCCGCGACCACCACCCGATTCAGCAGGCGGAGCACCGCCAGCACCGCGTCCGCCCGCCTCGCCGACGGGAGCCGCAGCCAGTGCGCTCGAGAAGGTGCGAAGAGTCTGGCCCCTGGCATCGACGACATCGATGGTCACGCTCTGGCCTGGACGCTTCACCCAGTAGGAGATGATCGCGGCGCCCGCGGACCGAATCGCATCCGCCGGCTTGAACAGGACCACGTCCGTCGCCGAGGACATTGCAGGAGCGTACTGCCGGATCGGTGCGATGTCGTCGAGCACGTAGAAGCCGCGACCGTGGGTGGCGATCACGAGGTCGTTCGCCTCGACGACGAGATCGGAGACCGGCACATCCGGGAGGTTGAGCGACAGCGATTCCCATCGTGCTCCGTCGTCGTACGAGATGTAGACCCCGTGCTGGGTCGCGGCGTAGAGCAGGCCGCGTCGCGTGGGGTCTTCGCGAACGGCGTGCACGTAGTCATCCGCGCGGATTCCGTTGACGATCCGCGTCCACGTGCGGCCAAAGTCGGTCGTGCGGAAGATGTACGGCGCCTTGTCGTCGAGCAGCGGCCGCTTCACGGCGGCGTACGCCGTCGCGGGATCGAACGCCGATGCATCGATGATGCTGACACGCCCGAACTCCGGCATCTCCTTCGGCGTCACGTTGGTCCAGGTCTTCCCCCCATCGCGCGTCACGTTGATGAGCCCATCATCCGAGCCGGCCCAGAGAATGTTCACGTCGCGCTTCGACGGACCGAGCGTGAATACCGTCGCGTAGACCTCGGGTCCGTTCATGTCGCCGGTGATCGGGCCGCCGGAATGCCCCATCGTCTTCGGATCGTGTCGCGTGAGATCGGGACTGATCCGCTCCCAGCTCTGGCCGCCGGTCGTCGTCCGCCAGACGTGTTGTGACGATGTGTACAGCACCTTCGGATCGACGGGCGAGAAGACGATCGGGTAGGTCCACTGCCAGCGCTCCTTCAGCGCGCTCGATGGCTCGCCCGAGAACATTCGCGGATACGGGCTGACCTCGCGCCGCTGCCCGGTGCGCCGGTTGAGGCGCTGCAGGAAGGAGCCATTGTTCCCCCCGGCGAAGTAGACGTCGAGATCCTTCGGATCGGGCGCGACATAGCCGGGTTCCGCGCCGCCGGGACTGTACATCATCGCGGCCGCCGCGGCGCCACCACCGCCCCCGCCCCCGCCCCGTCCACCACCACCGGCCATCTCATTCGGCAGGCACACGGTCGGCCCATCCTGCTGCGCGCCACACACGTGATACGGGATGTGCCGCGTCGTCGCGACGTGGTAGTACTGCGGCGTCGGAATGTCCTGTGCCGACCATCCCTGGCCCCCCGCCATCGACACCGCCCCGCCGCCATCGTTGGCGATCACGAGATGCAGCGGATTGTCCGCATCGACCCACAGGTCGTGGTGATCGCCATGGGTCCCGCCGCCGACGCTGGTCATCGTCTTCCCGCCATCGGTCGAGCGAAAGGCGCTCGTGTTCAGCACGTATACGACGTCGCGGTTTTTCGTGTCCGCCGTGACGTGGGTGTAATAGAAGGCGCGCTGCCTGATGTTTCTCCCGGCGTTCACCAGCGTCCACGTTGCGCCCGCATCATCGGAGCTGAACAGCCCACCGTTCTCGTGCTCGACGATCGCGTACACGCGATTCGCATCGGCACCCGACACCGACACACCGATGCGCCCGATGACACCGCGCGGGAGTCCGGCATTGCGCGTGAGGTCCGTCCACGTCTCTCCGCCATCGGTCGACTTGAACAGGCCGCTTCCCGGGCCACCGCTCGACATCTGGTACTCGACGCGAAACGCCTCCCACATCGCCGCATACACGACGTTCGGATTCTGCGGGTCGACGCTCAGGTCGATCGCGCCCGTCCTGTCGTCGCGAAACAACGTCTTCTTCCACGTCTGCCCGCCATCCGTGCTCTTGAACACCCCACGCTCCGCGTTGGGCGCACCGTGCTTTCCGAACGCGGCGACCCACACGACGTTCGGATTGGTGGGATGAATGCGGATCTTCGAAATGTTCTCCGATTCACGGAATCCGACATGGGTCCACGTCTTCCCGGCATCGGTGGACTTGTAGACGCCATCCCCCGCCATGATGTTGCCGCGAATGCACGTCTCGCCGGTCCCGATGTACACGACGTCGGGATTCGACTCCGACACGGCAACCGCCCCGACCGATGCGCTGCGGATCTGGCCGTCCGTCACCGGCGCCCAGTTCTCGCCGCCATCGGTCGTCTTCCAGAGGCCGCCGCCGACTGCACCGAAGTACGCCTCGCGCGGTCGCCCCTTCACGCCGGTCGCCGCGATCGAGCGGCCACCACGGTCCGGGCCAATGCTTCGCCAGCGGAACGCCTTGAGCAGCAGGCTATCGACGGCAAGTCGCTGCGCGACGGCGCGGCTCGCACCCTCCGCGCCCGAACCGAGGTTGCCTGCGCCGAGCACGGTCAGCAGCGCCGCGGACGTGCCGAGCGCGAGTCGTATGCGTGTGCGAATCATTGGGGGACCTCCCTGAGGGGTGGGAGATGGTAGCTCCCGGGCCGGCAGCGAGACAACCCGCCGCTGCACTCCGCGAGGAATGACGCCTCTAGGTGATTGCGACGAGTCAGTCCGATTCGTCCTTCCTCGCCTTGGCGTGCCGAGGCCGTGTCCAGACGAGAATGGCGCCGCAGTGATTGGAATCGATGTACCCGGCGGGGCGCTGGCTTTCCCGGGAATACACTTCGATGCCGGCGATCTCGTCGGAGAACAGGTAGTCGAAGTCTTCGCTGAACCCGCGATTGCCATCGACGTAGAGCGACGGCGTGCAGTCGCCACTCATGTCGCCGCGCATCATCACCGTGCTCGATCCGGACGAGCCCCGCACGTACACGCCGAGCATCCCCTGGAGCAGGCTGCTCAGGCGTGCGTTCGGGCGACGTTCGATGTCGGCGGGCGACATGTACCTCCCGAAACCGGATCGGCGGCGGCGGTCGAACTCCGCGAGCCCGCGGGAGTACACGAGCTTGCCGCGGACTGTCTCGGTCGCGAGGATCACCGCCGCCTTGTCGAGCGTCACTTCGATCGTTGCCGGTCGTGACGCGGCGAGCTGGACGACCCGCATCACCGGGATGTACCCGATGACGCGGATCTCGAGCGTGTGTGTTCCCCCAGGCAGGCTGTCGAGGACGAAGGCCCCGCGCTCGCTGGTCTGCACGTCCACGTCCGTCCCCCACAGCAGCGCGTGGGCGTTGGCGACCGGCTTCCCCGCTGGATCGACCACCGTTCCGGTGAGGCGCGCGCCACCACTCACCACCGTTCGCCGCGCCGAGACCCGTCTGCCGGGGGCGAGCACCGTGTCCTCGGCGGGCAGCGCGACGTGCGACGCGCCTCCGGCGAGGAAGGTCTGGTGGCGAAGCGCAGCGGGGGGAACCTCGACCTCGACGTATCCGCTCGAATCTGCGCCGCTCATCGCGCGCGCGTGCAGCTCGACATCGCCTGGCAGGCCGCAGAAGGCGAACCAACCGTTCTGGTCCGCCTCCACCCTCGACTGGCGCGGTCGCTCGTACATCTGCACGCCGTCGAGAATGAACTCGCTCCACTCGACGACCACCGTCGCGCGCGCGATGGGACCTTCGTCCTCCGTCTTCCGGACCACGCCCAGGAAGAGCCCACTCGAATCGGTGTTCGTCGTCGGACAGACGCTCCGCACCACCGTCCGCGGCGACGGCGTGGCGAGTTCGACACGCTGGGCGCCGGCACCCACGTGGACGACCCGCGCCGAGATCTCGAGCCCGAGTGTGTCCAGCGCGGCATGAAAGAAACCAGCGAGATAGCGCCCGGCGGGAACGCCGCCGATGGAGAATCGTCCGGAGCTGTCGGAGACTGCCGAGAAGGGACGTGATTTGGTTGGGTTGTCGGCCCCCACGAGCTGCACGGTCGCCCCCGAAATCCTCCGTCGCGCGATGCTGTCGTAGACCGTGCCGCTGACAGTGATGCTGGACGGCGTGCCCTGCGCTCGCAGCGATACGGCGCTGCCGCCAAGCACGATCCAGGAGCACGCGAGAAGCCGTCCCACCGTAGTGACCCGCGGGTGGCAGCGAAGTCGCGCGCGGAGTCCTGAGTTCATTGTCAGTGCGCTGCCGAGGTGGTGGCCGGGCACCCACTCACCTGCATGCACTCGAGTGTGGCGTCGAAGTCGCCGTCGAGCACCCGGCCGGCGGGCGATCGACAAAAAGGGCACGGGTTCACCATGCCGTCCGTATCGATGTAGATGTGGCGGTTGCCTGCGCCGACGCACTGGCTCGCACGTGCCGATGCTTCGAGATACGAGACCGCGGGAAGCTCGCGCAGCTCCGGGTCGGTGTTGAGTCGGAGAGAGAATGCTTCGAGGAGCTCCTGTTGATCGGGACTCAGCACGACGTTCCGGCCGGCATAATGCCCGATCGCCTTTGGCTCGAAGAGCTGGATGAATCCCGCGCCGAGGCGGCGCGCCACGGCAGCGTAGCGCTCGATGTTGCCTCGCGACGTGAACTCCCGCGTCGGGCAGAGTGACAGAGCGACGAGGAGTCCAGCGCCTCGAGCCTGCTCTGCCGCGCGCTCGACCCACCGAAACGCGCCGTCGATGCCGCGAAAACCGTCGTGCTGCTGCGGATCCCAGTGATCGAGGCTGAGCGCGATGCCCGTCAACCCGGCGGCGCGGAGGCGCCGAGCCCGCTCGGCGGTGAGGCCGTGCCCTGTGGAGAGGATCCAGACATCCGCGTCCACCGATGCTGGACCGATGATGCTGACGAGATCCTCGAAGCGACGGAGTGGCTCGCCACCGCTCAGGAAGATCTGCGATGCACCGCGTGCGCGCACGCGCGCTACGATGGCATGCAGGTCGGCGACCGCGAGCGTCTCGAGCGCGTTGAGCGCCAGCCACTCGCAGCAGTGCTCACAGCGAAACGAGCAGCGCTTCGTGATCGCGAAGACGGCGGTCTGGAGCGCCGGCGGGGCATCACGGAACGACTCGACGCGATCGAGCTCCCGCTCGACGAAAGCATCGAATGCGCGCGATGGGAAACCGGGCGCGTAGAGATGCCAGAAGTATCTGCCACCCGCGTGCACGAATTTCCCGGTCGTCCAGCGTTGTGTCTTCGCCCGCTGGGCGAGCAAACGCCGGAGGGCGACAGTCGTCTGCCGCGGATTACGATAGGCGCGGAGGGCAAGCCAGATGATGCGTCCCCATATCAATCCCTTGACGATCGACTTCCGCACCCCGACCACCATGGGGGATGGCGCTGGCAGCGCGACCGGATCATCTGCCCCTCGCATTGCGGCAGCGGTCACGGGTGATCTCGCGGCACCGGCAGGTTCGAGGACGCGGTCGTGTTTGCCGCACGGTACTGGAGCGCCAGTTCGCGACCGAATCTCGACAACGCGCCGGGGTCGTCACGGATGGCCTTCAATGTGCCGGGCTGCCATCTGGACTGAATCGGTGGGTGGACGTTGTAGTAGCCGGATGAGGAGAGAAACACGCTTCGCGAGCGGCCGGCGACGACAGGTGGCAGCTCGAAATCCATGTCGATGCTCTCGTTCATCTCACTGAGTGCGTTGTAGCGCCCATCGGTTGCGCCGATCGCATCACGCTCGTCGCTGTCGCCGGTGCCGCGTGCACTGGTGGGTCGCAGCCGGTGAATCGAAGGCGTGCTGCCATCACGAGTCGACAGGGCCACTCGGTCCAGTCTCCAGAACCCGAGCCCGCCGCGGAGCCGAATGACGATCGGACTGTTGGCAGCCGAGCGATCGACGGGAAGCGGTATGGCCACCTCGCGAAGTGCAGCGGGTCCGACCGTTGGGACCGCGGCGATCTGCCGCCAGGCACCATTCGTCTGCATCTCGACGATGAGGTCCACCCCCTCGCGCTCACGCCACCCGCGTATGCGTGATCCCGCGGCGGGGTCATTCCCCTCGGTGAGGTAGTGGTCGAGACGATCGCCCATGGCCGCGAAGAAGCGACCGAAAATCAGGTCGAGCCAGGGTGTGTTCCCGCCGGTGAGTTCGAGAACGGGTGAACCTTCGCCCGGCGTCTCGAACTGAACGGTGAGGCGATCCTCCAGCCTGCCGTCCTCCACCGCCGCGACTTCATCGGGATCGGTCTCCCACAGCGTTCCGTCAGTGGCCGACACGAGCCGAAGAACATCCGTGCCAGCATGGTCGGTTGCCGAGATCGGCGAGCGACCGGTGCTCACGAGCAGTGGGTGGCCGTTGAACGTGGCGAGCGCCCGAACAGCCGGGGCGTGATCGACGACCAGCAGCTCCGCGCGGTCGGTGTACTGTGTCTCACGCGCCTCGTTGCGGAGGCGAACCCGCACCCGGCGATCATCGCCGACCGCGAGGAGCGGAAGCAGGTCGTCTCGCTGAGTCGAGCGAAAGGCGGCGCCTGCGTAGGCTTCACCCACGAGCTCCCATCCCTCCCCCCGATCGACGTACACGAACGGGCACGATTCCTTGGTGAGTGCGACGATGAGGGCGACCACAGCGACTGTGGCTGTCGCTCCCAGCGCTGTCTTCAGCACGGTGGCGGGCCCATCGAACTCCCGGATCTCGGCGACGGAAACGTCCCGCAGGTCGACACGCATCAACCCGTTTCCCGCCGAGCGCGGCCCCGTGATCCAGCCATCCTCCACGCGGCTCACAGTCCCGAGCACAAGGGATCCTTGCGGCGTTTCGACCTCAACGACGCGACCGACGAGGCTGTCGGGGTAATCGCGCCACGCCGCCTGAGTGACCTGCCGTGCGGTGCGTCGCCCCGATCCGAAATCCACGATCGAAATGCGACGGGCCGTGGCGAGGTTGACCTGCGCGGTTCCGCTGCCCTCCAGGGCGCGGCCCTCGACGTAGGGCGGAATCACGGCGGTCACGGCGAGCGATATCGAACCTGCTGGTGTCATGAAGCGAGCGACGCGAGTCCGGATCTGCTCATCCTGGAGCGAGATGTTCGTGACAGCCACCGGCTGCCAGCGGTAGGAGACGCACGCGGTGATCAACCCCGCCGTGAGTACCAGGACGGCGAACGTCCGCGCTCCTGGCCTGGTGTGCACTCGAACGATCCATCGCTGCCGTAGTCCGTGCGCGTTCATGAACCCTCCAGTCAGTAGCGGTCGTGTCCCACTCATCGGGGCGCGCAGCGATCGATAGTAGCCGTCGATATTACGGATGCCCAGGGAAAGTGCAAGCGGACCGGCACGCCGGGCGAAAGCCGGCCCGCCTTTGCCTTCGACCTGTCCGATCACCACCTTTGCGACCCGGCGATCGACGCGCGCCACTACGCCAGATTCCTGTTCATTGCTGGAGGACCTCATGCCTTCCCCTGTCACGAACGTTTCGCCGCGACGGTCCCGCACCGTCATCGCGACGCTCGCGGTCACCGCTCTCGCCTCGGCCCTCGCGCCGGTAAACGCTTCCGCGCAGCAGTCGAGCGCGCGAACCGCCGCCACGGCGCCCCGCACCGTCGAGGACCGAACCGCGGGCCTCCGCAAGCTCGACGGGTTCTTCCCGCTTTACTGGGACTCCACGGCCGGGCAACTGTTCATGGAGATCCCGCGACTGAACACCGAGGTTCTCCACCTCGTCGGGCTCGCGTCCGGCCTGGGATCCAACGACATCGGTCTCGATCGAGGCGGACTGCAAGGCTCGCGGATCGTTCGCTTCGAGCGCGTCGGACCGCGCGTGCTGATGGTGCAACCGAACTACGACTTCCGCGCCTCGAGCACCAATCCCGCCGAGGTGAAGACCGTGCGGGATGCGTTCGCGCGCTCGGTACTCTGGGGTTTTACCGTTGCCGCGGAGAGTGATGGCGGCCGGCGGGTGCTCGTGGACATGACCGATTTCCTGATCCGCGACGCGACGAACATCACGCCGCGCCTGACGCCGGGTGCGTATCGGCTGGACAACACCCGAAGCACTGTGTACATGCCCATGACCCAGAACTTCCCGAAGAACACCGAGATGGAGGTGGAGCTGACGTTCATCTCGACGGGCGCTGGTGGTGGTGGCGGCCGCGGCGGCGCCGGTGGCTTCTTCGAGGGAGTCGGCAACGTCGCGGCAACGCCGGAAGCGGCCAGCCTGCGCGTGCATCAGTCGTTCGTCGAGCTCCCCGATGGGAACTACACGCCGCGGCGCTACGACCCGCGCTCCGGCTACGGCGCAATGACCTACGAAGACTACTCCGCACCGCTCGGCGAGCCGATGACGGTGCGATACATCCGCCGTCACCGCCTCGAGAAGCGCGATCCCCGCGCCGCGATCGGGGAGCCGGTGAAGCCGATCGTCTACTACCTCGATCCCGGCACCCCGGAGCCGGTTCGTACCGCTCTGCTCGAAGGTGGTCGCTGGTGGAATCAGGCGTTCGAGGCGGCCGGTTACAAGGACGGCTTCCGGATGGAGATGCTGCCCGAGGGCGCGAGCCCGCTCGACATCCGCTACAACGTCATCAACTGGGTGCACCGCTCGACGCGCGGGTGGAGCAGTGGGGCGAGCGTCACCGACCCGCGCACCGGCGAGATCATCAAGGGCATCGTCACGCTCGGCTCGCTGCGCGTCCGCCAGGACTGGATGATCGCCGAGGGCCTGCTGCAGCCGTACGCGAACGGCGATGAGCAGACGCCCGAGATCCGCGCGTGGGCGCTGCAGCGCATGCGCCAGCTCTCCGCCCACGAGATCGGGCACACGCTCGGCCTTGGCCACAACTACTACAACAGCGACTCCGGCCGCATCAGCGTCCTCGACTACCCGCACCCGCTCGTGACGCTGCGTCCCGACGGCACGCTCGATCACTCGCAGGTCTACACCGACGGCATTGGTCAATGGGACAAGGTCGCGATCGATTACGGCTATCGCGACTATCCGGAGGGGACGAACGAAGTGCAGGCGCTGCAGCAGATCCTCGACCGGGCCTGGGCGATGGACATCCGCTACATGACGAACCAGGATCTCGGCGCGAGTGCGCGCGTCGATCAATGGGCGAACGGCACCGACGCCGGCGCGGAGCTCACCCGGATGATGGAAGTGCGTCGCGTGGCCCTGTCGCGCTTCGGCGAGAATGCCATCAAGCGGGGAATGCCGGTCGCGCAAATGGAAGAGGTGCTCGTTCCGCTGTACCTGCACCACAGGTATCAGGTGGAGTCCGCGGCGAGCACGCTCGGCGGGATGCACTACATCTATGCGATGCGAGGTGACGGGCGCGAGCCGGTGCGCATGGCGTCGCCCGCGGAGCAGGCGAGCGCCCTCCGTGCACTGATGTCGGCGCTGTCGCCCTCGGCACTGGCGCTGCCGGATGCCATCGTGAAGAAGATTCCCCCGCGCCCATCGGGATACGGGCGCACGCGCGAGCTCTTCCCCCGGTACACGGGGCTGATGTTCGACGCGGTGACACCGGCCGTGGTCGCGGCGGAGCATGTCGTCGCGAGCATCCTGACCCCGGACCGCGCAGCGCGCCTGGTCGAGCAGAAGGCGTTGAACCCCGCGCTCCCGGGCCTCGAGGAGGTCATCGATGCGCTCTACGCGGCGAGCTTCAGCGCTCCGACGCGAAACGCGTACGAGGCCGAAGTGAAGCGCGCGGTGGAGCGAGTGGTGGTCGATGAGCTGATGGAGCTCGCCGGAACCGCGCCCATGTCGCAGGTTCGTGCGATCGCGACGCTGAAGCTGCAGCGTCGCGCAGCCGAGCTGACGGGGGGAGGCGGCCGTGCGCAGTCCGCGTCCGTCGGCACGGCGGCGCATGCGACCCTGCTCGCCGCCGACATTCGGCGCTTCCTCGACCGGCCGGCGACCGCGGTCGCGATCCGGATGCCCGCGCCCGCTGCTCCGCCCGGCGCTCCGATCGGCGAGCCGGCGATGGAGTGGCTGCGTCGCACCGACCGCTGCGGGTTCGGCGACGGGAGTTGGTGGTAGGCCGAGTGGTGGATGGATGCAGAAAGCCCCCGGGAGTTTCCCGGGGGCTTTCTGTTGGAAGGAGCGTGTCGTGAGGCTACGGCTTGTCCCACCACACGCGGTCTTCGAGCTTCACGCCCGGCTGTGCTGTCATTGCGGCCGTGAGGTTCGCCGGGTTCAGCGACTGCTCGAGCAACGGGTACGTCAGCCGGCGGGCGACGACCTTCGGGTTGGTAACCGCCGCGGGTCCGGGAGTGAGGGTGGGAACTCCGGTGCGCCGCCACTCGGCGTACGCCTCGGAACCCTGGTTGAACAACGAGATCCATTTCTGGAGCGCGATCTGGGTGAGCCCGGTCGCCGGGTTGTAGACCACGGCCGGCTGTGCCAGGTACGCGGCGATCGCGGCGTCGGAGATTCCGTAGACCTTCATCGAGGCAGTGATCGCCTCGATGTACAGCGCCGCCGCATTACCTCCCCATCCCCGAGCGGCCGCCTCCGCACGAATGAAGAGCACCTCGGAGTACGCCATCAGCACCGACGGTGAGCTCTTCGATGAGAAGAACAGCCCGATCTTGGATGTCCGGGTGAGGCCGAGCTGCGCCGCATCGGAGGTGACGAGCCCGTTCTGGACGCCGACATACTGCGTCGGGTCGGCCGCAGTCGGTCGGGCGTACACGGCGAGGCGTGGGTCGTTCAGCGACTTCAGCGTATCGACCATCGCCTTGCTCACCCGGTGGTCGTCGCGCGTCCTGAAGTTGGTGAAGAACGGGTTGTCGTTCGTGCCATCGCCGGGCCACACGATCTGCGCGTTGTTGGCGTTGGACGTGAACACGCCGCCCGCTGCGGCCATCGCTGCGGCGAACTCCGTCTGCGCCTTTGCGGCATTGACCTTCGACAGGCGCATGGCGTAGCGCAGGCGTAGCGAGTTGCTGAACGCCCGCCATTTGTTCATGTCGCCGCCGTAGACCGGGTCGGCGCTTCCATAACTGTCGCCCGTCGGGACGATCGAGGCCGTCGCGGCAGACAGGCTGGCGAGCATGCCGTCATAAATCGACGCCTGGGTGTCGTATTTCGGCGTGATCGTTCCCGCCGCGCCCAGGTTCGCCTCGCTGTAGGGAATGTCGCCCCACACGTCCGTCATCGCACCGAACGTCCACGCCTTCATGATCGTCGGGGGCGCCGTGAAGTTGCCCTTGTTGGCGCCGAGGCGCGTGTCGGCCTCGGCCTTCTCGATCGTCGTCGTCAGGTCCTGGAGTCCGCCCGCGTAGAAGGAGGTCCAGTAGCCGTCGATGTCACCGGGGCGGATCTGGTACCAGTCTTCGTCGACGTACTGGATCTTCGCGTAATGCTGCGCCCACAGCGACGTGAGGTGCAGGTCGAAGCCGGCGCCGCGCACCAGGCGGACGACGGAGGTGACCCCCTGCGGAAAGAGGAATTCCGCGTCGACGTCGGTGGGGGCGTTCGGATTCTTGTTCAGTCCAGTCAGGTCGTTGCCGCAGGCAGCCGCCGTGAACGTCAGCGCGACCAGGCCCGCGAGGGTGCCGGTTCTTGAGAGTGTCATGTTGGCTCGCTGGGAATGTGAGGCCGCGCTATGGCGTGACCGTCAGGTGGAAGCCGAAGCTCCTGGCGGACGGGAACTGCCCGAACTCGAGACCCTGGGCGTTGCCCGAATTGAAGGCGGTTTCGGGGTCGATGTGCGGCACCTTCGCGTCGAGCCAGAGGTTGCGGCCGACCAGCGACATGTAGAGTGAGGAGACGTTGAACCGGCCGGCCATCCGGGCGGGCAGGGCGTAGCCGAGCTTCAGTTCGCGCAGCTTGATGAAGCTTGCATCGAAGATGCTCGCCTCGTGAATGCCGTACAGCGAGTGGTTGTAATCCTCCGCCGATACGTTCGTGGTATTGACGCTACCGTCATCGTTCACGCCATCGAGCACCATCCCGCCCTCGCGGCCGGCCAGCGTTTCGGTCAGCACCCCGGCGTAGCGGCCGAACATGTGGGTGACGGAGAACAGCTCGCCCCCCTGCTTGGTGTCGAACAGGAAGCTGAAATCCAATCCCTTGTAGCCGAAGGAATTGTTGATCCCGCCGGTCCAGTCCGGGTTGTAGTTGCCCAGCACCCGCTTCGTCGGGTCGGCCTGCGGAAGTCCGTCGCTCAGGACCAGCTGGCCGTTGTCGTCCCTGAGGTAGGGATTGCCATAGAGCGCACCGTACGGCTCGTTCTTCCGCGCTTCGACCGTGAGGCTCCAGTATCCGCCGAGCGAGACGGTCTGCAGGTCGCCGTACAGCTCCGCGACCTTGCTCCTGTTTCGCGCGTAGTTGACCGTGACGTCCCACTTGAAGCCGCCCGTCGTGTGGACCGGCGTCAGGTTGAGCAGTGCCTCGACGCCCTTGTTCGTGATCTTTCCGGCGTTGAGGACCTTGTTGGTGAACCCGGTCGTCGGGGAGATCTGGGCGGACAGGATCTGGTTCGTCGTCGCCTTCTGGTAGTACGTCAGGTCCACCGAGACACGGTTCTCGAGGAAGGCGATCTCGGTGCCGACCTCCCACGCATCGGTCTCCTCGGGCTTGAGGCCGGCGTTCGGGATGACGTTCGGGACGGCGTACCGCGCGGTCGCACCGAACGGCGTCTGCGCGGTGTACACCGCTTCGAGCTGATAGGGGTCGGCGTCATTGCCGACGCGCGCCCAGCCGCCGCGCAGCTTCCCGTACGACAGCACGCTGGTCAGCGCTGGAGCGGCTTCGCTGAACACGAAGCTCGCGGAGACCGAGGGATAGAAGTACGAGTTGGTTCCCGCGGGGAGCGTCGACGACCAGTCATTCCGGCCCGTGGCCTCGATGAAGAGGTAGTCGCGGAAGCCGAGTTGCGCCGAGCCGTACATGCTGTTGACGCGCTTCTGCTGCTCGTAGCTCGAGACCGACGGGCGGACCTCGGAGTTCCCGATGTTGTACACGCCAGGGACGACGAGATTGTTCGTGCCTTCGTTGTTGATCCGGTAGCTGTTGTTCCGGCGATTCGCGCCGAGGTTGAGCGTGAGGCCGAACGGGCCCGACACGCGCGGGGTTGCCGTCAGGAGAAGCTCCGTGTTGGTCTCCTGATTGAAGATGAGGTCTTCGCCGAAGCCACCTTCGCTATGGTCGACCGTCCCGACCGCGATCATCCGCTTCC
>Ga0180121_10000565_pt1 | contig 15676 bp, 10 predicted proteins | sample AntDrymUQ5402106_2_FD_129676 | JGI IMG/M metagenome (GOLD analysis project Ga0180121, IMG submission 129676) | Polar desert sand microbial communities from Dry Valleys, Antarctica - metaG UQ540 (21.06) (version 2) (version 2) | ecosystem: Environmental > Terrestrial > Soil > Desert | place...
CACGGTGGACGCCTCGGGCTCCTCGATGGCGTGCTCCATCTTCATCGACTCGACGACGGCGACCTCCACTCCCGCCTGCACCAGGTCCCCCACTGCAGCCACCCGCACGATGGTCCCCTGCAACGGCGAGCGGATCTCGAGCATCGGGCTGTTCTAGTGCGGCCCTCGCGAGGGCGCGCCGGTAGCCTTGTCCGACCATGGGTGAGAGTCGGTACCTGGATCTGATCAAGGAGAAGGTGGTCGTCTACGACGGCGCCTTCGGCACCTACGTGCAGACGCTCGGCCTGGGGCCCGACGACTTCGGCGGTGAGGCGCTGGAGGGCTGCAACGAGATCCTCGTGGTCACCCGGCCCGACGTCATCGCCACCATGCACGACGAGTTCTTCAAGATCGGCGTCGACGTCGTGGAGACGGCCAGCTTCGGGTCCTTTGCGGTGCCGCTCAACGAGTACGACATCGCCGGGCGCACCCATGAGCTGAACCTGGCCGCCGCCCGCATCGCCCGCGAGGTGGCCGATGGCCACGGCGGTCTGGTGGCCGGCTCCATCGGGCCGGGTACCAAGTTCGCCTCGCTCGGCCAGATCCGCTTCTCCGAGCTCCGCGACGCCTACGAGGTGCAGGCGGCCGGGCTGCTCGAGGGCGGCGTCGACGTGCTCCTCGTGGAGACCCAGTTCGACCTGCTCGGCGCCAAGGCCGCCATGATCGGTTGCCGCCGGGCCATGGCCGGCGCTGGTCGCGAGGTGCCGATCCAGGTGCAGGTGACCATGGAGGTCACCGGCACGATGCTGCCCGGCACCGAGATCGGTGCCGCGCTGGCCGCTCTCGACGCGATGCGCCCCGATGTGGTGGGCATCAATTGCGCCACCGGCCCCGCCGAGATGAGCGAACACCTCCGCTACCTCGGCCAGCACTCGCGCGTGCCGATCTCGTGCCTCCCCAATGCCGGCATGCCGTCGGTGGTCGACGGCCAGATGCACTACGACCTCACGCCACAGCAGCTGGCCGACTACCAGCACCGCTTCGTCACCGAGTTCGGCGTGCAGGTGGTGGGCGGTTGCTGCGGCACAACCACCGAGCACATCAAGGCCGTCGTCGACGCCGTCACGGACATCGAGCCCGCTCCGCGCCAGATCGAGCACGAGGCCGGCGCGACGTCGATCTACAGCTTCACGCCCTTCGAGCAGCAGCTCACCTACCTCTCGATCGGCGAGCGCACCAACGCCAACGGCTCCAAGAAGTTCCGGGAGGCCATGCTCGAGGGCGACTGGGACAGCTGCGTGGCCATGGCCCGCGAGCAGGAGCGCGAGGGCGCCCACGTGCTCGACGTGTGCGTGGACTACGTCGGCCGCGACGGCAGCGCCGACATGGACGAGATCGCGTCCCGCTTCGCCACGCAAGCAACCGTGCCCCTCATGATCGACTCCACCGAGCCGGCCGTGATCGAGACGGCCCTCCAGTGGATCGGCGGCCGGGCCATCCTCAACTCGGTCAACCTCGAGGACGGCGACGCGCCAGGCACCCGCCTCGACCGCTTCCTGTCGCTTGCCCGCGAGTACGGCGCTGCTGTGGTGTGCACCTGCATCGACGAGGAGGGCCAGGCCCGCACGCCCGAGTGGAAGCTCCGGGCGGCCAAGGCCATCCACGACATCGCCGTGGAGCGGTACGGCCTCGAGCCGGGCGACCTCTTCTTCGACCCACTGGCGCTCACCCTCGGCACGGGCATGGAGGAGTCTCGGGGGGACGGCGCCTCCACCCTCGAGGGCATCCGGCTCATCAAGGAGCACCTCCCGGGTGTGCACACCACGCTCGGCCTGTCCAACATCTCCTTCGGCCTCAACCCTGCCGCGCGCCACGTCCTCAACTCCGTGTACCTGCACGAGGCGGCCCAGGCCGGGCTCGACTCCGCCATCGTCCACGCCGCACGGATCACGCCGCTGGCTCGCATCCCCGAGGAGCAGAAGCAGGTCTGCCTCGACGTCATCTACGACCGTCGCACCGACGACTACGACCCGCTCCACGTGCTGCTCACGATGTTCGAGGGCGTGACCGCCGCCACCGTGGAGAAGGAAGACCGCTCCGGCTGGCCGGTCGAGCAGCGCCTCTCCACCCGCATCATCGAGGGCGACCGAGACGGCCTCGTCGCTGACCTCGACGAGGCGATGGCCAAGGACATCAAGCCGTTGGCCATCATCAACGACGTGCTCCTCGAGGGCATGAAGGTGGTGGGCGACCTCTTCGGGCGGGGCGAGATGCAGCTGCCGTTCGTGTTGCAGTCGGCTGAGACGATGAAGGCGGCCGTGGCCCACCTCGAACCCCTGATGGACAAGGTGGATGGCAGCTCCACCAAGGGCCGCATCGTGCTGGCCACGGTCAAGGGCGACGTCCACGACATCGGCAAGAACCTCGTCGACATCATCCTCACCAACAACGGCTACGAGGTGCACAACCTCGGCATCAAGGTCAACGTCGGCGCGATGGTCGACAAGGCCGTCGAGGTGAAGGCCGATGCCATCGGCATGAGCGGCCTGCTCGTCAAGAGCACATTGATCATGCGAGAGAACCTCGAGGAGCTGAACACGCGCGGCCTGGCCGAGATCCCCGTGCTGCTGGGCGGAGCCGCCCTCACCCGCGTCTACGTCGAGCGCGACCTGCGGGAGGTGTACGAGGGCCGGCTCTTCTACGGCAAGGACGCGTTCGAGGGCCTCCACGTGATGGACCGCCTCGGTGCCACCAAGCGCGGCGACCAGGCTGACGACTCCGACTGGGGTCGCGTGCCGATTGACTCCACCATCGAGCTGAAGGGTCGCTTCGCGAAGCCGGGCAACGAGGACGGCGCGCCGGTCGACCTCCCCGCCAGGTCCCCCGAGGTGGCCAGCGACAACGAGCTGTTCACGCCACCCTTCCTTGGTTCCGAGGTGGTGAAGGGCATCTCCCTCGACGAGATCGCCGGCTTCATCAACGAGACGGCGCTGTTCCGCAACCAGTGGCAGTTCCGCCCCGAGAAGGGCGAGAAGGACGAAGACTTCAAGGCCCGCATCCGCCCGACGCTCCGGGAGGAGCTGGCCAAGGCCAAGTCCGCCGGCGTCCTGGTGCCGCAGCTCGTCTACGGCTACTTCCCGGCCAACGGCGACGGCGACGACCTCGTCATCTGGACCGACGAGGCCCGCTCCGCCGAGCGGGCTCGGTTCCACTTCCCGCGGCAGCGCAAGGACAAGTTCCTCTGCATCGCCGACTTCTTCCGGCCGGCTTCGGGCGACGAGGTCGACCACGCCGCCTTTCACATCGTCACGATGGGTCCCGCCGTCTCGGAGGCCACCGCCAAGCTCTTCGTCGACGACAAGTACCAGGAGTACCTGCTGCTCCACGGGCTCGGCGTCGAGATGGCCGAGGCTCTCGCTGAGCTCTGGCACAAGCGCATCCGCACCGACTGGGGCTTCGTGGACGAGGACGGCCCCGCCCTCGCCGGCCTCTTCCGCCAGAAGTACCGCGGCGGTCGCTACTCCAGCGGCTACCCGGCCTGCCCCGACCTCGAGGACAACGTCACCATCCTCGAGCTGCTCGACGGTGGCCGCCTCGGCCTCGAGTGCTCCGAGGACACCGGCTACCAGTACCAGCCCGAGCAGACCACCTCCGCCCTGATCTGCCACCACCCCCAGGCCAAGTACTTCGTGGCCCGCTGACAACGTCTGTGCAGGAATTCGTCCGGTATGCGGACGAAATCCTCCACAGACGTAGGTTGATCCGATGATCTCCTTGCTCGAAGGGATGGCCACCACGCGGGCCATCCGGCGCTACACCGACGATCCGATCCCGGACGACGACCTCGCCACCATCCTGTGGCACGCCACCCGGGCCCCGTCCGGCTCCAACCGGCAGCCGTTCCGCTTCGTCGTGCTTCGGGACGGCCCCACCGCCGTCTCTGCCAAGGCGTTGCTCGGCGGTTCGTTCCGGGAGATGTGGGCAGGCATGCGGTCCGCCGACGGATACGAGACTGGCTCCGGTGCCGACGAGTCGTCGCCCAAGGCGCGCACGGCACGCGCCGTTCAGCACTTCGTCGACCACTTCGAGGCGACGCCAGTGGTGGTGCTCCCGTGCCTCCTGCGCCACCGGCAGCCGCACCCGTCGGAGGGTGCCAGCATCTACCCGGCCTGCCAGAACCTGCTGCTGGCGGCGCGGGCGCTCGGCTACGGCGGGGTGATGACCGCCTGGCACGCCTTGGTGGAGCCGAAGCTGCGGACGTTGCTCGGCATCCCCGACGACGTGTTCATCTCCGCCACGATCCCTCTCGGCAGGCCGGCCGGCCGCCACGGACCCGTGAGGCGTCGGCCGCTCGCCGAGTTCGTCTACGACGACCGCTGGGATGCGCCCGCCGTCTGGGCCGTCGACCCGGAAGGCACCCAGCACACCTCTGCCGGTCCTCCTCGCCCGCGCTGATGGAGGCCACCGCCGTGCTCGTCACGGGCGTGCAGTCCGCGGGGAAGTCGACTGTCGGGAGGCTGCTGGCCCACCGGCTGGAGCCAGCCGCCTTCATCGAGGGTGACGATCTCTGGCGCATGGTCGTGGCCGGGCGGGAGGACATGGCCGACCCGCCCACGGAGGGCGCGCTGGCACAGCTCGAGCTCCGCTACCAGCACGGCGCGATGCTCAGCGAATCGTTCGTGGCGGCAGGCATCTCGGCCGTGCACGTCGACAACGTCTATGGCCACGGTGTGGTCGCACAGCTCGGCCGCCTCCGATGCCGCAAGGCACTGGTCGTGCTGCGACCCAGCCCTGACGTGGTGGCGGAGCGGGATGCGGCACGCGGCAGCGGCGCCTACGACGCCTGGCGACCGGACGGCAGCTCCCTGCTCGACGCCGCTCGACGCTTCGATGGCTGGCTCGGCGAGACGCCGCCGATCGGGCTGTGGGTCGTCTCGAGCCACCAGACGCCCGATCAGACCGTCGACTGGATCCTCGAGCACTGGGACGACGCCCTCGTCAGCTGAGGTCGTCGATCGCGACGCGCACCTTCGCCTCGCTCACACTGCCCTTGGCGCCGACAACCTGCGCGAACACACTGACGCGCAGCTCCTCGAGCATCGTGCGCACCCGACCGTCGGTGTCGCGCGCCGCCACCTGCCGGTACTCCCGCTCGAGCGCTCGCAGGCCGGCGACGTGCTGGCGGTCGCGCTCGGGCTGGGTGCTTGCCTTGTCGACCCGGTGCTCGAGGGCTCGGAGGTACCGGGCCAGGTCGGGCAACCGGTCGAATCCGGCCGTGCTGATCCACCCTCGGTGGAGGAGGCGGTCGAGGTGCGCCTGCGCGTCGAGGACTGAGTCGTCGTGGGCGGGCGTCAGCATGGTGGACAGGCGGGCATCGACGGCGGCGGCGCTGTCCAGGATCTCGGCCACGAGGCGGGCCGACGAGACCCCCGCGGCGGCGAAGCCAGCCCGCACATGGACGAGCAACGCCCGGAAGGAGTCGGCCTCCCACGCCGGCCCGCCGTGCTCCACGAGGAGCTGGTCGACGGCCGCCGCTGCGCACTCGCGATAGGCCTCGGCCGCGCTGACCCGGGGTGATGCCGCCAACGCCAGCTTGGTGGTGTCCGGCAGCGCCTTGTCGAGGGTCCGGAGGGGGAAGCCGAGCTGGAGGAGGAGCAACCGGCGCGTGCCGCCCCACATGGCGGTGCGCTGCTCGGCTTCCGTGGGCAGCACCCGCAGCCCCACGGACTCCCCCTCGTCGACGAGGGCCGGGTGACCGGTGACCACATGGCCGGCGTGCGCCACCGTGACCGTGCGGGGGATGTCGTCGAACACCCACGACGTGGCGGCGCCGACCTCGTCGAGGGGGGCGGCCGCCGCCAGCGACTCCCGGACGCGCTCGGCCAGGCGCCGGCGCAGGGCCAGGAGATCCTTGCTCCGGGCGAGCGGCTGGCCGGTGCCGTCGACCGCCCGGTAGGTGACCCGCAGGTGGGTGGGCACGGAGCCCAGATCGAGGTGGTGCGGCGCCACGGCGTGCCCACCGCGGCGGGACAACGCCCGGGCCAGCGCCTCGGGCAGTGGCCCGTCATCAGGACCCACCTCGTAGAGCAGCTCGCGGGCCACGTCCGGGGCGGGGGTGTGGTGGCGTCGCAGATCCTTGGGCAGCGTGCGCAGGAGGGCCGTGACCAGCTCGAGCCGGCGGCCTGGCACCTGCCAGTCGAGGCCGGCCGTGCCTACCCGATCGAGAAGGGTCAGGGGCACGTCCACCACCAGGCCGTCGAGATCGGAGCTGGGGTCGAGCACGTAGGTGAGCGGGAGACGGACCTCCCCCAGCGGCCAGGTGTCGGGGAACCCGAACAGATCGACCCGTCCGGCACCCGGCTCGATCAGATCAGCCGCGCTGTAGGTGAGGAGGTCCGGCCGTCGGGGCCGCTCCCCCGCCCACCAGCGGTCGAAGCGGCGGGCGGTCGTCACCTCGGCCGGCACCCGCTCATCGAAGAACCCGAAGAGGGCGTCGTCGTCCACGAGCAGGTCGCGCCGCACCCGATCCTCGAGCGCCACCACGTCGGCCACCTGGTCCGAGTTGGCCTGCACGAAGGCGTGGTGGCCGTCCCAGTCGCCGTCGACGAGGGCGTGGCGCAGGAACATCTCTCGGGCCGCACCGGAATCGACGCGGTCGAGCTGGATGCGCCGGCCGCTGATGATGGGGAGGCCGTAGAGGCTCACCCTCTCCGTGGTCATGGCGGCGCCCCGTTCGACCTCCCACCACGGCTCGTCATGGCTGCGCGCCACCAGGTGGCCAGCCACCTGCTCGATTCGGTCGGGCTGGATCTGGGCGACCGTGCGAGCGCGCAGCCGGTTGGTCTCCACCAGCTCCGCTGCCATCACCCACTTGGGCCGACGCCTACCGAGCGCAGAGCCGGGGGCGATCACGAACCGCGCCTCGCGAGCGCCCCGGTACTCGTTGCCATCAGCCTGGAGCATCCCGATGTGCGACAGGAGCCCGGCCAGCAGCGACCGGTGGATGGCCTCACGGTCCGGCTCCTCGGCGAGAGGCCGCACCTCGAGGCCGATGCCGCGCGCCACCTGCCGGAGCTGGGTGTGCACGTCCTGCCACTCGCGGATGCGCAGGTGGTGGAGGTGCTCGGCCTTGCACATCTTGCGGAACTGGCTGGAACCGCGTTCGTGCTGCTGCTCGCGGAGGTAGCGCCAGAGCTTGAGGTAGCTCAGGAAGTCCGACTCGGGGTCGGCGAAGCGCCGGTGCAGCTCCTGCGCGGCCTGCTCGTGGCCGGTGGGCCGCTCGCGCGGGTCCTGGATCGACAGGGCGGCGGCCAGCACGAGCACCTCCGCGACAACACCGTGGCGGTCGGCCTCGAGGACCATCCGAGCCAAGCGGGGGTCGGCCGGGATGCGGGCCAACCGGTGGCCGACCTTGGTGAGGCGCACGTGGTCGTGGGAGCCGCCGCGGTCGAGGGCACCCAGCTCCTCGAGCAGGAGGATGCCGTCCTTGATGCTGCGGGCGTCCGGCGGCTCCACGAAGGGGAACGCGGCCACCTCGCCGAGCCCGAGGGCCGCCATCTGGAGGATCACCGAAGCCAGGTTCGTGCGCAAGATCTCGGGCTCGGTGAACTCGGGGCGTGCCTCGAAGTCGTCCTGCGAGTAGAGCCGGATGCACGTGCCGGGAGCGACGCGCCCGCACCGCCCCGCCCGTTGGGCGGCCGACGCCTGCGAGATGGCCTCGATGGGCAGGCGCTGCACCTTCGTGCGGCGGTTGTACCGGGAGATGCGGGCGGTGCCGGGGTCGACCACACCGATGACGCCAGGGACGGTGAGGGATGTCTCGGCCACGTTGGTGGCCAGCACCACGCGCCGCCCCTTGTGGGGAGCGAACACCCGGTGCTGCTCGGACGCCGAGAGGCGCGCGTAGAGAGGCAGCAGCTCGGTGCCGCGGAGGTCGAGCCGAGCCAGCGCGTCGGCGGTGTCGCGGATCTCCCGTTCACCCGACAGGAACACGAGGACGTCGCCGGGTCCGATCCGCGTCAGCTCCTGCACGGCATCGCAGATCGCCTGTGTCTGATCGCGGTCGTCGCCCTCGTCCTCTCCGATGGGCCTGTAGCGCACCTCCACGGGGTACGAGCGACCCGACACCTCCACCACCGCGGCGCCGTTGAAGTGGGCCGCAAAGCGTTCGGTGTCGATGGTGGCCGAGGTGATGACCACCTTGAGGTCGGGCCGCTTCGGGAGGAGCTGGCGGAGGTAGCCGAGCAGGAAGTCGATGTTGAGGCTGCGCTCGTGGGCCTCGTCGATGATCAGCACCTCGTAGGTCCGCAGCATGCGGTCGCGCTGGATCTCGGCCAGGAGGATGCCGTCGGTCATCACCTTGATGTAGGTGTCCTCCCCCACCCGATCGTTGAAGCGGACCGTGTACCCGACGGCCTGGCCGATCTCGGTGCCGAGCTCCTCGGCGATGCGCTCGGAGATGGCCCGGGCGGCCAGCCGGCGGGGCTGGGTTTGGCCGATGAGCCCCCGCACGCCGAGGCCCAGCTCGAGGCAGAGCTTCGGGAGCTGCGTGCTCTTGCCAGAGCCCGTCTCGCCCGCCACCACCACGACCTGGTTGTCGCGGATGGCGTCGAGCAGCGCAGGACGGTGGGCCACCACGGGGAGGTCGGGGTAGGTAGGCGTCGGCAGCGCCGCGCGCCGCCCCCCGAGGCGGTCGTCACGGCTCACCGCTGGTTGTTCGGCTTGCTCTTCACGTGCGCCTTGACGGCCTTGGTGAACTTCCGTTCGTAGGCGCGCCGCTCGTGCTCGTCGGCCCGACGGGCGGCGGACGCTGCCTCCCGCCGGAGCTCCGCGTAGGCGTCCACGCGGTCCTGGGCCAGCTCACCGGCGGTCACGGCCAGGGCGACGGCGCAGCCCGGTTCTCCCTCGTGGGTGCAATCACTGAAGCGGCACGTCGTAGCCAGGTCCTCGACCTCGGCGAAGGTGGCATCGACGGACTCCTCGTCGCCGGCCAGCCCGACCTCGCGGATGCCGGGCGAGTCGATCAGCACCCCGCCCGTGGGCAAGAGGTGGAGCTGGCGGTTCGTGGTGGTGTGGCGACCCTTGGCGTCACCGACCCGGACGGCACCCACCGCGGCCGCGTCGCGGTCCAGGACGGCATTGACCAGGCGCGACTTTCCGGCGCCCGACTCACCCAGCAGCACGGAGGTGGCGTCCGCCAGACGGGTGCGCAGGTCCTCGATGCCCTCGCCGGTGGCTGCGGAGGTCACGAGCCGTTCGAGGCCCGCGTGCTCGTCATCGATCCGTGCCACGATCCCGTTGAGGTCAGGGGCCAGATCGGCCTTCGTCAGGACGAGCACCGGGTGGGCGCCGGCATCCCAGGCCAGGGCCTCCCCCCGCTGGATGCGCCCGGCGGTGACGGGCCGGTCGAGACCGCACGCGAGGAGCACGAGGTCGACGTTGGCGGCCAGGAGCTGGACGTCATCGCCCCCGGCGGCCCGGCGCCGAAGCAACGACGACCGATCGAGCAGGGCCAGGACGTGCTCGCCATCGAGGGCCAGCCAGTCGCCCACGGTGACGGCCTCCACGCCCCGCCGGAGCTTCAGGCTCCGGTCACCAGTCGGCGTCCGCACCTGCACCGCCACGCCGTCATGGCGCAGCACCCGGCCGGGCTCGGCCGACGGGCCGTGCTCGGCGAGCAGGGCGGCCCAGCGGTCGCTCCAGCCGATGGGGATCAGGGAGTCGGACATCTCGCGCCAGACGGTAACGCCGCCGGGGGATGGCCCCCACAACGGCATTGGAGCCTTGATCTTGATCGCCGTTGGGTTTCGCGCTCAACCCTTGGGCGCGGGGAGGGACTGCTCGAGCGTGAGCGTGTCGGCGAAGAGGTCGCCGTGCTCCTCGATGCGGTGGAGGACCTCCGCGGCCTCGAACGTCAGCTCCCCGCCTTCGGCGGCCCCCTCCACCTCCGCCCAGGTGACCGGCGTCGACACCGTGGGGTGGGGGCGGGCGCGGAGGGAGTAGACGGCGACCGTCGTCTTGTGGCGGCTGTTCTGGCTCCAATCGATGAAGACCTTGCCGGGGCGAGCCGTCTTCTTCATCACGGAGGTGACCCGGCCCGGGTGGTGCTTCTCCAGGACCTGGGCGACGGCCTGGGCGAACTCCGAGCAGAGCTCGTGGGTGTGGGGCGTGTTGAGGGGCACGTACAGCTGCAGCCCCTTCGAACCGGAGGTCTTTGCCACGCACTCGAGGCCGGCCAGGTTGTCGAGCACGCTCCGGATGTCGAGGGCGACATCGGCGCACTCGGGGATTCCGGTCTTGGGGCCGGGGTCGAGGTCGAACACGCACATGGTGGGCGATTCGATGTCGGCGCCGCGGGCCATGGGCGAGTGGATCTCGAGGGCGGCCATGTTGGCCGACCACGCCAGGGCCGCCACGGAGTCGAGGGCGCAGTAGCCGATGGTGCCGTTGCGGTCGCCGGGTCCGGCGAAGGTGCTGATCCACTCCGGCCGGTGCGACGGGCAGCGCTTCTCGAAGAACGAGGTCTCGTCCACGCCGTTCGGGTAGCGCCGGAGCGTGATGCCGCGGTCCGCGATGTGCGGGACCATCGCCGGCGCGACGCGCACGTAGTAGTCGATGATCTCGGCCTTGCTGAACCCCGTCGCCGGGTACAGCACCTTGTCGAGGTTCGAGACCTTGAGCCGGCGTCCGTCGACCTCGACGAACTGCTCCGGCGGCATCTGAGCCCTAGGCGCTCTTGCGAGCGCGCTTCTTCACGGGCTCGGCGGAGGTCTCATCGTCGGCCGGCGACCCGGCAGGGTGGCGCTTGCGAGCTGCCTTGGCCTCCTTGACGCTGGCCTCGAGGGCCGCCATCAGGTCCACCACCTTGTCCTCGCTCATCTGCTCGGGCGGGGAGACGATCTCGGTGTCCCCAGCTGCCTTGCGCTCGATGAGGCCGAGCACCTGGTTCCGGTAGGTGTCCTCGAACTTGTCGACCTGGAAGTCGTCGGACAGCGAGGCGATGAGCTGGCGGGCCATGTCCAGCTCCTTCTTGGTGAGCGTGACGTCCCCGAGGTCGGCAATCTCGCCGATCTCGGCGGGGTCGTTCACCTCGTCGGCGTAGACCATCGTCGACAGCACCAGGGCGCCGTCCTTGGGGCGTACGGCGCAGAGGTACTGCTTCGAGCGCATCACGAACCGGGCGATGCCCACCTTGCCCGCCTCCTCCATCGCCTGGGTGAGCAGCGCGTAGGGCTTCAGCGTGGCCTTGTCGGGCGCCACGTAGTACGCCGAGTCGTAGAAGAGCGGGTCGATGTCGACGAGGTCCACGAACTCCTCGATGTCGATCGTTCGGCTCGCCTCCGGGTCGAGGGCGGCCAGCTCGTCGTCGCCCACGGTGACGTAGGCGCCCGAGGAGAGCTCATAGCCCTTGACGATGACTTCGGAGGGCACCTCTTCGCCGTCGGCGGCCGACACCTTCTTGAGCTTGATGCGCGACCCTGTACGGGAGTCGAGCTGGTTGAAGCTCACGTTCTTGCGGGACACGGCGGCGTACAGCTTGATCGGGATGTTGACCAGCCCGAAGCTGATCGCTCCGCTCCAGATCGCTCTCGGCATACGTGCGAGTATTCCCAACTCGCACGCAGAAGCAAAGGGGGGCACTTGATGAGCACCGCTGCGCACCGGTTCCTGGCCATCGTGATGGCCGCCGCGACGGCCCTGCTGGCCGCCTGCGGCGGCTCGGACGGTGGTGGGGAGGCCGTGCCCACCACGGATCCTGTCACAGCCGTCGGGCTCGACGAGATCCAGGTGCTGGCCGCCCACAACGCCTACCACCTCGAGGGTGAGGCACCGCTGCTGCAGGCCATCGACGACAACCTGCCGGAGCTGACCCCGACCATCGAGTACACCCACCCCGCCCTGACTGAGCAGCTCGGGCTCGGCCTGCGCTCCTTCGAGCTCGACGTGTTCGAGGACCCCGACGGCGGCCGCTACGCCACGCCCAAGGCGCAGAACCTCCTGGGGTTGGCCCCGATCGATCCCGTGATGCAGGAGCCCGGCTTCAAGGTGTTCCACATCCAGGAGGTCGACTACCGCTCCACGTGCCTCACCTTCACGGCCTGCCTCACGGAGCTCCGCTCGTGGTCGGAGGCGCACGCCGACCACCTGCCCATCGTCATCCACCTGGAGGCCAAGGACGGCGTGATCCCCGACCCGTTGAACCTCGGCTTCGTGCAGCCCATCCCGGTGTCGGAGGGAACCTTCACCGCCCTGGAGGCGGAGATCCGCTCCGTGCTCGACGACGAGCAGCTCGTGACGGTGGCCGACGTGCAAGGCGACGCCGACACCCTGCGGGCCGCCATCGAGGCTGAGGGCTGGCCCAGCATCGACGACCTCCGCGGTCGGTTCGTGTTCGTGCTCGACGACGCCGACGTCAAGCGTGAGCTCTACCGAGCCTTGTACCCCGACACGCTCGACCGGCTCATCTTCGTGGCCGCCCAGCCCCCCGACGACGACGCCGCCTTCACCGTCATCAACGACCCCGTCGCCGACGGGGACCGCATCCGCGAGCTGGTGGCACAGGGCTACCTGGTGCGCACCCGCACCGATGCCGACACGCTGGAAGCCCGTTCCGGCAACACGGGCCGGCGCGACGCCGCGTTCGCCAGCGGGGCCCAGATCGTCAGCACGGACTACGAGCGCGAAGACCCCCGGTTCCCCGGCTTCGTCACCACTCTCCCCGGCGACGGCCCGGCTCGATGCAACCCCGTGAGCGGCCCCGACGACTGCAACGACGACGACCTCGCCGACGGCTGATCGACCCCGCCCCACCGGACCTGCGTTGTCGAGCCCGCTCTGGGCGCGCCAGACGACGCAAGCTCGGTGGTCAGATGAGGCGGCGGTCGGTGGCCCAGCGGGTGAGCTCGTGGCGACTGGAGAGCTGGAGCTTGCGGAGGACGGCGGACACGTGGGTCTCCACCGTCTTCACCGAGAGCGAGAGGCGGCGGGCGATCTCCTTGTAGGTGTACCCGCGGGCGATGAGGCGCATGACCTCGCGCTCGCGCGGGCTGAGCTGCTCGAGCTGCGGGTCGGCTGCCTCGGTAGGCGGGTCACCGGCGAAGGCATCGAGCACGAAGCCGGCCAGGCGCGGCGAGAACACGGCGTCACCGTCGCGCACCCTGGTGATGGCGGCGGCGAGATCGTCGGAGGAGATCGTCTTGGTGACGTAGCCGCGTGCTCCGGCCCGGATGACGGCGATGACATCCTCGGCGGCATCGGACACGGAGAGCGCTAGGAACACGAGGTCGGGCCGTTCCGGCTTGATGGTCTCCAGCACAGCCCTGCCCCCGCCGCCCGGCAGGTGGACATCCAGCAGCACCACCTCGGGGTCGGTGGCCCGGAGCCCCTGCACGGCCGACTCGACGTCGGCCGCTTCGCCCACGACCTCCACCGCCTCGCCGAGCTCGGCCCGCACGCCAGCCCGGAACATCTGGTGGTCGTCGACGAGGAACACGCGCGGTGCGGTCATGTGACGCCCTCGCGAGTGGGGTTGCGGCCCACCTCGAGCACCACCTCGGTGCCCTCGCTCGGCCCGGTGTGCACCTCGGCGCGTCCGCCGTGGCGAGCCATGCGGCCGATGATCGACTCCCGCACGCCCACCCGCCCGGATTCCACCGTGTCGAGCACGAACCCCTTGCCCCGGTCGCGCACGTAGGCCGTGACCTTGTGCGGCTCCACCTCCACGTACACCGACACCTCGGCCACCCCGGCGTGCCGGGCGGCGTTGTGGGCCGCCTCGCGCACCGCCGCGACCAGCGCGTCGAGGCGGGGCTCCATCGGGCACTCGCCCACCACGACGAGGTCCACCTCGACATCGTGCACGTCCTCCACGTCGGTGACGACGCGCTCGAGGGCCGTACCGATCGTGGCCGCCACCCCAGCGTTGTCGGGGGGCCGCTCGTCGAACAGCCAGGCCCGCAGCTCCCGCTCCTGGCGCCGGGCGAGGGTGCGAGCCCGCCCTGGGGCCTCGGCCCGCTGGATGAGGGCGAGCGTCTGCAGCACGGAGTCGTGCAGGTGGGCGGCGATCTCCGAGCGCTCCTCCGACCGGATCCGCTCGCGCCGCTCGACGGTGAGATCGCGCCACAGGCGAGCAATCCACGGCCCGAGCAGGAGGGTCACCCCCACTCCGGTGGCCAGGACGGCGAGGCCCAGGCCGCCGATGGTGGAGAGCACCCCGCCGGAGGCGAACAGCAGGCCGAGCCCCACCACGAGGAGGAGCCCGCCACCCACGACCCGCAGGAGGAGACCCCGGGTGCGACTCTCCTCGTCGGTGCGGGTCCACACCAGCCCGAACCCGATGGCTGACAGCGCCACCGCCCACACCACGCCGGCCGGCAGCAGCAGTCCGGCCTGGCCGAAGAGCAGAAGCGTGCCGAGGGTGAGGAGCCCCAGCCCCACTGCTCGCTCGGCGGAGGGCGGCCTGTCCTCCACGGTGCCGGGCGCGTCCCCTGCGCGGTCGGCGGGGAGCATGGCCCAGCCGGCCAGGTAGAGGGCCAGGCCGAGACCGTTGGCGAAGCTGAGCACGACGAGGGCCAGCCGTACCACCGTGGGGTCGACCCCGAGGTGGTGGCCGATGCCGCCGCCGACGCCGGCCAGCACCCGGTCGTCGGCCGACCGGGTCAAGCCCGCCGGAAGGCGGAAGGAGCGCTCGTCGAGGCGGAGGCGACTGGCCATGGTCAGTCGATGATCCCACGGCGACCCCGGAGCCGACATCGGGAGCACCACTGAGCTCAGCCTGGGCGCCCGGGCTGACGTCAGGGTCATCCCCGATTGCCGATCAGCGGGGGTGGCCCGATGCTGGGTGGCATGGAAACCCCCATCGATGTCGACCCCGGCCCCACCTCAGGAGCCACACCTCCGCCGCCCGGTCCCCCCGCCGGGCGACCGGGGCCCCGTCGCCTGCGCCGCCGTCCCGACGACGGCCACATCGCCGGAGTGTGCGCGGGCGTGGCCGAGTACTTCAACGTGGACCCCGTGATCGTGCGCATCGCCGCTGTGGTGCTCGCGTTCAGCGGCCCGGGCGTCTTCGCCTACGTCCTGGCGTGGATCTTCGTGCCCGCGGCCAAGGGTCCGGTGCCCTACGGCGCCCCGCAGGCGCCCATCGACCGCAAGGACCGCGGCACCCAGATCTTCGGCATCGTCCTGCTGGCCCTGGCCCTCAGCGTGCTCTGGGGCGACTGGTGGTCGCCGGCGCGGCGCTGGCTGTTCCCGATCGGCCTCATGGTGTTGGGGGCCTGGCTCTTGTTGCGACGCGACAAGGACGACGCGGCGCCGGTACCGGCGCCTACCCCGCCCGAGCCGCATACATCGGCCTGGGCGTGGGGTGCCTCTCGGGCCGATGCCACCGTTCCGGTCGCCGCCAGCGGGCAGGCCGACCATGGTCCGATCGACCTCACCGCACCGTTCGACGTCATGACGCCGGTCGGCAGCGACCCGATCGACACCGACCCGGTCGGGGCCGAGCCCGTCGCTGGCGAACAGCCCGCTGCACTCGACGACCAGCCCTCGACAGTCCTCGATGGCGCCGGTGGCGCCCCCCCGCGAGCCCCGTGGGACGTTCCCCCCCCTGTCTTGCCCCAGCCGCCGGAGCCCCCTGCCAGCTCGCGGCGCCCTCGGGTGCTGGGGCCGATCGTGTTCGGGGCGCTGCTCATCTGGTCGG
>Ga0180121_10000566_pt1 | contig 15672 bp, 17 predicted proteins | sample AntDrymUQ5402106_2_FD_129676 | JGI IMG/M metagenome (GOLD analysis project Ga0180121, IMG submission 129676) | Polar desert sand microbial communities from Dry Valleys, Antarctica - metaG UQ540 (21.06) (version 2) (version 2) | ecosystem: Environmental > Terrestrial > Soil > Desert | place...
CCGATCCCTCCCGCCGGCTCTGGCCGGGAGCGTTGGTGGAGCTCGCCGCCGAGGGCATCGGCACCCTGCGCAACCGTCTCGCCGAACGCAGCCCTCGCTGAGTCGGCTGCATGCGCGATACCGGAATCGGTATCGACAGCACCAGAGCGGCCCTGACCTCCTTCCGATACCGAAATCAGGTTCGATCGCCGCCGCAGGAACCACGCCCAGGCGCGGCGCGGCGCTCCCGTCGCTTGAGCCGCGACCGGGCCCCTTCGCGGGCCCGTTACTTGCGCTTCGCGGCCTTGCGTGCCTTGCCGGCCTCGACGGCCTTCCGCGCGTCGCGCGACTTCTTCTTGCGCTGCCGGTCCTTCGCGGACCGCACCTTGTGGAGATCGCCTCTGCCCACGTCTCGGAGCCTCCTACTGGTCGTCGTCGCCACCTTGGGCGAGCTCGAGCGATCGCTGCCGTGCGGCATCGATCGCGTTCAGGAATGCTGCGCGCACGCCGGCTTCCTCGAGGTGACGGATCGCGGCGATGGTGGTGCCGCCGGGTGACGTCACCATCTCGCGGAGCTCCACCGGATGCGTGCCGGTGTCGCGCAGCATCTTGGCCGAGCCGACCATCGTCTGGATGATCAGCTCGGTCGCGACATCGCGCGACAACCCGAGCAGGATACAGGCCTCGATCATGGCCTCGGCCAACAGGAAGAAGTACGCAGGGCCGCTTCCCGACGTCGCGGTGACGGCGTCGAGGTGCTGCTCGGGCAGACGCAGCACCTTGCCCACGGTGCCGAGCAACTCCTCGGCGATCGCGAGGTGCTCCTCACCGGCCGAGCGGCCTGCCGAGATCACCGACATCGCCTCGTCGACCATCACCGGCACGTTCGACATGACACGCACGACCGGCACATCGTCGGGAAGCTGCTTCTCGACGAACGAGGTGCGCACGCCGGCAGCGAAGCTGATGACCCTGTCGCGGGGCTGCACGTGCTCGCGGATCTGGTGCAGCAGCTCTTCGATGTCCTGCGGCTTCGTCATGAGCACGAGCACGTCGGCCCACCTGACCGCTTCTGCGTTGTCGAGCGTCGCCGTGACGCCGTACTTGCCGGCGAGCTCCTGCGCCCGTTCCTCGCGGCGGTTCGTGACCATGATCTCGTCGGCCGTGCGCCCGCCCGAGCGGATCAAGCCTGAGATCAAGGCCTCGGCCATCTTCCCGCCACCGAGGAAGGCGACCCTGCGCGCATCGTCGCTGCTCATGCGGCACAACCTATCGCACGCGTCTCGGTCGTCGTCAGTCCTCAGGCGTCGTCAGGTGCGGACTCGATGCCGTGGCGCAGGACCTCGACGAACTCCTTGATGCGCATCTCGCGACGCTCGGGGCGCCGGTGGATCAGCCCGGGGTCGAGGTCGGCCGAGACCAAGGCTTCCTGGAAGCGCTCGGCGACCCAGTCGAGCATCGAGGCGAGCATCTCCGCGTCGACGTCGTCGCGGACCTCGCCGCTGCGAACACCGGACTCCACGAACTCGAGCGTGCCGTAGGGATCCTCGCTCCGCATGAACCGGTCGATCGGAAGGCGCACGCCCATGCCGGCGTCGTAGCGGCCGATCACCGCGATGCGGTTGGGCACCGGGTCGCGGTTCACGAAGTCCTCGGTGTGCTCGAGCCACCAATCGAGGGTCGCCCAGAACCCCTCGGCCGTGATCTTGTCGGGAGCGTCGAGCCACGCCGGCAACTTCGAGACCGCGCGCTCATACGCCGCGAGGAACAACCCGTCCTTCGATCCGAAGTCGAGGAAGACGGTGCCCTTGGCGACGCCGACGTCGGCGGCGATGTCCTCGACCCGCCCTCCCCGGTAGCCGTGCTCCGCGAAGTGGCGCATGGCTGCGTCGATGATGCGATCTCGACGGTCAGCGGCGTCACCCCGCCTGATCTTGCTGTCGCCGCTGCTCATCGCCAGGCAACCGTAGTCGCCGGAGGGGTCTGCGGGAAGCGAAGAGCCCGAGAGACCTTCGGGCTCGCCGAGAGCCGAAGCTCCCAGCCACCCTCAGCCTCTCGGGCTCAGGTGCTCCAAGCAATCTGGGCGCTCGTCGCGCTGGTGACCGGTACGCGCCCGGCGGATTCGGCTCGCCCGAAGGCGCTCCGATCGCCTGCCGCCCGCCGGCTCGCCTTGCGGCGCTCCGCGGCGGCGGGGCTCCCCTGCGACCCGTCCGAAGACGTTCCGCCGAGGGCCGAACCGGCTTCATCCTTTCGGAGTCTGCCCGTTCGGGAGACACCGCTTCGGGCCTTGCGGCCTTCGTCGATGCCCCGGAGCTCCGCGTCTGGCCTGACGGCCTTCGTCGGTTCTCCCGGCTCCGTCTCCACCTTGCGGCGGTGTCGGAGCCTCGTCCGATCTCCTCGCGTCGATACTTCGACTGCTTGGAGCGAGGCGAACTGTATGGGCGCGCGATCATCCGGTCAACCCCACGTTTCCGCAGGTCAGAGTATGAATGTGCAGGTCATGGACTCACGAAGAAGAGTGACAAATCGCAACGGAAGGTGACGAACGTCACTGCGGAAGACGAACGCGCAGGTCAGCGCAGGTGCCATCCAGCTCGCAGCCCGGTCACGGTCCGGCGCCGGCCAGGACCTCGTCGTAGACGGCGACCATCTGGTCGGTGGTCTCGTCCCAGGTGAACCGCAGGGCGTGTCGAGCCGCCTCGTCGCCGAACGCTGACTGCAACCCGGGGTCTCGCAGGATCTGCAGCAACCGGTCGGCGTGATCGCCCGGGTCATGGCCCTCGACCAGGAATCCGCTGCGGCCGTGCTGCACCACGTACGGCAGTCCCCCCACATGGGCAGCGACCACAGGGGTACCGCAGGCCTGCGCTTCGAGAGCCACCAGGCCGAACGACTCCGACCGAGACGGCACCACGACGACATCGGCGGCGGTGTAGAAGTCGACGAGCTTTGACTGAGGCTGCGGCGGGAAGAGCATCACGCGCTCGCTCACGCCGAGCGCCGACGCGAGCTCGAGCAGGCGCGCCACCTCGGCGCCCTTGTCGGGTCCGCTCGGCCCGCCCACGATCGCGAGCACCAGGTCGGCGGCGGTCTCACGGTCGCGAGCCACGGCCTCAGCGAGCGTCCTGATCGCGACGTCGGGACCCTTATGCGGCTGCAGCCGCCCCACGTACAGCGCGAGGCGGAGCCCCGACAGGTGCAGCCGCTCACGCGCCGAGGAGCGATCACCCGGCACGAACAAGTGGTGGTCGACCCCGGGCGGCACGAGCCTCACGCATCGCGGGTCAGCCCGGTACAGCCCGACGAGCTGTGCCGCCTCGGTCGGGGTCGGGGCGAGCACGCGATCGGCATCGGCGATCACGGCCTGCTCCGACGCCAGGCGCAGGCCGGGCTCGGGTCGCTCGCCGCGCGCGAGCGAGTAGTTCTTGACCTTGCCCAAGGTGTGAAACGACGCCACGAGCGGAGCGCCGAGTGAGGACTTCATGGCCCGCCCGACCCACCCAGAGAGCCAGTAGTGGCTGTGCACGATGTCGTAGCCCCGGCCGTTCTCGTGCGCGATGCGCAGCACGCCCCCCAAGAACTCCGGCAGGAAGCGAGGGAGCTCCGCCTTGGGCACCACGCCACAAGGGCCCGCCTTCACGCTGACCACCCTGATACCGGGGGCGATCGTCTTCACCTCGTGGTCGCCGCCGCCGCGACATCGAGTGAACAGGTCGACAGCCACGCCACGGCTCGCGAGCCGCTCCGCCACGGCTCGCACGTATACGTTCATGCCTCCAGAATCGCCGACCCCCGGTTGGTCCATGGGCGACGTGTGCACGCTGAGCACGGCGACGCGGGCTTCGTCGTTCATGCCGACGATGGTAGGTCAGGAGGCGCGGAAGGAAGGCTCACATCGCGGCGAGCGGCCGACGAGCGTCGTGGCGCGACTCAGCGACGACGGAGCGTGACGAGCGGCTCGACAGAGCCCACCTTCTCGCCGCCTCCCAGCATGGGAGGCCTCGCGACCGCTTCGAGCGCCTTGCGCTGGCCGGCATCGAGCGCGTCGAGCTGGGTCAGCACCTCGATCATCGCCGGCCCCGCCGCTCGGTACCCCGCATCGGCCACCTTGAGCGCGACTCCGACCCCCATCTCGGGAAGCGAGACGCACACCAGGGCCTCGGCGCCTTCCTTGGCCACCACACCGGGCACGGTCTGCATGAGCGTGGTGTCGAATCGGTGCCGCCCACCGACGAGGTAGGGCTCGGCGAGCATGGCCTCGACCGCCCGGGCCGCCTCGGTTTCGAGCTCTGGGAGTCGCTCCGGCACGCCGAGCCGCGCGTAGAGCGTCGCGATCGCGCGAAGGGACACGCCGTGCACGGGCAATCCGCACCCGTCGACGCCGGCCCGCACGTCGTCGACGCCGGTGGCGCGCTCGACCGCACGAGCCACCCGCCTCTGTAGGGGATGCGATCGGCGCGTGTACGTCGAGGTGTCCCAGCCTGCTCGCACGCATGCCAGCAGCATGCCCGCGTGCTTGCCGGAGCAGTCACTGAACAGCGGGTGAGCGTGCTGTGACCTCGCCATCTCGTCGGGATCGAGCGGGTACCGGGCCGGGGTCAGCAACGACTTCGGCCCGAGGCCCGCTCGCTCGAGCAACGCCCGCACGGCCCCGAGATGCACGGGCTCGGCGTTGTGTGAGGCGCACATGACGGCGATCTCGCGGTCGGGCAGAGCCTCGACGCCGATCGCGGCAAGCGAGACGGCGGCCTGCAGCGGCTTCGCGCACGAGCGGATGAACATCTCGCGATCGGCGTCGCCGGCACGGCCCACGAGCCTGCCGTCGACGTCACAGACGGCGACATGACCCAGGTGCACCGATTCCTCGAGCCCGGAGCGCACCACACGAGCGATCGGCACGGCGGCAACCATCGCTCTCAGCCTACCGAGCGCGATGTGTCAGGGGCAGCCCGCTCAGACCGCGGCGTGCAGCGACTCCCCCAACATTGCCCCGTCGAGGCCGCCTTCGGCCACGAGCTCGAGGAAGGCGCGGGCGACATCGGGGTCGAACTGGGTGCCCGCTCCGTCGCGGATCTCGTCGAGCGCTCGCTCGAGCGGCAACGCGCTCCGGTACGGACGATCGCTCGTCATGGCGTCGAACGAGTCGGCGATCGAGAAGATGCGCGCCGCGAGCGGGATCTCCTCGCGTCGCAGCCCGAGTGGGTAGCCACACCCGTCCCACCGCTCATGGTGGGTACGAACGATCTCGACCGCGCCGGCCAAGAACCGCATCGGCGCGACGATCTGCGCCCCGATCGCCGGGTGCTCGCGCATCACGGCCCACTCGGCGTCATCGAGCGGTCCGGGCTTGCACAGCACGGACTCGGGCACCCCCACCTTGCCGATGTCGTGCAAGAAGAAGCCGTAGCCGACCTCCGGGCGGGCGGCGAGCGACGGGTCGACCCGCTCCGCGAGCGCCAGCCCGTAGCGATGCGTGCGATCGAGGTGACCACGCGTCGTGGCGTCCTTCGCTTCGACGACCTGGGCGAGCGACGTCATGGTCGCCACGTACATCTCGCGCAGGCCGTCGTGCGCTTCCTCGAGCTCACGGGCGAGGGAACGCTCAGCCTTGTACAGCGAGCTGACGTCGCGCGCGAAGATGACGAGCTGCTCGTGCAAGGCAGCAACCTCGTCGTCGGGCGCGGTCGCCCACTGAGTGTCGATGTGCGTGACCGGCATGCGTGTCGGGTCCCCCTCTGCCTGCGTTCTCGGAAGGCTCACTGTGCGCGGGTCTCCGCCTCGGCGCCATCGGACGCGCGCGGGGTTCTGTCACCCCGGGCGGCCTACCCGGGAGTCGGCCCTTCGGCGTGGTGTCGGCGTGGGGTCTGCTCCCCCACACGCGGGACGGCGTCGGCCCGCTGCTCGCCGGCCGGACGCGCCCGCCGCTCGCCGGCTTGACGCGCTACGCGCTACGCGCTACTGCAGCACGAGCGAGGGGTCGTCCTTGTACCGGCGCATCAGCTCATGCTGCACGGTGTCGAGCACGCCGATCACGTCGTGGCGAGCGCCGGAGACCTCGTGTTCCTCGGCCGTAAGCTGCTCGACGGCGCTCGCCAGATCGTCGTCGTTGAGCGCGGTGGGATCGGAGATGCCCGCATCGGACACGAGCCGCTCGATGCGCCGGCGCGCGAGCAGCATCTCGTCCTCCGGCACACCGACGTGCACGGCCTCGCCTCGTGACGCCTCGTGCGACTCCTCGCCCGCGAGGATCGTGGACAACCGGTCGATCAACGAGGCCCGGTCGCCGTGGCTTCCACGTGACTCGAGCTCGGCCTGCAGGATCTCAGCGCGGCCCTGCACCAAGCGACGCAGCAACGACAGGTATTCGCGCTCCGCGTGGCAATCATCGCGCCTGCCACGAAGATCATCGAGGCTCAGCACACCGAGACCCTCGATGAACGCGGCGTCTCGGATGTGGTCGATGCGTCGGTTCGCCGGGTGCGGCTGCTCGTCACTCACGCGCACATCCTACCGGCCCGAAAATCCGCTCGCAGCGCGTCACGAGCAACGCCCGGTCCTCAGCAGACGCCGAGAAGGGAGGTGTACGGGTTGATCGCTGCCCCACCACCCGGGTGATACTCGAAATGCAGGTGATAAACGGTCGTGCCGGAGTTCCCCACGTAGCCGATCGTGTCACCTGCCGAGACGTGCGCGCCCTCGCCATAGGAACCGTACGAGTCGAAATGGGTGTAGAAGGTCCAGTCCGAGCTTCCTTCATGGAAGAGCACGATGCCGTAGCCCCCGATCGAGCTGCCGGTGCGGTGCACCGTGCCGGCATGCACCGCGGCGACCGGCGTGCCGCGCGCGGCGATCATGTCGATGCCCTCGTGTGAGCGTCCTCCGGGACGTGGATCGCCGAACGAGTCCACGAACGAGCTGGGACCGTTCACCGGACAGGTCTGGAGCCACCCGGTGCCTGACACCGGCGGCCTCGGTCCGCCGGGGTCACCGGGACCGTCGCCATCGCCGTTGCCGGAAGGCGCTGCGGGCGTCGATGACCGCTCGGCCGCGAGCGTGGCCTCCAGCTCGTCGACCCGCGAGGCGATGCGGCCGAGCTCTGCCTGCACCGCTCTTTGCTGTGCCTCGAGATCCTCGCTCGCTGCTGCCTGCGCGCTCACCGCATCGGCGAGCCGCTCGCGCTGCCACGCCAGCTCCTGCGTCTCGACGCTGACCCTGGTCGCGAGATCGCTGTCGCCCGCGGCGACCGCGGACGCGAACTCCATTCGGTCGACAGCGTCGGTGACCGACTCCGAGGTGAGGAGCGCGAGAGCCTGCGGGCTACCCCCCGCGATGAACAAGGCGGCGGCGCGGCGATCGAGCTCGCGTTGGATGGTCGCGAGGTCGGCCTGCAGGGTCTCGATGCGCGACTGGGCTGCGCGGGCGGCGTCTTGGGAACGGGCGAGCTGGGCTTCTGCTACCTGCCAGAGCTGATTCACGCGGTCGAGCTCGGTCTGCGCCTCGTCGAGCTGCTGCTCGGCGAGGCCGAGCTCGGCCGCCGTATCGGCGCTCGCGGGCATCGCGACCAACGCGGCGATCAGGGCGCACGCGATGACGAGGCTGGGGAACGCTCGGGAACGGATCGTCGACTCCTTCGTAGGCGGGCAGAGAGCAGAGGACGTGCGAACGAGGCTACCAGTGACCGCCGCAGCGGCTCAACCGCCGGGGATCGGGCTGACGGGGATCAAGCCTGGCGGTCGATCTCCTGGCGGAGCGCCTCGAGGTGCTCGAGATGCAGCAGATCCTTGGTCCGAGCGGCGGCGTGCTTCATGCGGATCAGGTCCTCGATCGACGCGACGCGGATCGAGAGTCCGTCGGCCGCCACGAGCGTCTCGGCGCCGGCCTCGAGGTCGTCGTAGCCCGCCGTGCCCGACGGGGTGCCAAGGATGTCGAGGTCGCCCAGCGACGTGACGAACGTGAAGGAGTCCCCGTTGCGCAAGGCCGCGGCATCGAGCATGAACGGCACATCGGCATCGGGCTCGCGGGCGACCCGCAGCCGCGCTTCGAGCTCGCGCAGCGCCGACGCCAGAGCCTCGAGGTTCTCGGCGTCTCTCGCGTAGCACACGTCGAGATCCTGGGTCACGTCGGCCGTGCCACGCAGGTTCGCCGCGAGTCCTCCGATCAGCACGAAACGCACTCTGTGGGCGACGAGTGCCCGGATCATGCCGAGCGGGTCGAACTGGAGGCTCATGCGTCCTGACCCACACCGAACGTGCGCCGGAGCTCGCGCAGGCCGTTGGCGGCGTCGACCGCGAGACGCAACCGCTGCGTGGGGCTGAGCAGGAGCCGTTCCCTGATCTGCGAGCGGTCGACTCCGGCGCCCCGCTGTTCCACAGGGCGAAGCTGCATGCCACAGGCGCGGATCAGCGGCTCGAGCGTGTCGAGGGTGGGTGAGACCACGCGGTTCTCGATGCGCGAGATCGTTGCCTGAGGAACACCCGAACGGCGACCCAGCTCACGCTGCGAGAGTTGGGCCCGCCTGCGGGCCATGCCGAGCATCGTCGCGGCATCCATGATCGAATGCGACGATAGCAGATACGTATCACTGGCGATACGACAACGTATCGCCCTTGATTCGAAAGACCGTTCGCCCGAGAGCGGTCAGGCTTCTTGACTCTGCATCGCCGCGATGAGGATGTCGGCGACCTCGGGCCTCGAGAATTCCTGCGGTGGACGCTCGCCGTTGCGAAGCATCTCGCGCACCTTCGTGCCCGACAGTGAGATGCGGGTCTCCTCGCCGTGGGGACAGGTCTTCGGCGACGCCATGCCCTCGCACGACTCGCACCAGAACGAGTGCTCGAAGTTCAGCGTGGTGATGCCGAGCTCTCCGGGCTCGAGCTCGTGGAAGATCTGCTGGGCGTCGTAGGTGCCGTAGTAGCTGCCGACGCCGGCGTGGTCGCGACCCACGATGAAGTGGGTGCACCCGTAGTTCTTGCGACAGATCGCGTGCCAGATCGCCTCCCGCGGGCCCGCGTACCGCATCGCCGCCGGGAAGATCGACACCATGGCCCGGTCCTTCGGGTAGTAGCCCTCGAACAACGCCTCGTAGCAGCGCATGCGCACATCGGGCGGCACGTCGTCGCTCTTCGTGGCGCCCATGAGCGGATGCACGAGCAGTCCGTCGACGATCTCGAGCGCGCACTTCTGGATGTACTCGTGCGCCCGGTGGATCGGGTTGCGGGTCTGGAACCCGACCACCGTCTTCCAGCCGCGCTTGGCGAACTCTGCCCGGGTCTCGGCCGGCGTGAGCCGGTACTGCCGGAAGTCGTCGTGCGCCGGCAGCGACAGCACCTCGAGGTCACCGGCGAGGCAGTAGTCGCCCGAGTCGTACACGGCCTTCACGCCGGGGTGCTCGGCCTCGTCGGTGCGGTAAACGCTGACGGCTTCCTTCTGCTTGTCACGCTTGAACGACCCGCTGACCCGGAGCACCGCGATGGGGTCGGCGCCCTCGGCGGGCGAGAGCGCGACGGCGCCTCCACCGCCGAACGTGTGTGCCTGTTCCTCGGTCACTCCGAGCACGACGGGGATCGCCCACGCGAGCCCGTTCGTGAGGTGCATCGAGTCCAGCACCGAGTGGTAGTCGGCTTCACCCTGGAAGCCGGTCAGCGGGCTGAGCGCGCCGACGGCGAGCATCTCGAGGTCGCTCAGCTCGCGCTCGTTCGGCACGAGCTTCGGAAGGTTGGCAGCCTCGGTCGCGAGGGCGGCGGCGGAGTCGCCGGTGCCGAGAAGGTCGACGAGGGCGCCACCGTGCGGCGCGATGGGGAACGTGTCTGACATGTGCACGAGCTCCTGACAGGGTCGGTCGAGAACGATCATGCGAGCGTGGCGCTCGGATCGGTGGCATCGGCCGCGAGCGGGCGATGACCGGCACAGCATACGATGTATGCTCCGCCGACCTGAGAGCCGACCTGAGAGTGTGGGCTTCCTCGCCATGAAGACCCTGCTTCGCGACGACGAGCTCGTCGCCCTCAACGCTTCCTTCGAGCGCGCGCACCCGCGCGAGATCCTCACGTGGGCGCTCGAGACCTCGGGACTGCGCAAGATCGCCGTCGCCTCCGCGTTCCAGGCTGAGGGCACGGCGATCATGCACATGGCCTCGGCGATCCGCGCCGACGTGCCGGTGCTGTTCCTCGAGACCGGGTTCCAGTTCGCGGAGACGCTGGCGTTCAAGCAGCGGCTCACCGAGCGACTCGGGCTGAACGTCATCGACCTCTACGGCGAGCTCACGGTCGCCGGGCAGGCGGAGCAGCACGGCGAGCGCTTGTACGAGCGCGACCCGGAGCGCTGTTGCGATCTGAACAAGGTCAAGCCCATGTTCGAGGCGTTGCGGGGCCTCGACGCGTGGATCACAGCCTTCCGGCGAGACTCCTCACCGACGAGGGCCGGCGCGCCGTTCGTGGAGCAGTACGAGCTCGAGCCCGGCCACATGATCGTGAAGGTGAACCCGGTCGCGGCGTGGACACGGCGCGACACCTGGGCCTACCTGCGCGAGCATGACCTGCCACACAATCCGCTTTACGACCTCGGCTATACGTCGATCGGGTGCGCGCCGTGCACCCGCCTGCGGTTCGCCGGCGAGCCCGAGCGCGCGGGGCGCTGGGCCGGACTCTCGAAGTGGGAATGCGGCATCCACGAGGAGCAGGCCGCGGTGAGCGTTCCCGACTCGGTGACGCTGGACGATCGCTGAGCCGGATCGCGGCTCCGCCTCACCAGGAGAAGCCGGGCGGCACGGGGCTGCATCGCTTCCTGGCATAGTCGCGCAGCTCTCGCATCTCGCGTCGCACCTCGCCGCGCCCGGCAAGGTTCCTGAGGCTCCACGGGTCGTCATCGAGCCGGTAGTACTCCTCCTCGCCGGTGGTGTAGTGCACGAAGAGCTCCCGTTTCGTCCGCACCCCGCAGTAGGCGGGCGCGTCGCTTCCTGCATGTTCGATCAGCAGGCGTGAGCGCACGACCCGCTGGGACCCGTCGAGGATCGGCGCGAAGCTCACGCCGTCGACGAGCGAAGCAGGTGCGAAACCTGCGAGCTCCATGATCGTGGGAGCGAGGTCGATGTTGCCGACGAGCGATGCGGCCGACACGCCCCGGCGAGCCCGGGTGAGGGGGTCGTATCGAACGATGAGCGGCACGTGCGATGCCCCGTCGTACGGCACTGCCTTGCGCGTGAGCCGATGTTCCCCCCACATGAGCCCGTTGTCCGAGGTGAAGACGAGCAACGTGTTCGAGAGCCGGCCGGCCCGGCGAAGCGCTCGCACGATCTTGGCGATGCCGTCGTCGACCGAGAGCAGGGTCCGATACTGCGCGAGACGATCGCCGTCGATCGCGTCGCGCGCCGCGGCGTCAAGGCGGCCGTTCCTGCGCACCCACCTCGGCTTGTCGGACACGTTGCGCTCGTTGAAATCGGGCGGACGCCACGGTGGAAGGTCGATCGCCGCGTCGTCGTAGCGCGCCTCGGCAAGAAAGGGTCGGTGGGGCGCGATCGGCGTCCACACCGCGAACAACGGCAGGTTCGCCGGCGTCGATCGTATGAACGTCGACACCCGTTCGTAGGTCTCCACGGTCGAGTACGTGCGGTCGGAGAAGCTCGTGAGCGTGCCGTTGTCGCTGGCGTTGAAGCTGACGTAGGAGCGTCCGTCGCCGGACATGAACGCGAACCATTCGCTCCACCCGGGCGGCACGATCGAGGGATCGCGGTACCCGTTGAGGTACTTGCCGAACAAGCCCGTGCGGTAGCCGGCATCGTGCAGCCACGTGGCGAGCGTCGAGGAATCGTCGAACGCCTGCATGCCGCCGTCGAGACCCCCGTTCTTCCAGACGCCGTTGGTGTGCGAGTACGTCCCGGTGTAGAAGCTCGCGCGGCTCGGACAGCACGACGGGTTGGGCACGAACGCCGAGCGGAAGCGCACGCCCCTGCGGATCATCAGGTTGTGGAGCAGAGGCATGTGCTGCAGCGTGTTCGCGCGCTGGTCGTCGGTGATCACCAGCACGATGTCGGGAAGATCACGCCCGGCTGCCCTCGCAGGAGGCGCCACGACGGCCGCCGGCAGGGCTGCGGCGACGATGAGGAGCGCGACGACGGGCGCTGCCGCGCCGGTCCGGGCGCGTCGGATCAGGCCACGACCCACAGCGCTTCGCGAGCCAGGCCGATCTCGAGCCGCTCGTGGTCGCCGAGCGAGTCGCCGTCGACCTGCACGGGGAACGGCCTGTCCGACGTGACGAGCACGCGCGAAGCGTCGTGGCGGTAGTCGATGTCACGGCTCTGCACGTGGCGCGCCGAACCGAAGACCTGCGCCGCGATGCGCGGCACGTTGCGACGCGCGAGCTTGCGCATGTTCAACACGTCGAGACCGGTTTCCAGCGATGCCTGGGGCGTCATGCGCAGGCCGCGATCCTTGTAGTACGTGTAGGGATCTGTGCGCCCGACCATCACAGACAGGGAAGGTTCCGCTCGACCGCCGTCGATCGAGACTTCGAGGTCGGGGTGCTTTCCGGCGTAGCTCACCAGCAGCTCCCACGCCGCGCTCCGGAACGCGACCCGGTCGAACTTCGCCTTGGTCTTGGGGAACTTCGCGTCGATGCGAGCCATCGCGGCGGCGTCGACGCCGGCGCCGCAGTTCACCGCGAAGTACCGGCCGTCGGCCTTGCCGAGATGCAGCTTGAACGCCTCGTCATCGAGCGCCTTGCCGATGAGCACGCCGGTCGCGTCGACGGGCTCGACGGGCAGGCCAAGGGCGCGCACCAGGATGTTCGTCGCGCCGCCGGGCAGCACCCCGAGCGCCGTCGTCGTGCCGGCGAGCGAGTTCACCACCTCGTTGATCGTGCCGTCGCCGGAGAAGACCACGACCAGGTCCACCCCTTCGTCGACGGCCTGTGTCGCGATCTCGCTCGCGTGCCCGCGTTCCTTGGTCTCGGTGACCTCGAGACGGAAGTCCGCCGACATCGCCTTCTCGATCACGGCCAGCGTCGGTTTCGAGACCGTGCGGGCCACGGGGTTCACGATCAACAGAACTCGTTGGAAACGCATCGGCGCGGTCAGTATCGCAGGGTGGTGGGTGACCCGCCGCTCACGGGGGGAAGCAGCGCGACCTCGTCGCCTTCGGCGATCGCGGTATCGCGCGACGCTCGTTCCCCGTTGACCACGAACGAGCCGACCTCGGCGATCTTCGCGAACCGCTCGCCGTAGCGGGCCGACAGCTCGTCGACGACGTCGCCGACCGAGTGACCGGTGGCCTCGACGTGGGCGTCGCCCGCGATCTCACGCAGCGCCGCGAACAGCCGGATCTTCACAGGGCCACCGTCTCGCGCAGCACGTCGACTAGCTTGTGCGCGAACGCCGGCGTGAGGCCGTCCTCGGCATGACCGAAGCCCTCTCCGATCAACAGGCGCTTGGGCTCGCCCGCGGCCGCGTAGAGCCGGTGCGCATGTGACGGCGGGAAGAGGTCGTCGTCGGCTCCGTGCACGATCATCACGGGCGTGGGCGAGATCGAACCGATCACTTCCTCGGGCGACTCAGGAGGGTCCCACCGGTCGGGCATGCGCACCCCGAACGCTCGCAGGGCGGCACGTCCCGCAGGGGTGGCGATGCGCGACTGCACGGCTCGGCGCGCACGCGGATGGGCGTCGCCGTGCCAGTCCCAGTACGCGAGCGAAGAGATGCTCACGACGGCGTCGGTGCCGCCGATCAGCGCGCCGTGGCGGATCGACGCGATGGCGCCCATCGACGTGCCGCACGAGATCGCAGTGGCGTGGCCCCGGTCGCGAGCCAGGCGGTGCACCGCCTCGATGTCCTTGATCTCGGCGCCGCCGAAGTCACAGAGCCCCTCGCTCTCGCCGTGGCCTCGCATGTCCATGGCGTAGACCGTGAACCAAGTGGTGAGCTGCTCGGCGAAGACCGCGAAGCGCGGCTTGCGGTGCCATCCGATCATGCCGTGGGCGAGTGTCAGCGCCGGACGCGAAGGGTCGGCATCGCCCAGGCGCGAGCCGCGGATCCGCACGCCGTCGTCGGTCGTCACGAGGAACGGTTCGGCCGGCACGCGCCAGTGGTGCGAGGTGAGGCCCTGGATCGACGTCATCGCTCGGTCCTATCGCGTTCGTGGGGCGCCGTCATCGCAGGTCAAGGGTACCGGGCGCTTGGCTGAGCCGATATCGTGGGGGTGCCCATGCCACGCCTCGCGCTGCTCTCCGATCGCTCACCCGATGTGGCGCTGCCGGCGCTCGGCGAGCTCGGAGCCGACGTCAAGCTCGAGCCCTTGTCGATGTCGTCGATCGACCATGTGCTTCGCCTCGAGCTCGAGGCCGTGCTGCTCGACGCGGCCGAGCACGCGGCGCAGGCCTGGACCGTGCTGCAGGCCCTGCGCGAACGCGACCCCCGCGTGCCGGTCGTGATCGTCGTCGAGCGCGACGCGCTCGAGCGTTTCCCGTGGCACGAGGCGGCCGACGAGCTCGTATTCCCGGGCGCGCCGGCCCCGGAGCTGCGCGTGCGCCTCGCCATGCTTCGCCGGCGAGCGGGTAGCGGTGACGGGGCCGTCACCCGTCTTGGACCACTCGCCCTCGACACCGAGACCTACCGAGTCACCGCGAGCGGACGGGGAGTCGACCTCACCTACAAGGAGTTCGAGCTGTTGCGGTTCCTCGCCTCGCACCCTGGGCGCGTGTACACCCGTCCGGCCCTGCTACGGGAAGTCTGGGGCTACGACTTCTACGGTGGCACCCGCACCGTCGACGTGCACGTGCGTCGCCTGCGCGCGAAGCTCGGTCCCGAGCACGAGCACCTGATCGAGACCGTCCGTGGTGTGGGGTATCGGTCGGCGACGCAGGAAGGCTAACCTGCGCGATCCACGACCCACGCCCAACGACCTAGCACATCCTCGCCAGACGAAATGACTCGACCGGGCTCTGCGCCGCGCGATGCTGTAGCGCCGATGACCCTGGAGAACGGCGGCATCGGGGCCGCGACCTCGTCCCCCCGGGCGAGCTCCCCTCGGTCACGCGGCCCGGACCATCGTTCCCTTTCACCGAGGCCCCGTCCGCTCCCCCTCGCGGACGGGGCCTTCGTGTTTCTCGAGCCGCGGCCGGCTCGGCCGGTGCTCAGGCTCGACGCATGAAGAACAGCACGACGGCGACGATCAACGCGATGACGATGATCGTGCCGACCAATCCCATATTCAGTGCAGCAAGCATCTCGTCCTCCCTTCGGTCGGGTTCGGGCTTACCCACGCTGCTTCCGGCCGCAAACCACACGCCGTAACTCAGAGTTAACGCTCGGGTCACGGCGCGGGGGTCGCACGCTCGTAGGCTGAACCAACCGTCGAGTCGAAGGGGGAAGCGCGCGTGGCAACGCCGAAAGACGTCATCGCGATGGCCAAGGAGCAGGGAGCCCAGATCGTGGACTTCCGGTTCACGGATCTGCCGGGTCAGGTGCAACACCTGTCGGTGCCGGTGCACGAGCTGACCGAGACAAAGCTCACCGAGGGACAGCCGTTCGACGGCTCGAGCGTGCGCGGATTCCAGGAGATCCAGGAGTCGGACATGCTGCTGATGCCCGACCCCGATTCCGCGTACATGGACCCGTTCACGAAGCACCCGACGCTGAACATCACGTGCTTCGTGAAGGACCCCGTGACCGGCGAGGACTACTCGCGCGACCCGCGGAACATCGCG
>Ga0180121_10000567_pt1 | contig 15667 bp, 14 predicted proteins | sample AntDrymUQ5402106_2_FD_129676 | JGI IMG/M metagenome (GOLD analysis project Ga0180121, IMG submission 129676) | Polar desert sand microbial communities from Dry Valleys, Antarctica - metaG UQ540 (21.06) (version 2) (version 2) | ecosystem: Environmental > Terrestrial > Soil > Desert | place...
ATGTCGCCGGCGCCGACCCGCACGACCTGGCCGCTCGAGGAGATGACGAACATGTCGATATCTTTGCTGCCGATGTACGCGCCGGCGAGCAGCCCCGTCTTCTTCGTGAGCTGATGGCCGATCACACCCTTGCCGCCGCGCCCCTTGGGCGGATAGTCGGCGAGCTTCGAGCGCTTGCCGTAGCCCTGCTCGGTCACGCTGATCATCTCTTCGCCGTCTGAGGCGAGGCCCACCGCGAGCACCCGGTCGTCGTCGGGCAGACGCATGCCGATCACGCCTCCGGCGTCGCGTCCCATCGGCCGCACGAGCGACTCCTTGAACCTGATGGCCTGACCCCCGCGCGACACGAGGAACACCTCGTCGTCGCCGTCGGTGAGCCGCACGTCGATCAACTCGTCATCGCCCCTCAGCTTGATGGCGATGAGCCCGCTGCGCGGCGAGTCGTACTCGGGCAGCTTCGTCTTCTTCACGATGCCGTTACGCGTGGCGAACAGCAAAAACCGCCCCTCGGCGTATTCCTTGAGGTCGATGACCGCGCTGATCTTCTCGTCGCCGTCGAGCGAGACGCCGGGAAGGTTCGCCGCGTACATGCCTCGAGCGGTGCGACCGGACTCGGGGATCTCGTGCGCCTTCACGCGATACACGCGCCCCTTGGTGGTGAAGAAGAGCATCCAGTGATGCGTGGTGGTCGTGAAGACGTGCTTCACGACGTCTTCCTCCTTGAGGTTCTGGCCCCGCACCCCTTTGCCCCCGCGGTTCTGCTTCTTGAACGCGTCGACCGGAAGCCGCTTCACGTAGCCGGCGCGACTGACCGAGATGATCACGTCTTCCTCGGCGATCAGATCTTCGACGTCGAAGTCGCCTTCATCGGCCCTCACCGTGGTGCGGCGGCCGTCACCGTGCTTCTTCTTGATCTCGAGCAGCTCGACCTTGATCACCTCGCGCAGCTTGACGGGGTCCTCGAGCAGTGAGGTGAAGTACGCGATGCGCTCGAGCAGCTCGGTGTGCTCCTTCTCGAGCTCGGTGCGCGCGAGCTTCGTGAGGCGGCGAAGCGGCATGTCGAGGATGTGGTTCGCCTGGATCTCGCTGAGCGTGAAGGTGCCCATGAGCGTGCGGCGCGCAGCCTCGGCGTCATCGGAGGCGCGGATGATCTTGATGACCTCGTCGAGGTGGTCGAGCGCGATGAGCAGGCCGAGCACGATGTGGTCGCGTTCCTCGGCTTTGCGCAGGTCGAACCGCGAGCGGCGCGTGACCACGTCGACCTGGTGGTCGACGTAGTAGCCGACCATCTCCGACAGGTTCAGCGTGCGCGGGATCCCGTCGACGAGCGCGAGCATGATGATGCCGAAGCTCTCCTGAAGCTGGGTGTGCTTGTAGAGCTGGTTCAGCACCACGTGTGGGTTGGCGCCGCGCTTGGTCTCGATCACGAGGCGCATCCCCTCGCGGTTGGACTCGTCCTTCAGGTCGGCGATGTCCTTGATCTTCTGGGTTTTGACGAGCTCGGCGATCTTCTCGGCGAGTCGCGCCTTGTTCACCTGGTACGGCAGCTCTGTGGCGACGATCTTGTTCTTGCCGTTCGAGCTCTCCTCGATCTCGGTCACGGCGCGCACCCTCAGCGACCCGCGCCCGGTCTCATAAGCGTCGCGGATGCCCTGGCGCCCCATGATCGTGGCCCCGGTGGGGAAGTCGGGCGCCTTGATGAACTTCATCAGCTCGGACGGCGTCGCCTCAGGGTGGTCGAGGTAGTGAACGACCCCATCGATCACCTCGTTGAGGTTGTGCGGAGGGATGTTCGTGGCCATGCCGACGGCGATGCCCCCAGCGCCGTTCACGAGCAGGTTCGGGAAGCGTGACGGCAGCACCGTGGGCTGCTGCTCGTACCCGTCGAAGTTGGGCACGAAATCCACGGTCTCGGACTCGATGTCGCGCAGCAGCTCCATCGCCATCGGGGCCAGCCGCGCCTCTGTGTATCTGTATGCGGCTGCCGGGTCGCCGTCGACCGAGCCGAAGTTGCCGTGACCGTCGACGAGCGGGTATCGCAGCGACCAGTCCTGCGCCATGCGCACCAGGGCGTCGTAGACCGACTGGTCGCCGTGGGGGTGATACTTCTTGAGCACGTCACCGATGACGGCGGCGCACTTGCGATGTGGGCGGTCGGGCCGGTAGCCGGCCTCGAGCATCGCCCACAGGATGCGCTTGTGCACCGGCTTCAACCCGTCGCGAACGTCGGGCAGCGCGCGCCCCACGATGACCGACATCGCGTAGTCGAGATAGGAACGTTGGATCTCGTCCTCGAGCTGGATCTGCTCGACGTTGCCGGCGAAGAGACCTTCCTGAGCCACGGTGTGCGATCAGCTCCCTAGACGTCGAGGTTCTGCACGTACTTGGCGTTGGACTCGATGAAGTGCTTGCGCGAGGGAACGTCGTCGCCCATCAACACGCTGAACAGGCGGTCGGCGGTGACGGCATCTTCGAGCGTGACCTGCAGCAGGGTCCGATGCTCGGGGTCCATCGTCGTATCCCAGAGCTGGATCGCGTCCATCTCGCCGAGACCTTTGAACCGCTGGGGGTCGCCGATCTTCTTGCCACCGTTCTTCTGGCCGTTCTGGTCCTTGCGGAACTCGTCCCACTGGCGCTCGGTGTAGAAGTAGTGCTCTTCCTTGCCCTGTTTGAGCAGGTACAGCGGTGGCTGCGCGAGGTAGATGTAGCCGGCTTCGATCAGCTCGCGCATGTAACGGAAGAAGTAGGTCAGCAAGAGCGTGCGGATGTGCGCCCCGTCGACATCGGCGTCGGCCATGAGCACGATGCGGTGGTATCTCGCTTTCTCGAGGTCGAACTCGTCTTCGATGCCGGTGCCGATCGCGGTGATGAGCGCCTGGATCTCGTTGTTCTCGAGGATCTTGTGCAGCCGCGCCTTCTCGACGTTCAGGATCTTCCCCCGGATGGGAAGGATCGCCTGGGTCGCACGGTCGCGCGCGCTCTTGGCCGAGCCGCCTGCCGAGTCGCCCTCGACGATGTACAGCTCGCACGATGCGGGGTCGGAGAGCTGGCAGTCGGCGAGCTTTCCCGGAAGCGAACCGCTCTCGAGGAAGGACTTCCGCCGCGTGAGGTCACGGGCCTGGCGGGCGGCCAGTCGCGCCTTCGCCGCGCTCGAGGCCTTGGTGAAGATGCGCTTGGCCTCGCCCGGGTGCTCCTCGAGCCAGGTCGCGAGGTCGGCATTCACGGTGGTCTCGACGAGCGAGCGCAACGACGCGTTGCCGAGCTTGGTCTTGGTCTGTCCCTCGAACTGCGGGTCGCGGAGCTTCACCGAGAGGATCGCGATGAGGCCCTCGCGCACGTCCTCGCCGATCAGGTTGTCGTCCTTCTCCTTCAGCAGTCCCTTGGCGCGGGCATAGCGGTTGAGCACGTTGGTGAGCGCCTTCTTCAGGCCTTCTTCATGCATGCCGCCCTCGTGCGTGTTGATCGTGTTCGCGAACGAGTAGAGCGACTCGGTGTAGCCCGTCGTCCACTGCATCGCCAGCTCGACTTCGCCGTCGTTGGTGGCGCCGGTGTCGATCGCGATGATCTTGTTGACGGTGTCCTTGGCCTGGGCGAGGTACCGCACGAAGTCGGCCAACCCGCCGTTGGCCCTGAACGACTCCTCGACCTTCGGTGTCTCGCGCTCGTCGACGAGCTTGATCTCGACGCCCCGGTTGAGGAACGCGAGCTCGCGCAGCCGCTCGGCGAGCGTCTCGCGCCTGAGCTCCAGGGTCTCGGTGAAGATCTCGGGGTCGGGCCAGAACCGCACCCGCGTGCCGGTCTTCGTGGTGGGCTTGCCCTTCTGCAACGGCGCGTCCCGCTTTCCGCGAACGTACGACTGCGACCATGAGTACCCGTCGCGCATGACCTCGACCTCAAGCTTCTCGCTGAGCGCGTTGACCACGCTCACCCCCACTCCGTGCAGGCCGCCCGAGATCGCGTACCCAGCCCCACCGAACTTGCCGCCGGCGTGCAGCACGGTGAGCACAACCTCGATAGCGGGCCGACGGTCCTTCGCGCCGGGGATCGGCTTGACCGGAATGCCGCGGCCGTTGTCGATCACGCTCGCCGAGCCGTCGGCGTGGATCGTGACCACGATCTTGTCGGCGTAGCCGGCCATGGCCTCGTCGATAGCATTGTCGACGACCTCATAGACCAGGTGGTGCAGTCCACGAGCGCTGGTGGTGCCGATGTACATGCCGGGGCGCTTTCGGACCGGTTCGAGGCCTTCCAGCACCTGGATGTCGCCGGCGTCGTAACTCGTGCTCTTCTTGGCTCTGGTTGCCAACGGGCCTCCGATCGATGCAGCGACAGATCTCGCCGAGCGCGCCCACGAGCAAGGGCGCGTGCTGCCTGCGGGGAGCGTGCGGGGGAAGGTCGCACGGACGACTGTCATCTTACCGCAGAGGACCGACGCTCGACCGCGTTTCGGGTCGGGAAAACCGCCATCTACCAGGTATTTCGCACCACGATGCGCAGGCGTTCGATGCGGTTCCCGCCCAGGGCCTCGTCAGCCTTACGTCTGATCTCCTCGTGCAGGAACGTGGCCTGTGCCCCCCATGGCCCGGTCGATACCTCCACGGTCAAGACGCCTTCGTCGAGCGCCGCGGGGGCGGTCTCCGCGGCGAGCCGCTCGCCCACGATCTCGGGCCATCTCGAGGCGAGCTCGGCGACCGGCATGCCGCGGCTGAACACCCGTTCGCGCATCAGCCCGTCGACGATCTCGCCGAGAGAGGCGACCTCATCGGAACGGGGCCGCTTGCGTCCGCCGAAGCCCTTGGCGTCGGGCATCAGGCGCTCGCTCTCGGAGTCACGACGCCGTCCTCGGAGTCACGGCCCCGGCGCGCACGTCCCAGACCGCCGAGGCCATCGCCGGCACGTCGGCTTCATCGGCGACCGACACGAAGACTTGCCCGTCGCGCGCCGCGAGTCGCTCGAGGAACCGGTCCCGCCGCGCCGGGTCGAGCGCGCTGAACGGATCGTCGACGAGCAGCACCGGCGGCTCACCGATCTCCTCGGTCACGGCAGTGGCGAGCCCGACCCGCAGACACAGCGCCGTCGCCCATGTCTCGCCGTGCGAACCCGCCGACCGCGCCCCGAGCTCTCGCACCTCGAGGCCGAGATCGTCGCGGTGGGGACCCACGAGCGAGGTTCGCCGCGCAAGCTCGTCCCCTCGACGCTCCGCGAGACGGCTGCGGAAGGCGTCCTCCAGGTCGCTCGCGTGCCACACATGCGCCTCATAGCGCACGCGCAGCTCGTAGCCGGCGAGATGCGCGAACTCCGCGGTTGCGTGCGGGGCGAGGCGCTCGACCGCGTGCTGGCGCGCCTCGATCACCGCGACCCCAGCCTTCACGAGCTCCTCGTCCCAGACATCCATGCCCGCCGGCACGCCCGGGCGATCCCACTCTTTCAGCAGCCGGTTCCGCTGACGAAGGGCCTTGTCGTAGGCGGCGAGCGCAGCTTCCTTCAGGGGCCAAAGGGCAGTCAGCGCTTCGTCGAGGAAGGCACGGCGCTTCGACGGATCGCCGATCACGATCGGCAGGTCGAACGGGCCGAACAACACCGCTCGCACCTGGCGGCGGAGGTCCCGCTTGCGACGCACGGGTGATCGGTCGACCTTCACGCGGCTCGCGCCCTTGCTCGGGATCTCGATCTCGACGAGCACCCGGCCGTCCCTCGTCTCGAGCTCGCCGCGCGCGTAGGCCGTGTCATGTCCATGCTGCACGAGCGCCGCATTGGTCGAGGCTCGAGGCGACACCAGCGCGGCGAGCGTGGCCATGCCCTCGAGCAGATTCGTCTTGCCTTCACCGTTGGGACCCACGAGCACCGTGAGGCCGTCGGGGATCTGCTCCAAGTGCGTGTGCCCGTGGTTGCGGAACCGTCGTAGCTCGACCCAGGCCAGGCGCATCGCGACAACGGCGCCGCGGGCCGTGATTCAGGAAACCGCGGCCGGCAGGCGCACGGGCATCACGAGATACGTGAACTCGTCACCGTCGCCACGGATGACCCCGGGCTTCAGGCCATCACGCACGTCGAGCCGGATGCTCTCACCATGAGCGGCCCTGAGCCCGTCGGCGAGGTACTGGGGGTTGAATGCGACCGTGAGGTCGTCGCCTTCATAGCGGGCCTCAACCGTCTCCACCGCCTGACCGAGGTCGGGGCTCGATGACGACAGTCGCACGCCGAGGGCGTTCAGCTCCATGCGCACGGGGGTCGTGTCACGCGCGAGGAGCCCGACCCGGCTCACGGCATCGAGGAGCTGCTGGCGAGAGATCGTCAGCCGGCTCTCGTGACGCTCGGGCAAGAGCTGGCGGTAGTTCGGGAACTCGCCTTCGATCAGGCGCGAGGTGAGCGTGAGCTCGCCGATGTGGAACGCGACCTGGGTCTCATCGAGGAACACCTCGAGCGAGGACTTCTCGTCGGCGGCGGCCGCGCGCCCCGCCTCACTCAGCGCCCGCTCTGGCACGATCGCCTTGCCCTCGCCGTCGGCCGTGGCCACGAGATCGCGCACCGCGAGCCGGTAGGAGTCCGTCGTGACCATCACGACGCCCTCGCGGCTGACTTCGATGAGAACACCTGTGAGCACGGGGCGAGCCTCGTCGCGAGACGCACCGCGCCCCACCTGGTGCACAGCCTCGGCGAACGCACCGGCGCCGACCGTGATCTTGGTGCCGCTCGGCTCCTGCAGACCCGGAAAATCTTCGGCCGGAAGCAGCCGGAGCGTGCCCTCGTATGCCGCGCACCGGATGTGCGCCTGCGACTGGTCGGTCTCGACATCGACTGGCGCATCGGACAACGACTTCACCGTGTCGCCGAGCAACCTCGCAGGCACCAGCGCCGTCCCCGGCTCGCCGACCTGCGCATCGGTCGCGAACCGTGCGCTCACCTCGAGGTCGGTCGTGGTGAGCGTGAGCCGGCCATCGTCGCTCGCATCGATGAGGACGCCCGTGAGGGCCGGGATGCCGGGCCTCGACGACACTCCACGTTGCACGGTTTGCAGCGCCTCGGACAGCGCATCTCGGTCACACCGGAACTTCACTCGGTCCACCCCCTGCATCTACTGATCTGAGAAGAGAAAGAGCTGCGGTAGTAGGCACTGTGGAAACGTTGATGAAGGCGCCATCGCCCCAGCGTAGCGGCGCCGTCGGACATGTGGGAATCGCGTGGGGAAAACATGTCGCTCTCAAGAAACGGGCTCGTGACCTCGGCAGACTCCCCGGTGCGCACGCGGGTTTTCCCCAACCTCCACGCACGGTGTTGAACCATGTGGAACGTACGTCGGCAGCGCTCGAGCGTTCTGCGGTGGCGTTTCCGGGCGCCATCAGGCGGCTCCTCGAACGCGGCCGCGGATGACACGAGTGAGATCCTGCACCTGGCGGAACGTGGTGTCACGCGCCCGCATCTCGTCCTCGACCTTGTGGATCGCATGCAGCACCGTGGTGTGGTCGCGCCCCCCGAAGACCTCACCGATCTTCATGAGGGACAGGCCGGTGTTCTCGCGGGTGAGGTACATCGCGATGTGACGGGCTTGCGTAAGGGGCCTCGAGCGGGACTTCGACATGAGATCGGCCGTCGAGAGCGAGAAGTACTTGGCGGTTTCCTCGAGGATCAGCGGCGGCGGGATCTCGTTGGATGTCTGCGGGATGAGATCCTGCAAGGCGCGTTCGGTGAGCGGGGTGTCGATCGGCTGGCCGGTGAGCTCGCTCCACGCGACTACGCGAACGAGCGCGCCTTCGAGCTCGCGCACCGACTGGTCGAACTTCGAGGCGACGAACTCGATCACGTCATGGGGCACGATGATCTGCTCGCGCTCGGCCTTGAGCTGCAAGATCGCGATGCGGGCCTCGAGGTCGGGCGGCTGCACGTCGACGCAGAGCCCCCATCGGAAGCGGTTGACGAGGCGTTCCTCGAGACCGGAAAGCTCGTGGGGCGGACGATCCGAGGCGATCACGATCTGTTTGCCGGCCGCGTGCAGATGGTTGAACGTGTGGAAGAACTCGGTCTGGGTCTCCTCGCGCTTGGCCAGGAACTGGATGTCATCGACCAGCAGCACATCGACCTCGCGGTAGCGCTGTCGGAAGATGTCGCCGCCCTGACGTTCGCGCACTGCCTTGATGAACTCGGTCACGAACTGCTCCGACGTCACGTACCGTGCGCGAAGGGCCGGGGCGAGGCGATACATGTGGTGGCCTACCGCGATCAGCAAGTGCGTCTTGCCGAGACCCACCCCTCCGTAGATGAACAGGGGGTTGTACGCGGTCGAGGGCGGGGCCTCCGCCACGGCCATCGCCGCGGCGTGGGCGAACCGGTTGCTCGGTCCAGGTACGAACGCATCGAACGTGTAGCCGGGGAACGGCAAGCCAGGCGCGCCCAGCACCGGTTGGGAGGCTGAAGGGGGCGGTGTCGAGGTCTGGGGGACCGAGTGGTTCGCCCCGATCCTGGTGGGATCCGGTCGAGGAGCATTGTCGCGGACCGCCTCGTCGATCGAGATCTCGACCTTCAGCGGCCGGCCGGCCACTTCCTGCGCCGCGCGCTCGATCAACGACAGATGGTTGTGCTGCAACCGTTCACGGACGAGGGGGCTCGGCACAGCCAGCGAGATGGAATCCTGGTCGAGCCCCATCGGCTGCACCTCTGAGAACCACATCACGACCGTGGTCTCGGGCAGCTCCTCACGAGCTCGATCCAGCACATGCGCCCACGCATCGCGGGCCGCGTGCTCGGGGGACGCTACCGCCATTCGGATTCCACAACACCTTTCCACACCGGTGGAAAACACGGGGACGCTCGTCGTGACGCCGCGCCTATGAAGGCTCGGAGCGCCGGGGGGAAGGGCGGCCGCACGTTAGCACACCGTCCTTACGCTCCGCCGGTCGTCGAGGGGGTCTTGACACTCTTTCTCCTATCAAGACCTCTGTCCTGCCACGTGCCAACGTCGGCCCGTATACTCGTCGCGCGCTCGACGAGCGCCTCACGTGATCCCGCATACGAAGGACCGACGTTTCCGATGGCCAAAGGCAAGCGTACCTATCAGCCGAACGTTCGCCGCCGCGCCCGGCGCCACGGCTTCCGCCTGCGCATGCGCACGCGCGCCGGGCGTTCGATCATCGCCGCCCGCCGCCGCAAGGGCCGCGCCCGGCTCTCGGCCTGAGACGAACCGTCCGTGCGCTCTCGCGACGTGCGCAGGGTCTTCGATCTGGCGCGACCCTGCCGCGGAACACGGCTGGTACTGTTCCTTGCGCCCGGTTCCGGCCGCTGGACGGTCGTGGCGGGGCGCCGCGTGGGCGGGGCCGTCGATCGGAATCGAGCCAAGCGCATCCTGCGGGAGGCCTGGCGGCAGGTTCCGCAGCAGGACACACGCGGATCCGACGCCGTCCTGGTGGCTCGCGAGTCGATCCGGGGCGCGACGACACAGGATCTGGTGATCGAGTTGACCGAGCTGTGTGCACGACAGGACGGCCGCGATGCGCGTCCGTGACCTCGTCTGGCGCGCCGGAACCCCCGTGCGAACGGGCCTGATCGCCGCGATCGGCCTCTACCGAATCGTGCTCTCTGGTTGGCTCGGCGGACAGTGCCGGTTCTTCCCGTCGTGTTCGCACTACGCCCAGAGCGCGATCCGCGAACACGGAGCTGTGAGAGGCACTGGACTCGCGCTGTGGCGCATCGCCCGCTGCAACCCGTACGGCCGAGGAGGACTTGAACCGGTGCCACTCCCGCACCACCGGGCGGCGAAGTATGAGGATGTCCTACAGAACGCTGACCGAAAGAACGCCGCCCAGAAAGCTCGCGCCTAGATGCTCGCAGAGATCCCGGTCATCTCACCGATCTTCCAGGGCCTGCTCGATGCGATCGGCTGGGTGCTCGCTTGGGTGTATGACGTCATCCCCAACTATGGGTTGGCGATCATTGTGCTGACGCTCGTCCTGCGTTTCCTGCTCTTCCCGCTCGGTGTGAAGCAGATCAAGTCGATGCAGTCGATGCAGGCCCTGCAGCCCAAGATCAAGGAGATCCAGAAGAAGTACAAGAACAACAAGCCCAAGGCGCAAGAAGAGACCATGCGCCTCTATAAGGAGGCTGGCGTCAACCCGCTCGGAGGCTGCCTTCCGGTGCTCGCGCAGTTCCCGCTGCTGATCGCGATGTACTCGGTCATCCGGTCTCCTGGATATGCGCCCGTGGAGACCGACGGTCAGGTGAGCGCGTACCGCATCACCGACAACCATCTGCCCACCGACAGCGCTCTGTTCGCCAGCGTCTTGACCCATGAGCGGACGAGCTTCATCGGACTGAACTTGCAATGTTCGGCCGCTCAGGCGGGCAACATCGAGGCCAGCACGATCAAGGACTCCGGGGACAACTTCGTGCAAGAGGGGATCCCGCTTCAGAGCGACGAGGGTGTGCCGCTCGACTCGTTCGAGGCGCGTCCGGTGCTGCCGTGTGGCGAGGACGGCATCACGTCGAAGATCGGCTACGTGCTGCTGCTCGGGCTGATGATCGGTACCGCGTTCTTCCAGACCCTCCAGACCCAACGCGCCAGCCCCCAAGGGGCGGCTTCCTCACAGCAGCAGATGATCCTTCGCGTGATGCCGCTGTTCTTCGGTTTCATCGGGTTCAGCTTCCCGGCGGGCTTGGTGCTCTACTGGACCGTGTCCAACCTCTTCATGATCGGCCAGCAGACCTTGCTGCTGCGAGCAGGCCATATCGGCCCCGACGCACTCGAGAAGCGCATGACAGAGCAGAAGGCGAGGATGGCCGCCCAGGCCGGCAAGCCACAGAAGAAGGGCTTCATGGCCTCGATGATGGAACGTGCTGATGAAGAGCGCAGAGGTCGCCAGAAGACCGGCGCAGGTCCGCCCGCGAAGGGGGGTCCTCGCAAGGCAGCTCCCAAGACGAACCAGAGATCGCCGAAGCCGCCTCCGCCTGCCAAGGGCACGGGTCGGCAGCCCAAGCCCAAGGGGCCGAAGTCGGGAGGAGCAGCGTGACACCTGAGCGCGGCGAACAGCCCAGCATGGATGAGCTCGAGGAGCAGGCCGACGCGGCTGCTGACTTCGTCGACGAGCTGCTTTCGCGTATGAACATCGACGCCATCGCGGAGCCGAATGAGCACAGCGGCCACATGTACGTCGACATCGTCGACGGGTCCGATGAGGACATGTCACTCTTGATCGGTCACGACGGACAGACGCTCGAGGCGATCCAGGAACTCACGCGCATGGTCGTCGGCCGGCGATTGGATCAGCGCGTGCGGGTTATCGTCGACGTCGATGACCATCGGAAGCGTCGCGAAGCCCGACTCGCGGAGCACGCGAGGGAGCTTGCCGCCCGGGTTCTGCAGAGCGGTCAGGCAGAGGAGCTCGAAGCGATGAATTCGTACGAGCGCAAGCTCGTGCATGACGCCGTTGCCGAGATCGAGGGCATCGAGACCGAGTCTCGCGGCATCGATCCAGACCGGTACGTCGTTATCCGGTCGCTCTGACAACCTGGCGTCCGCCCGCGTTGGCTGGGTCGAATCGTCTCCTCCCGACCGGCCGGCGGGATGAATCGGGGAGATGTTTCACGTGAAACATGAGGGTTGGGGAACGGCTGGCCCATTGGGCGAGGCACTCGACGAGACTGCCCGCTCACGCATTGAGCTGTTCGAACAGATGTTGCTCGACCGAGCCATCCCATGGGGAATGATCGCGAAATCAGACGCTCCTCGCGTGCGTGAGCGCCATATCCTCGACAGCCTTCGGGCCGTTCCCCTGCTTCCGGCCTCGGGAACTATGTGTGATCTCGGGTCGGGCGCCGGGCTCCCTGGGGTCGTGCTGAGCATCGCCCGACCCGACCTCGGATCGGTGCTGATCGAGGTCAGGCGTCGTCGGGCGGCGTTCTTGCAAGAGGTGATCGTGGCCTTGGAGCTCGAGAACGTGGAAGTCTTTGCACGCAGTCTCGAGACCTTTCGTCAAGAGATCGACGTCTGCACGGCTCGAGCACTCGGATCACCGGCGTCGTCGTGGACGGCTGCGGAACGACTCCTCACCCCGACAGGCTGCCTGATCTACTGGGCGGGCACGACGTTCGACGCACAGCGAGACGTGCCCGATTCCGCCACCGCTCGCCTTTTCACGACTGTGGGGCTTGCACGGTCGGGACCTCTGGTTATCATGACCCGGTAGTGACGAAGGCTCCTGCCGGCGTCGGCGCCGCCCCGGGCACCTCCAACCGCTCCAGATCCAAGGGCGGTTCGTCCACCGCATCCAGCGCCAACCCTCCCCCACAGCGATCCGCCGACGAGAAGCAGAAGCCGGTTCCGGTTCCTCCGGAGACGCCAGGCGTGGCCCGGATCATCGCGATCGCGAACCAGAAGGGCGGGGTCGGCAAGAGCACCACAGCCGTAAGTCTGGGAGCGTCCCTTGCCGATCTGGGTTTCCGGGTCCTGGTGATCGACCTCGACCCGCAGGGCAACGCGTCTACCGGTATGGGCATCCGTCATGAGGCCCGCGACATCACGGTCTACGACGTCATCGTTTCCGAAGCGTCGGTGGGCGACGCGATCGTGCAGACCCCGGTGGAGCATCTCTTCGCCCTTCCGTCGACGATCGACCTGGCGGGTGCCGAGATAGAGCTCGTCAGTCAGTTCTCCAGGGAGACTCGGCTCAAGAAGGCGCTCGCCGAGGTTCGCGAGGGCGTCTACGACTTCATCTTGGTCGACTGCCCGCCGTCACTAGGGCTGCTGACGATCAATGCACTCACAGCCGCCGAGGAGCTCATCGTGCCGATCCAGTGCGAGTATTACGCGCTCGAGGGCTTGGGGCAACTGTTACGGAACGTGTCGCTCGTTCAACAGAACATCAATCCTGGGCTCCGCCTCTCAGGAATCGTGATGACCATGTTCGACCCACGGACCAAGCTGTCAGAGCAAGTCGTCGAAGAGGTGCGGCGATACTTCGGTCCTGTCGTGTACGACATCATCATCCCGAGGACCGTTCGCCTCTCGGAAGCTCCCGGATTCGGCCAACCGATCACCGTGTACGACCCGAAGTCGAAGGGGGCTGCCTGCTATCGAGAGCTCGCCCGTGAGGTAGCCCTTCGACCTCCCCCGACCGAGCCGATGCCCGTCTATGACGATCTGCCGACCGTGGTCGTGCCACCCATCGACTCCTCGCCCGCCCCGACAGATCCGCTCGATGACGATGACGATGATGATGACGATGAGTTGGGTGACGTGCCCACCGTGACCGAGCTGGTCAAACCTCCGCCGCCGCCGGACACCCCAGCCGAGGCTGCTCCCGAACCTGCGCCCGTACCCGTACCCGGGCCTGCGCCCGGGCCTGCGTCCATACCCGGACCTGCGCCCATACCCGGGCCTGCGCCCGGGCCTGCGTCCATACCCGGGCCTGCGTCCATACCCGGGCCTGCGTCCATACCCGGGCCTGCGTCCATACCCGGGCCTGCGCCCGCTCCCGATCCGATTGACCCGACCTCCGCCATTCAGCCCCGGACTCCCCCGGCTCCGTCTGCGGACGACCTGGCGGATGAAGACGACGATATGTGGGAGGAACCGGAAGCGGAGACCCAGCAGCGGGTGCGACCGCCGAGTGCTCCTCCCCCACCTGGGCATCTTCCCGAGCGCCGCGTGGTGGTCATCGACGACGACGTCGCCCGGCCGTCGCCCGGCCCGCCCGTCACAGAGCATGAAGCAGAGACTGAAGCCCCGCCGCCCCATTCCGTGGCTGAGATCGGGGCAACCCTGAGTGAGGGCGATGCTCCTCGCAAGCGCCGTTGGCGCCTGTTCCGCAAGGGAGGCGAATGATGTCGAAGAGAGGTGGTCTCGGGCGTGGACTCTCGGCCCTCATCCCCGGCGCGCCTGAGGCCGGCGACGGCATCTCAGGGTTGCTCGAAGTGCCTGTCAACGCCGTCGCGCCCAACCCGAAGCAGCCGCGCACGCGTTGGGATCCCGATGAGATTCAGTCCCTCGCCGACTCGATCCGGGAAGTCGGCATCCTGCAGCCGATCGTGGTGCGTCGTTCCGGGGAGGACGGCTACGAGCTGATCGCCGGCGAACGGCGCCTGCGAGCGGCGAAGGTGGCGGGCCTCGCGACCGTTCCGGTGGTGCTACGGGACACCGACGACGCAGACCTGCTGCGAGAGGCATTGATCGAGAACATCCACCGCCAGGATCTGGGGCCCATCGAGCTCGCGGAAGCTTTCCGGCAGCTCCTCGAAGATCTCGGCCTCAAGCAGGAAGCACTTGCGGAGCGAGTCGGTGTGTCGAGGTCACACATCGCCAACACGATCCGGCTGCTGCAGCTGCCGCTCGAGGCCCAACAGCTCCTCAGCGACGAGAAGATCCAAGCAGGGCACGCACGTGCTTTGCTGTCACTCGGCGACGCGGAGGCGATGAACACGCTGGCACTGCGCGTGGCCGCCGAAGACCTCTCGGTGCGAGACACCGAAGAGCTGGTCCGTCGTTACCTTGAGCCTGCACCCGAGAAAGAGACCCATCCCGCCCTCGACCCGTCGGGCCCGCCATCCGATACCGGCATGGCGGAGGTCGAGGAGATCTTGTCGGAACAGCTCGCGACACGCGTGCAGATCAAGTACGGCAAAGGCCGGGGCCGCGTCGTCATCGAGTTCGGATCGGTCGACGATCTCGATCGCATCGTCTCGGAGATCGTTGGATCGGGGCCAGGTCTCGCCCCGGAGTGAACACAGCGAGCCTGAACCTAGCGCTCAGGCGCGGCGCTCTGAAGCCGAGCGCATGACCGCGTCACACAGATCTGTCAGATTCATGCCCGTGGCGGCAGCGCCCATTGGAAGCAGGCTCGTCTCGTCCACGCGTGCACCGTGGCGATTGCGGCATGCGTCGCGGTGTCATCGCCGAGCAGGCGCGTAGTAGTCGGTCTCCCCCGCTGTGTATCCACGTGGTGGTAGTCCCCTCCTTTGGCAAACGATCCCGACGCACGGCAAGACATCGCCGGGTGCCGACGATACCCACGGCCGGCCTCGCGGGAGACGGTGCTCACTCCCAACGCCGACCCGCTCCTCGAGGGCTTGACGATGGATGGAAGGTCGATGTAGTTACACCGGGAGGCCCTGGTGATGCGCGTGGGCCGAAGCTGCGACGCCGACCAGGTCATCACCCAGCTCGAGCAGGTCGTGGTGGACCCGAGGCGCCCCTTGCTACCTGCGCTGCGACGACGGGCCGGAGTTCATCGCCGCGGCGCTCTCGGACTGGTGCCGCTTCTCTGGAACCGATTCGGTGTTCATCGAGCCCGGCTCACCCTGGCAGAACCCTTACGTGGAGAGTCGTTCAACGCCAGGGTGAGGGACGAGCTGCTCAACATGACCGAGTTCTACACGCTGGAGAGGCCGAGGTGCTGGTGGCCAGCTTCCAGACCGACTACAACTGGCACAGACCGCACTCATCGCTCGGGGACCTGGCTCGCGCCGTGTTCGCCGAGAGTGGAGGATGGCTCATCAACCCCCCCGACTCATAGAGAGTGGACCGGAAGTGGGGTCAGACCAAGCTCCCTCGATCGGCGCCAAGGCTGAGGCCCGCACCCCGGCTCGCTCGGGCGTGCGGCCTCCCGCGATCACCGCGATGCTCACGGCTGCAGGCTCAGGTACAGCGCCCGCTCGTCGTCGAGGAGGGCTGCCGAGCCTCGGG
>Ga0180121_10000568_pt1 | contig 15660 bp, 14 predicted proteins | sample AntDrymUQ5402106_2_FD_129676 | JGI IMG/M metagenome (GOLD analysis project Ga0180121, IMG submission 129676) | Polar desert sand microbial communities from Dry Valleys, Antarctica - metaG UQ540 (21.06) (version 2) (version 2) | ecosystem: Environmental > Terrestrial > Soil > Desert | place...
AGGTGGATCGGAAAGACGTTGAGCCGGAAGAAAAGGTCCTCCCTGAACGCGCCGGTGCTGACCGCCTCGTGGAGCTGCCGGTTAGTTGCGGCGACAACCCTGGCATCGATCCGCGTCATGGTCTCGGCGCCGATGCGCTGCAGCTCCCCGGTTTCGAGGGTCCGAAGCAGCTTGGCCTGAGCCTCCTGACTCAAGTCACCCACTTCGTCGAGGAACAGGGTCCCGCTATCGGCCAGCTCGAACCGTCCCAGACGGCGTTCCGTGGCGCCGGTGAACGATCCTCTCTCGTGCCCGAACATCTCGGATTCCACCAGATCCCGCGGAATGGCGGCGCAATTGACTGTTACGAATGGCCGCCCGCGGCGCCCGCTAGAGGCATGGATGGCCGCCGCAACCAGCTCCTTGCCGGTACCCGACTCGCCGGTGATAAGCACTCTCGCCTCGGTGGGGCCCACTCTCGAGATCAGGGCGGCAATCTGCTGCATCGCCGGGCCGCTGCCGATCAGCTCGGCTCGGCGGCCCAACTCGGCATGCAGCGCGCGGTTTTCCGCCTGGGTGCGGTTCAGCTCGAGTGCCGCCCGGACGGTGACCAATACTCCCTCCGGGCTCAGCGGCTTCTCCAGGAACTGAAATGCCCCCAGCTTGACCGCGCGGACTGCATCGGTAAGCTGGGCCTTGCCGCTCATCATGATCACCGGCGCCAATCGGCCCCGGTCCCGCATCAGAGTGAGCGTCTCGAGGCCGTCCGGTCCGGGCGGCATCATCAGGTCCAGCAGCACCACGTCTGGATCGGCTTCGTCCATGAGCAGCAACGCGGCGTTGCCGTTGGGCGCTTCGGTGACCTTGAACCCCTCATTGCGCAGCAGCGCCCCAAGCATTCGCCGGATGTTGGCCTCATCGTCGACCAGGAGGACCTGCTCGCCTCCACTCACTGGGCGCGCATCCGTACCACGAAGGTCGCGCCGCCACCCGGGGTCTCGGTAACGCCGATCGTGCCGCCATGCATCTCGATGGTCTGCTTCACCAGCGCCAGGCCAAGTCCCGTCCCTCCGGCCTTCCCCGTGAAATAGGGATCGAAGATCTGCTCGGCCTCCTCCGGAGACACGCCTGGTCCCCGGTCGGAGATCTCGATGCGCACCCCGCCCGCATCATCCGGCGCGGCGCTGATGTCGAGCATGCCTTGCTCTTCGCAGGCCTCCACCGCGTTCCGAAGGATGTTGCTGAACGCCCGTCGCAGCGGATCATAGTGGCCCGGTAGAACGGGTGTCCGGGGATCGAGGTTGAGCCGCGCAGTCATGGTTGCCGGCAAGGTGGTTCGGGCCAGCTCGCCCAGCAGCTCGGTAAAGTCAACGGGCGCCACGGGACCCTCGGGGAGGCGGCCGAACTCGGTGAACTCCCGGGCAAGCTGCTCCAGGCGTCCCGACTCCGTCACCAGAACCTCAACGGCTTCACGATGCTCGGCTCCGCCGGAACGGACCAGCGACGCCACGGCCAGCCGGATTGGCGTGAGCGGATTTCGCATCTCGTGCGCCACCCGGCGAGCCGTTTCCCGGAATGCCCGAAGCCGTTCGGCCTCTATCTCCTGCGTCCGCGCCCGCTCGAGAGCCGACGCCATGTCCCTCAGGGCGGTGCGCAGCGCGGCAAACTCCGGAGCTCCCCGGCGGGGACGATCGGGAGGTAGTGGCTGCAGCCGGCGAATGTTACCGGTCCATCCGATCAGCTCCTCGATCGGGCGGCTGAGCTGCCGGGAGAGGTGGCCGCCGAATCGAATCGAGGCATACACGAATCCGGCACCGACCGTGAGAATGACGAATCCCAGGCCGGCGTAGTAGTAACGGCTGAAGGTCTCGGCTCGCTGCAGTTGGCCGATGGCTCTGTTTAGCCTGGTCGCGTGATCAGCCAGCGCCCGACGCTCGGCCGGCTGAAGACGGGTGGAGTCGACCGTGTGCAGGAGCAGGCGGCCGGACTCGGTGACCCCTTCAATCGCGTCACGTGCACCCGGCGCCCGGGCCGTGGACCGAATGGTCAGGCCCCAGCCCAGGATCGCCAGGGCAGTGGGAATCGCGCCGAGACAGATCAGGATGAGCAGGATTCGTTGGTGGAAAGAGAGTTTCATGCCCGCGGTCAGGCGCTGGCGGTGCGCCGGTCGGCCCGGATAATGATGGGCGACCCGAACCAGCGCGTGAGTCCCAGCAGCCTCCCTGGTGTCTCAGCCACTCTGCTCAGCACGGATTGGTTGGCCCACCGGTGCAATACCATGGGCAGGAGGAACTGAGGCCGGTTCTTCCGGACGATAAAGCCGTTTCTCCTGAAAGCGGAGTTGATCTCGGACGGGTTAAACAGAATGAATTCCCGGGTATTCAGCTCGATTGCTCTTTTCAGCTGAAACAGGCGGGACGACAAAAGATTTGCGCTACGGGTAGAAGGGAAGTCCAGGATGACGGACCGCCGTGCTACCCGGCACAGCTCTCCGATCAGTGCTTTCCATGACACGCTGTGTGGCAGGAGACGAAAGCACACGACGGCATCGAACGATCGGTTCGCATAGGGCAGTGAGAGCAGGTTGGCCACCTCGAACCGGCAGCGTCCGCTGGCGGTCCAGGGTGCCAGCCGGGCAGCGCAAACCGGGTCGCTCCCGACTACCGTGATCTCGTAGCCCGCCTCTATCAGCTGCGGGGCGATCTGCGCGTGGCCCCCGCCAACATCCAGAACCGAAGCCCCGGCCGGTAGTTCGCGGAGCAATTCGAGCGTCAGACGAGTCTGGGTCTCCAGGAACCAGCGCCCCACCGCCCCCCTGAAGCGCCGGGCATAGTCGTCAGAAGACGTCCCAATATCCGCGTCCTCGACCAACCCACTGTTCTGGCTCGCTCCAGGTTCAGGAATGGGGTTCATGCCAGAAGCTAGACCGCAGGGTTCCCGGTGTCCATCGCGGCCGGCAAGGGGTAAGACTAGCCGGGACGCCGGGCCCGATTTACACTCAAATCACTCTTACCTAAGTCCGGTACCTGCTGCCAATCTCTCGTGGAGACGGAAATGCGTGTGCTAGTTACCGGAGGGACCGGCTTCACCGGGACCGCCCTGGTCAAGCGGCTCCTTGTGCTGGGCATGCGGTAGTCGCCCTGGATTACAAGGAGGGACTTCATAGCGATGACCTTCGGGCCAAGGGGGCCGAGATCCTCACCGAGTCGGTGACGGACCGGCAAGTGTTCGAGCAGAGTATGAAGGGCGTAGAGGCGGTTTTTCACCTGGCCGCCGCCTTCCGGGAGCTGCACAAGCCCAACTCCTTCTATGATGAAGTCAATGTGGGCGGTACGCAGGTAGTGCTCTCGGCGGCGCGTCGGCACGACGTGCGCAAATTCATCTATTTCAGCACCTGCGGAGTCCACGGCAACGTGGCTCGTCCACCCGCCGACGAGGATGCTCCGATCCGGCCGGGCGGTGCACCGCAACATGGTACCGGGAGAAAGGCTTACCTGTGAGGCGGTTTCGCCTTCACAGGACCTCGGGAGGAAAGAACGCGGGGAGGTGGCCCCCCGGCATCGCGAACCCAATGGCGCGATCTGCGCAGCTATCCCCCCCCTGACATCGCATCGACCCGCTCCACGGTCTCAGTCGCCGCTCGAGGTGGCGCGCAATGTCTCCTATATAATTAGATTCATCTCCCCCCTCACAGCTTGCGACTTTTGCAGGGCGTTAGCTCTCTTCTCACAGGAAACTATGCCGATCAGCTTGGCTGCGTCTGCTCACAGAGCAGCAGGGGGGACTTTCACGCACATCCCGACTCATGAGTCAGGGAGCGATCGATTCCACCGGCTCCTGTACCTGGCCGTGCAACGACTGCGCAGGAGGCCACTCGGCGCATATATCCGCAAATTGCAGGAGTGGGAACGACTCGACTCAGCGGCATTTCAACGACTCCGCGCCGAGCGCCTGGCGGAGACCCTGAACTATGCGATGGAGCGGGTGCCACTATATCGTTCCGAACTCTGGCGTCAGGCATTTCGGGGCGGCCGCAGTGGCGAACTGCGCGCCTGGCCTCTGCTCGAGCGAGAGGTGGTCCGGGATCGCGGTTCGGAGCTGCTTGCCCAACCGACACCAGGCGGACATTACTTTCGGCTCACCTCGGGATCGACTGGCAAGCCGCTGGGCGTCGGAATGGATCCCAGCGCTGCGGCGTGGGCCTGGGCCAACGATTACCGGGGTTTGTCATGGCATGGCATCCGAGTCGGTGCCCAGTGCCTTTCGTTCCGGGGTACATACGAGAGTCCGTTCAAGGAGTGGATCCGGAATCACAAGGCAATGGGCGCGGCTAACCTCTCCGAGGCTCGCCTCACAGAAGGAGTGCGCTACCTACAGACCTGCCAGCCGTCGTACGTCTGGGGCTATGTATCTGCGATCGTGGACCTGGCACGGCAAGCTCGCAAGATTGCGCCCGCCGCGGGAGGGCCACTCGTTCCCTTCGCGAAGGTCTATGGGGAGATGCTCTACCCCTTCCAGCGTCAGGAAATCCAGGACGGTCTCGGCGCTCGTGTCATCGGGACCTACGGCTGCAACGAGACCGGAACTGTGGGCTATGAGTGCGCCGCTGGATCGCTCCACGTCTTGCAGAGCATGTAGAGGTGGAAGTCTTGATTGATGGGCAACCTGCCCGCCCCGGGGACATGGGCGATATCGCGCTGACCTGCACCACAAACAGGGTCATGCCGCTGATACGGTATCGCGTCGGTGACCGTGGGCGGCTCTCACCAGACCCGTGTTCCTGTGGCCTGCCCCATCCGGTACTCTGTGATATCCAGGGGAGGGTAGGAGACGTCCTGCTCACCGCCGCTGGGGGGCGCGTGCACGGGACCGCGGTGCTGGGCGGATTGCTCAAGAAGGTCCACGCCAAGGGCCCCAGTACGGCTATCGGGCAGATTCTCTTCGAGCAGCACGACAGCAGGACCTGGACGGTTTTAGTGCAGCCTGGACCGGGGTTTGGCGACGAAGTGTGGCAGACCTTGCGAGCAGTGTGCGCTCCGTCTTCGGGGAGCAGTGTACGGTGGTCGTGAAGCCCGTGCCTGAGATACCGCGGGAGCCTTCGGGTAAGTTCCGCTTCTACCGAACTTCGGGTCTCACCGCTGTAGAGCCTAGCTCCTAGCGGAGCAGTTCCAGCATCAGCCGATAGCCGCGAAGCCGATATAGCCCGACGCGAGCCCGGAGCAGAGCCCCAGCAGCGCCGCCGGCGCTGGCCCCTGACCGAAGGCCGAACAATCTCATCAGGATCCCGCGGCGTCCCGGAGCTCCGCCAGCAGCTTAACCGCGCTCAGCTTCCAGGAGAAAGCGGCTGCACGGCGAAGGCCACGGCGACGCAGGTCCTCGGTCAACGCATCGTCGAAGCTGACCCGTTCCATCGCTATCGCTAGTCCTTTCTCGTCGTCCGGGTTCACCAGAACGGCGGCGTCGCCGGCGATCTCCGGGCATGCCGCAACCGAGGAAGTCACGACGGGACATCCGCAAGCCATGGCCTCGACGATTGGGATACCGAAGCTCTCGTAGCGGGAGGGGAACACCAGCGCCCGGGCCAAAGTGTAGACCGCCGGCATGTCGGCCCAGTCCACGAACCCCGGGGTGTGCACGGCGGCCGGGTCAGTGTGCTCGCCAAGCAGCTCCGGTGTCATGCGCTCTGCGATTCCTAGACCGACGATGACCAGGTGTGGGGCAGTGGCCCCGGATTGGGCAGCGCGCTGGCGCATGCTTCCGTAGGCGCCGAGCGCAACTGCCACGTTCTTTCTTGGGGTCAGCGCCTTTCCGGATGCCTGCCCCAGTATCTGATGCCCCTTCACAACCATCAGCAGGAACGGGCTTACTGGCAGCGCGTACCGCGCCCGAACCCGCGCGAGTGTCGCCGAGTCCGTGATGGGCCGGAAGCTCTCGTCTGCTGCCGCGTACACCGTGCTCAGCATGGAGCGGGGGACCCCGACGTGCCGAACCAACTCGTCACCCAGGGTATCGGAATTGGTGAGAACGCGGGCGGCCCGCCTGCAGTACAGTGGAATCATGAGGCGGTTGTACAGCAGATCCATCCGCCCCGACCAGCCGACGAAGAACTCCGGGTGGCTCCAATACTCGGTCCCGCGTTGCTGAACTACCGCAGGGCACGGCGATAGGAGTGGAATGCTGAACTTGTGATGGAAGAGTACGTCCAGTCCCTCACGGCGTGCGGCCAGGGGCACCAGGAGCTGGTCCCAGAGGAGTTTACTGCGCCCCGGTACTATGACCTCCCGGACATTGGCCCGATCCCGGTATCTCCCCGCTTGTCCGGAATGGCTGTAGAACGCCACGTATTCGTTGTGGTGGTCCACCTCGAACAAGGCGTCGCACAGCTTTCGGATGTAGATCCCCTGGCCGTCGACATCCTCGACGGCACGAAGCATCAGCCCGATCCGTAACCGCCGCCCGGCCGCGCCGTTCATGAGCCCTGTTTGATCAGCCCTGCGTCGAGATACCAGTCGAGTGTCCGCTGGAGCCCCACCTCCAGGGTCACCTGTGGAGAGTACCCCAGCGTCCGGCGCGCCTTATCGATGCTGAAGGCGCGGCTCTTGGTAAAGAAGTCGACTCGTCGGCGGTAAATCGGCGGCTCGATTCCCAGCGGAACACAGATGGTCTCGCAGAGGCTGCCTATCATCTGGAACGGGAGCGCGGGCAGCCGAAGCCGCGGCCGGCGGACTCTCAGGAGCCCGGCGATCATGCCGACGATTGCCTTGAGCCGGTAATACCGCTCGCCGCCGAGAATAAAGACCTCCCCTGTTGCGCTGGGGTGGCTGGCCAGGAGCCTGAGCCCCTGAAGCAGGTCGTCCACGTAAACCATGTGGTAATAGATATCACGCCAGCCCAGCATCACAAAGGTGCCGTTGGCAACCATCTTGAACATCTTGAGCAGGCGGGTGTCGCCCGGTCCGTAAATGGCTGTGGGGCGAGCGACCGCGACGGGAAGCCCTCTATCCCGAGCGTAGCTCAGCGCGAGGAGCTCAGCTTCCAGCTTGGTGCGCTGATAGGCATCAGCCGGGGCGAACGCGGTCCCTTCGTCAGCCGGAGGATCGGTAACGTCGCCATGCACACCGACCGTGCTGCAGTGTACGAACCGCTCAACTCCGCCGCGGGCCGCGGCTTCCAGCAGGTTGCGCGTTATCCCGACGTTGATCAGGCGGTAGCCCTCCTCCCGGTGCGCAGCTGAGCGGTAAGCAGCTGCAAGGTGGTAGATCGTGCCCACGCCTTCGACCGCGCGGGATACGATCCCAGGATCGGTAATGTCGCCTACGCGCACATCTACGCCGGGCGGCAGGCCCCCGGTCGTTTTCGCCGAGCGGGTGAGTATGCGGACCTGCTCCCCACCCTTTACCAGCGAGCGAACCAGGTGCCCTCCAACAAAGCCGGTGGCTCCCGTCACCAGGACCGGCCGGTCAGACCCAGGCTTGGGGTTGGGACTCGGCATGGACAATGTGCTCACCGGCCAGGGTCGTCTGTTGGAGTGCTATAACGACTCATGCAGGCTTGTCGTTGGCGATTGCGCGGTTGGTGAGCATAATCAGGGTAGAGACGGCATGCCACCCGAGATGTGGCGGGCAAGGGCTGGATCTAACCAAACCGTTGGTATAACCGGCGGTACATCTCCAGGTGGGTGGCGGGGGAGAAGTTCTCCGCGATGTAATGCTGAGTGTTGGCTTGATAAGCTGAGTAATCCGCCTGCAGCTCGAGAACGGCTGCCTTCAAGCCATTTCGGGTGGGTTCGAACGCCACCCCGGCCCGGGACTGGGCAACCGAAGGAGCCAGGGAGACAAGGTGTGAGAGCAGCAGCGGTTTACCGTGCGCCAGAGCCTCCAACCCGCTCCGGGGACACGGTATGAAGCTGCGATGCTCCAGCCCCGGCAGCACCGCGGCGTGTACGCTGTCATAGACGGCGCCCATGTCCTCGATGACGCCGCTCCGGATCACCACATTCTTAACCTTGGTAGAGGCCAGGACGCGCTCGAGCCTCGGCAGATGGTGCGTCCGCCAGATCAGCAGAAACCTGATCTCGGGGAGCTGGGCCGCCACCGCCGTGATCAGATAGATACCGCGCGACAGAAAGTCCAAGGCGTTGAAGGGACTGGACGCAAACAGAATGGTGAACGGCGAGGCTGCCTCACGATACGGGGCCAGGGGGATGCCGGGCCGTATGAGCCGGAGAGCCTCTTTGTGAACCCCGATCTGGCGCATAACCTCCCGGTCGCGCTCACCCTGCACCACCACCGCCCTCATTCGCCTCAGCGCTTGGCGGTTTCGCTCCAGGGCTCGAAGGTTGATCGTATCCTTGGCGACCGTGAGGATCCCATTCCGCCGGGCGATGACTGGCGTAAGCAGCCGTTCGCCGGCCGAAGCAAAGAGGTGGTTGATGTCAAAGCGCGATGCGTACCACTTTGCCAGCGGATAAAATGGCAGGCTGTGCGGCAGGGGGACCCGCTTTTCCCGCCCGCGAAGCTTTATCCCGAATGCCTTGTCATTGATGCTCAGAAGGGAGCTGTCGATCTCGCCATCGAGTCCACTGCGCAGATCGGCGATCTCCTTGGAGACAGCCTCCCACTGCGGCACGTAGTTGAACACCCAGTGCAGGACTCGCGGGGCACTCACGAGGGATTCGGTTGCACCTGGCGGCAGACATAGACCTGGTTCTTGGAAAGCCGGTTGACCAGCGGCATTCGGCTGAGAAATGCCTCAACCGATACCAGCCCGCGGGTAGGAAGGAGCTGAAGCCGCTTGTGTCCAGGCAGCACGAAAATGCGGTGAACTTCTTCTACTCGCAGTCCTGCAGCCGCCAGCGCTGATCTCATCTCCGACTCCGTCATCGTGGAGATGATGCCTCGCCGTCCCGGCGGAACATTCGGTTTCCTGGGTACGCCCAATACCTTGTGGGCAAAGAGCGCAGTGATGCCCAGAATGGAATAGCGGTTCATGTGGTTGTCGACGATGAGGTAGCCGTCTGGTGTCAGCTGCTGGCGCAGCGCCCGCAGAATGGGTACTCGATTTTCCGGCTCGAGATTCAGCAGCAGGCGAAAACTTGTGATGAGACCGAACTTTCTGCCGCCTAGCAGCTCGGGATTTTCGACCAGATTACCGTGGACGAGCTTCGCGTCCGGGACTTTGTTGCGGGCAGCGGCGAGCTGGCCCGCACTGGTGTCCACTCCGACCTTGGTCCGAATCAGATCCTTGAAGACGTCAAGAATTCTTCCCGTACCACAGGCGAAGTCGAGATAGGCCGTGTTGGGATCCGCCCCCCGAAGCCGCTGAAACAAATCGCGCAGCACCACCCGCTCCAGCCGGAATATGGCAAGCTCGAACCGGTTGGCGATCGAGCGATCGTAGGACTCGCCCGACGCGTCCAGGTCCTGGTAGTGGTCGGTGTACGCGGAGGTGTAGGCCATCAGGCGGTGGGACTACTAGACCCAGCCCAGCTGCCGGTAGGACTCGATCGTGCGGCGGAGACCGTCACGCAAGGACACCTTGGGGGCGAAGCCGAGCTCGGTCCTGGCTCGCGAGGTGTCGAACCATCGGTTGCTGGTGAAGAACTTCACCCTGCGCCGAAAGATCGGCGGCTCGATTCTAAATGGCACACACGCGGCCTCACACACTGCACCGGCCAGCCAGAACGGCCATACCGGAAGCCTCATGCGGGGGGTTGGCACCTGCGCCACGTCGGCAATCTCATTTACCAGCTCGTTCAGCGTGGGTGCCTCGTGGCCAGTCAGGATATAGGTCCTTCCCGCGGCAATCGGAGACTCGGCTGCCTGGCGCATTCCTGCCGTCAGATCGTCGATGTACACCATCTGGAAGTGGGCAGACCCGTCGCCGAGGATTCTGAAGCGTTTCCGCGCCACGCCACCGATCAGCTTGAACAGGCGCTTGTCACCCGGACCGTAGATCGGTCCAGGCCGCACCACCGTCAACGGAACGCCGGTGCGGTCGGCAGTCTCGATGGCCACCTGTTCGCCCTCGAGCTTGGTCTCCTGGTAAATGTCGCCCGGCTGGAACGGGGCATCCTCCGTCGCCGGCGCCTCCCCCGACACACTCCCGTGCACCCCTACGGTGCTGCAATGCACGATGCGGCGGACTCCCGCCGCGGCACTGGCTTCGATCAGTTGGCGGGTGGCGTCGACGTGCACCTCACGGTACTCCGAGTCCGGCACTCCGGCGCGGCGGAATACCGCAGCCAGGTGATACACAGTGTCGACCCCTTCGGTTGCCTGGCGAACGACCTGCGAGTTCCGGATATCGCCTGCGAGCGTAGTTACTCCGGCGCGCTCCAGAACTTCGGCCCCGTCCCGGTTCCGTACCAAACCTCGTACCCGATGACCAGCCGCGGCCAGGGACAGCGCCAGCGACAGGCCGGTGAAGCCCGCGGCGCCGGTGATGAGGATGCGCTGGAGGTCTGGGTTCATGAGGCCGGGTTTCAGGGGTTTACTGTAGGCCGACGGTATGCCGACCGGCGCAGATGTGAACTACTTAGCGCCGCCGGCAGGCCGGGGCCGTGTCATTGGTCACATTTCCTTTTAGGGGCGGCAGCTCCCTTGTGGCGCCGACCGTGGGTCACCGCCGGCGGGCAGATAAGATCAGCTTATAACCAGGTGTGAAAAAGAGCAGGGCGTCAAGCTTGGCCACGCCCCAGATCAGCGGGTACAGGGCCGACAGGAGCATAAACTGCTTACGGTGCTTCCGCACGTCGCCTTCGGTGATCACGGTGCCCTTAGAGGAGCGACCACCTGCGTTTTGTCGCTGCAACCTGAGATAGAGCCCGTTGAGGGCGGTGTCGATCAGCTCAGAGAACGCGCCGGAGTAGGTCGCAGACTCCTCAATGAGAAAGGCGGGGGCCAGCAGCTGCCGCAAACCCTCCAGAGTGTACCCTGGCCTCAGGTGCCCATGCCACTCGTCGGTGAGGCCGATGGCGTGTCGAAGGCGGTTCAGCATGGATCCCGGCTTCAAATGCGGGACGTTGATGATCACCTGTCCTCCGGGCCTGGTTATGCGGGCGAGCTCCTGAGCGAACGCCCGGTCATCAGGGATGTGCTCCAGGAAGTCCACGATCACGATCTGGTCGAACGCGCCGTCCTCGAATGGGGTTACTCCGCCGTCGATCTGGTGCACGTCAGTGCCGACCAGCTGCTGGATGGATCGGACGGTCCGCTCATCCAGGTCCGCGCTGTGCCAGCGCCCGCCCCGTTGTCGGAGCAAGTAGCTGATCACACCGTTATCCCCCCCGATGTCGAGACCGCGCTTGCCTGCGGGATCGTCCAGCCGGGCGACTATCTGACTGAACTTGGCTTGCTTGAGGACTGACTTGTTGAAGAGAGCGATGCCCCAGGCCGCTTCCGGAGAGTTGGTGCCGGGTGTCGTCACTGCACGGTGACCGGCACCGACTCCGGCAGCTTGAGATGGCGAAGCGTGACCAGGAAGGCGGTGATCGCACGCACGAGCCAGCCCAGCCCCACGCCGTAGATGACACCCGCTAGACCCCACCGTGCGCCGAACATGGCAGCCGCGATAGCCACCCCCACACATACCCACCCCAGGAGGTTGACGATCGAAACCTCCCTGGCTGTGGCTAGCGCGGTGACGGTGGCCTTGCTGAAGGAGTTCATGATCTTGGAAATGCCGCTGAAGACGGTGGCGGCAAGGAGTGCCCCGCTCAGATGATATTTGCCCGCCAGGAAGGCCTGCTCGATCAAGGGAGTCAAGAACCATATAGCCACCGAGCCGGCGATCACGATCATGCTGACGAGCTTGGCTTCATGGGCTATCAGGTGGCGACGCTTCATGATGCTGCCGGCGGCGCGCAGGCGTGCCACCAGGGAATAACCCACCCCCATTGATAGCACCCGATACAGGGACCCGGCTATTGCTGCCAGTACGCCGAAGGTGGCTAGATCGTGCAGGGAGAGAACGTGTGGGATAATGAGCCGGTCGAGCTGCACCAGAACCAGCCCCGCGGCATTCAGACCGAAGATCGACAGTGCCTCCGCCCAGGGAAACCGGGTATCCCGATGGGGCTTGGAGGCACGCTCCCTGAAGAGAATCCACCACCCGACGATGCCGGCCAGTACGAAACCGAGCGAAGAGATAACCAGAGCGAGGTGGACCTCTCTGATCCCGGTCACAATGACGGCCAACGCGGCCACCATGAGCATCAGATTAGGGCTCTGCGTCAGAGCGAGCGAAACGCCGTAACGCTGCTCGCTCTGGAACTGAGCCCCGGCCACCGCCATAGCACCGCCCCCGACTGTCGAGGCGAAGACGAGCGCCAGCAGGCTGGGCGGCAGATCATACGCAAAGCCCCCAACCAGCATGGTCCCCAGGCCGGTGAGCAGCCCCGCGGCAAGAGTGTGTTTGAGCAGGGTTGGCCCGGCGTCCAGGTGGTGCCGCTGGACGATTCCGTCGACTCCGATGGGCGCCAGGGCAAAGCTCAGGTTGGCCAGAGCGATGTACAGGGTGAACAGCGCATATTCTGCGGTGGGAAGAAAGCGGGCGAGGATGAGGTTTGCTCCGGCAAAGCCGAGCCCCGACGCTCCGTAAACGACCACTGTCCGGAGCGTGGGCGAGTACCACAGGCTCCTCACGCCTTAGCCCCGGATGCCTTCGATTCCATCATGGTGTAGAAAGCGCTCAGCTTCCGCTGTGCCGCCGCAGGAGTGAACTCCTGCTGCACATAGGCCTTGGCCTGACTGGCCAGGCGAGCCCGCAGGGCAGGATCGCTGAGCAGGTGGGCCAGCCCATCGCCCAGGGCTTTGGGCTCGGGTGCCACCAGGTAAGCGGTTCGGTCGTCGAGGACCTGGGTGTGGCTGCGAAGGCGAGTAGCCAGCACTGCGATGCCCGAGTCCAGGTAGGAGTAGATCTTCATCGGGGTGTTGAGTCCCTTGAGGCGTGGCGACACGAGCACGTCCGCCAGCTGGAGGAGTCCATTGAGCGAGGTCAGGGGTCGTGGTCCCAGGAAATGCACCTGGGCGATGATGCCCAGCTGCTGGGCTCTGCGGCGATATCGCTCGATGTCCTGTTCCAGCCCTCCAACAATCACCAGGTGCGCGTTCGGCACCCGGGCAACCGTGTGGCGGAAGCCGTCTATCAGCAGGCCGATGCCCTGGTAATGCTCCAGGTTGCCGACATACATCGCCACCAGGCTCTGACTGCCCACGCCCGCCGGTAACGTCGTCTCGGCGTTTTGACCGTTGGCCGAGTGCGTGCCCGGCCCGAGCAGGGTAGTGTCTTCCACCCGGCCGACCGTCTTGTCCGGTGCGTGGCTGTGGGCTACGTCTTCGAGCGCGGCACAGACCGTGAGCACTCCGAGGCTCTGGCGCACCGCAAGCGCCTCGCAGCGGCGCAGCGCAGGAAACGCAAACTGGAGCCCGGGGTAGGCATCCACCATCTGCTCGGCCAGCGAGGAGTCCATGTCGTAGACGTAGGGGACTCCGGTGAGGCTCTGCATGGCCGCGGCAATGAACGCCGCTTCCTCCACGGCGTGGATCAGATCGTATTGGTTCTTCCGTACCATGCTGAGGCATTTGGCGAACATGGAGACATCGCAGATCACCTTCTTCGCTGAAAAGCCCGGCCGAATGTTTCGAATCCAGCGTACCCCGCCGATTCGGTAGATGCGGCAGTTGGCGATCTCGACGTCCTCCCCCTCATGAAAGGTCAGGACATCGATCTGGTGACCCCGCGCGCTCAGGAACTCCAGCACGGTTTTAACCGCGAGCGGCGTACCTCGGGCCTGATAGAAGGGATGCGGCGCCAGCACCAGGATCCTCACCCGACCGCCTCCAGCGTCGCGCCCGCGGTTCCGGTCTGGCTGAGCACCGTGTCGATCTCGGCCTTCTGACGGGGAGAGTCCCAACCGAACTCTGCGCCTGCCAACCGGGCAACCGCTTCGATTCCGGCGCGCTCGGGGCCCGGGATGGAGCCAAGGGCGGTGCGGCGGAATACGATGTCCGCCAGGCTGATCGCCATCTCGTTTCGCACAGCCCCCACTATTTCCTCTCTAGCCGGCATTGCCCCTGGCTCTGCGCAATCTCGATCCTTCGCCCCCGGCAGCCGAAGCTCGGCGGTGCGGGAGCGAGGACTGGTTCGTCCGAGTGACGAGAACACCCGATTGATCGCCTGCTCCGCGACCAGCCTGGCGGTCGTGTATTTCACGCCTTCCACCGAAAGGAGGTGCCGGACTCCCTGGTCGCCGTGGTCCGCTATCCGCGGATGCTCGGCCAGAGCATCATGCCGGCCTGACTCCCTTCCGCCTTTCAGCGGGAGCCACCCCCATTGGCACCCCCGGACATCACTGGAGGAGAGCTCCAGCCCCGGGCAGGCATCATTGAATTCTGCCAGCAACGCCGAGATTCCGCGATCGCGCGTTCCCTCTGGATCGGTAACGTTCGCGGCGTACCACGTCCCCAGCGCAGTCCCTTTGCCCTGGGGAGCACAGAAGAGGAATCGGTGGCCACCGCAGACCGGGTCATCCCGGCGCCCGCTCCGGGAGCGAACGCCAAACGCGACATCCGACAGCTTGCGATCGATCACAACGTTCAGGGCCAGTGCGCGGGCTGGCGCCTTGCTTGGCCTGGTCCCCGTCCCCGTCGCCACGAGGCGCTCGGTCCACGGGCCGGCCGCAACCAGGACCGCGCGCGCCCGGATTTCGAGCTCCGCTCCAGTCTGTGAATCGACAGCCCGAGCTCCCTGCGCGGCACCACCGTGGGTCAGGAGTTCGGTCACCCGCACGTAGTTGGCGGCCACGGCCCCGCTGGCCGCCGCTGCCTGCACAAAACTCAAGGTAAGCCGTTCCGGACGTCGGAGCAGGGCATCGTGCCAGATGGCACCGCCCGACAGCCCCTCGGTGTCGAACCGGGGAAACAGCCGGAGGCACTCCTCCCGAGACACCATGCGGCCACCCGGAATCACCCGGTCCGGGTCGAGGTGCCGGTTCCGGTTCAACGATACCAGGTCGTTGAGGGCGAGCGCCGCGGCGTGAGCAATCCGCCCCCTCGTGCCGACGCCGTAGGTGGGGACCAGCACCGGAATCGGCTCGACCAGACCGGGTGCGATCCGGAGGAGGGTGGAGCGCTCGCCAATCGATTCCCGCATGCGGGAGAACTCGCCCCGGGCCAGGTACCGGAGGCCCCCGTGAACCAGCCTCAGGCTGTTGGCTGAGGTGGCCGCCCCGAAATCGCCCTGATCGACGACGGCGACCCTCAGACCCCGGAGGGCAGCATCCCAGGCCGCGCACGCGCCATAAATCCCGGCGCCGACGATCAGCAGATCAAACGTGGCGCCGCCGAGTCCCGGGATATCGCGTCGCATGGCTGGCGAGACTAGGCTCGCTCACGCACCCGATACGCCCGCCGATGCGGTGCTCGCAGATGCACGATGATCTCGCCGACCAGCCCGAGGCCGATCAGCTGGACCCCCAGCGCCAGAAACAACACGGCCAGGAGGAGGGCCGGCCGGTTGGCGATTCCCTGGCCATCGACCCGTTGAATCAAGAGTACCAGGCTCAGAACCGCCCCGCCGGTGATGAAAACGGATCCCACCAGTCCGAAGAATCGCAGCGGCTTCTCGGTGAATTTGGCCAGAAAAAAGAAGGCTGCGATGTCGAGGAGCCGGCGCAGATAG
>Ga0180121_10000569_pt1 | contig 15659 bp, 12 predicted proteins | sample AntDrymUQ5402106_2_FD_129676 | JGI IMG/M metagenome (GOLD analysis project Ga0180121, IMG submission 129676) | Polar desert sand microbial communities from Dry Valleys, Antarctica - metaG UQ540 (21.06) (version 2) (version 2) | ecosystem: Environmental > Terrestrial > Soil > Desert | place...
ATGAAAGGAGTGAATGATAATCCAGATACTATAAAAGAGCTTATGAAAGGCTTGTTGGCAATGAGAGTCAGGCCATATTATATTTATCAGGCGGACCTGACAAAGGGAGCAAATCATTTCAGGACTCCTTTAAAAGTTGGAATAGATATAATGGAAAAGCTGCGCGGACATATTTCCGGGCTTGCTGTTCCTCACTTTGTAATTGATGCGCCGGGGGGAGGCGGAAAAATTCCCCTTCTTCCTAATTATGTGATTTCACAGGATGAAAATAAGATCGTTCTAAGAAACTTTAAATATAATATTTATGAATATCCTGACCTAAGGGATGAAACTCAAATTACTGATGAAAGCATGTTTATGAGAAAATCGGTTAGAAGAAGAAGTATGCAGACAAAGAAAGAAAGAATTAAGAAAGTAAAAGTGCCGGTAATGCAAAGCAGTTGAAGTAAGAAGAGTACTTTTTTATTTTAAGCCCGTTGAATTGTTTCAATGGGCTTTTTTTTTGTAACATTTTGTAAAAAGTTTACCTGGAATTAAATTTAAATTAAACCCAAATTTTTCCTTAAGAAATTTTCAAACACAAAAGACACAAAGGGTTTTAAGTAAAAAATGAGTGTAAGAAAAAATTTCCTGCTTGCAGAGTTTGTCTCAAAACCATAGAAAATTTATATTCTGCTTACAAAGCCCCCAGCTTTGTAAGCAGAAATGTAGTCCCGATAGTTTTGAGGAAAAGTCCTGCAGCAGACAGGCGAATTTACACTAATTTATTTTTTTCATTTTTTTTTTGCTAATTCGTGTTAATTCGTGCTACGTAGTAGTCTCTATTGGAAAATTCGTGGCAAGTTCTGACTTTGAATATCGAAGCAGTCAACTTGAATTAGTTATTTATAAAAACATTGAAACCTTTCTTGATTTATTCAGTCATAAGTATTAAATGAAGATAAAAGAATGTCTGAAGCAATAATAATAATATCGACTTTTGTAATTCTATTCATAATGTCTTTAAAAAAAGCCAAACTTTACAACAATAATTCATAAATAAAACTAAACTTAAGGAGTAAGAAATGAATGGACTTGAAGCAATAATTCCATTATTTGCAATTGTTTTCACTTTCGGAATACCCGGAATTCTCATATTCTGGTGGTTATACACAAAGCATAGAGAAAAAATGAGATTGATTGAAAAGGGACTGACCCCTGAAGAAGTAAAGGCCTACTTTGCCGATACAAATACAAAACCAAAAAATCCATATTCATCTTTGAAATGGGGAGTGCTTCTCACATTTTTGGGAATTGGAATATTTCTGGCAAATCTTCTGGAAGGAATGTATGACGTAGAGGAAGGTGTAATGATGGGAATAATCGTACTGTCAGCTGGCTTGGGATTCCTTGTTTACTACGCAATTGTCAGCTCAAAAATAAAAAATCAGTCACCTGATTTACCGAAAATTTAAGTAACCAATTAATCCCTCATTATGAAAGCAAAAATAATAGTAATAATAGTCTGTTCCATTGCAATAGGAATCAACGGCTGCGGGCTCTTGTCAAAGAAATACACAAAGACTGAAACTTCCAATTTCAGAATTTACGCCGGAAATAAAAAAAGGATATCACTTGAAAACATAAACGGAAACGTGATGATCTCACAAATATCCGATTCAAACACTTTGACGATCAAAGCATTCAAAGAAATAAAAGTTAAAAAGAAGTATCTTGAAACTCCGTTTGATGAAATAGTGGTCGAGCTTGATACAAACAGTGAAATAATTTCCGTGAAAACCGAGATCAATCAAAAAGGAAGCGACGCTATTTTTAATTTCGACAGAAAGCAAAGAGTTGATTACGAGATATATCTTCCTTCAAACATCGAAATTGAGATCGACAATGTGAATGGCCTTGTAACTACCAGCGGCTTAAGCAACAATTTAACAATATCACAGATCAATGGAGACGTAGATGTCAGCAACTTCACAGGGAAGCTGGAATGTGAAATAACAAACGGCTCATTTTCCGGAAAAATAGATTCGACTAACGGAATTAACATAAATACTATCAACGGAAACGTGACATTATTCCTAAACAATTACATGAATGCAAATATAAGAGCCGAGTCGGTTAACAGCAGGATCACGGATGAGAATCTACAGTTCCGAGATTTAATGAAGGAGAAAAAACTTCTAAGAGGTAAGCTTGGGAATATCAACACGGACGTCGATATCAAGATTGAAACAATAAACGGGAAAATAAAGCTTTACGGTAGAAATGAAATATAAAATTCAATTTGCATTTGAAACCTTTTTTTGACAAATTGTATAAAATAAACTTTAAGAATGCCAGAATCGTACAGCGAAATTATTAATAAAATCCGTAATGGTGATTCATCTGAGTTTAGAATTATAGCCGACGAAATGAAGGACAAAGCATTCTCACTGACAATAAAGATACTGAAAAGCAAAGAAGAAGCGGAAGACTCATTGCAGGAAGCATTTATGAAACTTTTCCGGGCAATAATGGATAATAAATACGAAGAGAGGGCTAAACTATCGACTTACTTCTACAGCATAGTATACAATACTGCTGTAGATAATTATAAAAAATTAAAATCAAAAAGATTCAGCATAGTATCGATCGATGTGGATGATTCCAATTTTGAAGAAGGCGATGACTTGCTGAAAAAATATTATGAAAGCGAAATACAGCCAAGTGTTTACGAAGAGAGGCATGATATGAGTTCTGAGAAAAAAATAACGGGAAGGGAAATTGCACAGATCATTCAAAACTATATAGGGAATATTCCTGAGCAATATTCAGTCATACTTACAATGTTTTACATCAACGATCTTTCGCATGAGGAGATCTCGGATATACTGAAACTTCCTATCGGAACAGTAAAGAACCGTATCTTTCGCGCAAAAGCAAAACTTAAAGATATCATTTTAAAAAAATACCCTGAAGAAGAAATCCTACAATATGTATGAAAATATTTAATTTTAAAATTAGCAATTTTTATAGTATCTTTTCCTCAATGCAGGACGACAGCAAAAATATAGATTCCTATCTTGAAGAAAATATCAGGATGTCCCTAAAGGCAAGAGTTTCCCCTGATTTTACGTTTGAGTTAATGAAAAGGGTGGAGCTTGAAAAAGAGTTTGCCAAAGAAGACGTGAAAACTGAAAAAATGGTCAAATATGTTATCGGATCGTTAATCTCTCTTATGGTTGTGTTCGCCATTACCATTGGGTTCGTCATGAAAACCAATGAAGATGGAATCGAAATCAGCTATTTCAACAGCTTGATCAATACATTTTCAGCCTTTGTGGAAAGTGTAAGTCTTACGGCTGCTGAAACTTTTGGCTTTGCTTTTAATTTCGAAACAGGAATAGTAATATTTTTAATTATGGTCTGTGTTTTTCTTTTTTCATTTGCAGAAAAAATAATTTTCAGAAAAAGCTGAACTGCTTCTTTGAACTTTTTATCCGCTTAGAGTTCTCTCTTCTGTATTCAATTCTATTTAACGTATTAAATAAATGTTTATTGTGTTTAAAATTGGTTTTAAAAAAATCATATTGCTTCACATTTCTAAAATGTGTTTATGATCAAGCAAAGAACCATTACAATAAATTTTATTATCATAGTTTTATTTTTTATTTCAAATCATTCTTATTCCCAGGAAGAATTGACCTTTGAAAATGTAGAAGCTAAATCCTATGACCTGTACAAAAATCAAAAATGGAACGAACTGATCAGGTTAGGCGAACTGGCAATCGAAGACAGGATTGATTTTTATTCACTGAGAATACGGCTCGGTACAGCCTATTACAAAACTAAAAATTATTTTCCTGCGATTTCTAATTTTGAAAAAGCTCTTGAAATCGGATATGACGACGAACTTATCTACGAATATCTTTATTATTCCTACATGTTCACGGATAGAATTGAGGATAAGAATTTCGTCTTCAGTATTCTTTCCAATTCAAAAAAATCCCAGCTTCGTCCTCTCTATAACTCAGTTATTGACAATGTTTTTGCGGAGACCGGAACAGGCATTAGCGATGACGTCAATCAAAATAGTGAAGTCAAACCAGCACTCTCAGGTAATTCCTTCACTGAGGAGGTAATATTTGGTGATTACTTTTATTTTAAAGCCGGTATTGGCCAGCTTCCTTTTGACCGGTTGAATGTTAGTTATGATTATTCCTATTATAATTTTAAAAAGAGAAGGGAGACTTTTTTAAGACAAGGGCTTTTAAACTTCGAAAGTACCGACGATTATATTCAGAAACAAAATCGTTTTTATAACAGTCTTGATATTCTCATTGATAATGGATTTGTCATAAGTCCGGCAGGGCATTATATAAACTTAAAGGAAAATAAAATAAGCGATACACTCCTTACGGACCCTTCAACAATTACTTATTTAAGAGAAGAAACGAGTACAGATAATTTTATTCTATCATTAGCCATCTCAAAATATATTTCCACATTCAATCTTAAAATATACGGAAGCTTTTCATATTTAAATGAAAATCATCAAAGTCAGTACGCAATGGAATTTAAAAGTTATCCTTTTGGCAGCGCAAATTTTTTCACTAAAACTTATGCTACTCTGCATTATCAGGATAATATTTCAAACCTTGTATTTACCCAATTACTTGGACTAAAGACAATTAAGAATTTACAATTGGAAGCTTACGCTTCGTTTGGGAAAATTAATAACTTTAATGAACAAAACGGCTATATCGTATTCAATGATCCGGATTTAATTAAATATAAGTTTGGAACGATGGTGAATTATAGTTTTTCAAATAATTTATCAGCTGACTTTATTCTTGATTATCAATTTCGGGAAAGAGTTTTTCCGGTTTATTCAGCTTATAAAAATACTATGAACTCTCCCGTTTATCAATCCGGTTCAAAAAAATTCGATTATAATGTTATTCGTCTTTCAGCCGGAATAAAATTTTATTTTTAAAGTATTCCTAAACTTTATTCTAACGGCATTATATTTTTCATTCTTTGTTCAATATCCAGACGGTCAAAGTAATTTATCCTTCTTCTCGGATTTTTGTTTTCAGTTTCATGACTTTTTCCATTTCCTCTTTCCATAATTAATTTCTTTAATCTCTTATTTACATTTTCTATTCTTTTAACTTTTACACTTAACGTCTTAAGTGTCATTTTAAGAGCCAATAATTCTTCTGATGTTTTCATTATAATTTTTTAATAGTTTTATTAAAATTTTGCTCCAAGGTTGATTTCAATCGTATTGTTTTTTAATTTAACTCCATAATTATCATAGGATTTTATAATATCGGGGTTATATCTGACCTCAAATGTCAAAGGCACTTTTTTTATTAATCCGCTTAATTCTACACCTGCTCCGAGTTTAATTCCGAATGAAACAGAGTTTAAGCTGTCCAATACCGGGTCTTTGTAGTTTTGAAATAAGCTGTCGAATGCTCCCGAAATGTTCATTGAGTTGCCAAGAAAAAAACCTGCTGTAGGAGTTATGGAAATATATGGACTAACGCTTTTATATCTGAGCATAAATTTTGCATTTACAGATAGATCCAGGTAATTTAATTTATGCTCAATTGTTTCTTCACCAATTATTTCGCCGAATGCATTCGTTACAACGGCTTTATATTTAAAGCCCTTCTGTATATAACCGGTTTCAGCTGACAGTGAAAGGTTCTTTAGATTCAGAAGATCATAAGACGCAAAAATATTAAATCCTAATTTGTTTTCCTTTCCCGGGTAAGGATCAAACTCTTCACCTATACTCACGCTGGAGAAATTAAGACCGGCCTTTATTCCGAACTTTTGGAATTGGCAGAAGGATTCTGTTACAGTTAAAAATGTCAGTACGAATAAAAAGAATGTGATGGTTTTCTTTGTTGTTTTCATTTTTGTTGTTGTTTGATTTTTGATTTAGTTAGTTAATTTTATTTAAGTCCGACAGCTTTTAATGCTGTCGGACTTATTTTTTTATTTTATTAAAATCATTCTCTTAGTATCCCTGAACCCGTTTGTTTCAATTCTGTAAAAATAAATTCCGCTGGCAAAGTTGCTGCCGTCGAATGTCACTTCATGCCTTCCTGCTGTTTTATATTCGCTTACAATTGTATTCACAACTCTGCCCGAAACATCATATACTTTTAGGTTTACAAATCCATCAATCGGAATTTCATATTTAATATTGGTTGAGGGATTGAAAGGATTGGGAGAGTTTTCATGCAACTTATTATCGAATCGGAAATTTTTTTCTCCGTTTTGCTCATCAGAAACTTGATAGTCGGACTTTATTACTCTACCCACAGTCTTCTGTACATAAAAAGATGTATGCTCGTCCGATTCTTCATTGTCAAATTCAAGGGACAAAGATAAATCCTTGGATATTTCAACCAACGATCCATCTTCCTTAGATAATAGATCAGACACGTTTCCAAATTTATCGTGAATTGCGGACTTTAAAGATAAATCTTTTATTTCTGCAGTTCCAATAGCTTTTACTAACAAAAGCTGATCTACGGCAAAACTCTGCTCTGCAATGATGTTAAATTTAGTTATTGAACTTTCTTTTAGTTTTATACAACTGAGATTTTCATTATCGCGAGAAAGAAAAGTATATCGATTACCATTATTAGTTGTTATTATTCCTGCAATTGCATCTTTATTTACAGGAATATGAGAGCTGATAATTATATATCCGCCACCATCAACTTTAACATCAACGTTCAATTTATCACCTTTCTCTAATTTTATATCTTCGCCATCATTAAAGGTCAATGCATCCGAGACATCATTTTCATCGTTTATCAAAATTTTCGCTTTAGCGGAGCCAATGTTATAGTTAATTACTTCTCCATTATCAGCAACAGCAGCATATTCTCCCTTTTTTACTTTTACTTGAGATAAAACCACTTGATCTATATATGAAAGATCCTTTCCTGATTCCTCAATCTTAAAATCAATGCTGGTTTGACTTTGCAGTTCAGGGTTTGTATGTAAATAATAATCGCTCTTAAACTCTCCGTTAGAACCGACAATCACAGAGTTTTCATAAATCTTGGTATCATTCATTTCATATTTAATTAGCGGACATGCAAGTAGGGTTCTGTACACCATGACCTTTCGCTTTACCCATCCAGTAGAACCATAGTTATTAAAAGCCCTTACAAACACAAAATATGCGGGATCTGCTTCACGCTCTACCACTGTTCTATCCCCAAAGTCAGCAACAATTTTAATTTTATCGGGTTGAAGATTATAGAAATGAATAGGATATACTGTTGCGTTTGAATCTCGCCATTGGAATTGAGCGTTTTCATAACCCTGAGTTAAATTACAAGTTGCGATACTTGTAGAATTTGTAAGATTTAGAAAATTAGGATATGCTGTTAAATTTGAAATAATTGGTTCAGACACATACTTAAATACCACGGTCGCCTCTTCAGGTCTGCAAGGTACCCAACCGAAATTCTGACCCAATACATTAATCACTTCATAAACAAAGGTTATAAATTTTACATGATTATCGGAATGTTCTATTATAGCGCCCCAACGCTCTTGATTGTTTGGTCCTGCTCCACTATACCCAAGGCAGAGTGATTTTTCTACTTCGGGCATTGAATCTCTGAAATTTCCGTAAAGAGTAAAAGTTTTTTTATATCTTTTGATAAAATAAACACTGGATGCCAAAGCTCCGCATCTGCTATAGAAAGTAACAGGGATATAATTAGGCGTCAATAGTTCTGTAGTTCCGTTTGTAATTGAAGAATACCTGCAGCTCAGTTCATTTTTATAAACAATCAGATATCCTCTTTCTGAATTTGTAACTCCTCCTCCGTTATATGCTCTGGCATCTATTCTTACTGTTAAAATTTCATTAAAACAAAGCTGTGTGAAATTTTGTAAATTAATTGTTCTGTACACTGTTTCTCCGTCATAACAAACTCCTTCTTCCATTTGCAGTGAGTTTCCGTTTTGTTCAACAATGATTTTATAAAGTATTGTACTTGAATCCCCTTGCTGCTTATGGATTATGAATTCACATTGCTGTGTAAAAGACGGAAAATGCAAAAAGGATGGATTACCCGGACACGGTTTTGGTTTTATTATTTCAATGATGTATGAATATGAAATATTGTTAAATAACATAATTAAAAATATTACTGCTAAAGTTTTGTTAATAATTGTTTTCATGACCTTTTTTAATTTAAAGTTTTTTAAAAATAATTTTTAAATTTTACTTCAGAAATTCATCTGAAATTTTGGCCACTTTTGATTTGTGTTTAAACAGATCACAAATTTGTTTTTAAATTCTGATCTGCTTGAAATTAATTTTACATTTCGTTTTAAATTTTAGATTCATAAATTGCTTTTGGGATTAGAAGAAACTTTGGATTATTTTCGTTCGGTGGCCAACACAAACACAATAATTTAAAAGTAATATTTTCTAATCCCTTTTTATTGTTGGTTCTCTTATCATTTTCCTTGCCCCCTTTCTTTTGGTGATTTGTTAATTTTGTTAATTAGTTAACTTTGTTAATTGGTTAATTTTGTTGATTGGTTAACTTTGTTAATTGGTTAATTTTGTTGATTGGTTAACTTTGTTAATTGGTTAATTTTGTTAATTGGTTAATTTTGTTAATTGGTTAATTTTGTTAATTGGTTAATTTTGTTAATTAGTTAACTTTGTTAATTAGTTAACTTTGTTAATTGGTTAATTTTGTTAATTGATAATTGATAAATCTTATAAATCTTATAAACCTTAAGAATCTCGGTTAACCGAAAGCAATTTATAAAAATACTGCAGCGAGGTCAAATGGTAAATTTTCCGATTTGTGAAATTTTATTTTTAGAAGGGTGAGAATAGCTGTAAACAGTGGATTTGCAGGATTTAGAAGATTTTTAAGACAACAAAAAAGCCGCATAATTTCTTATACGGCTTTTTGCAATGATTAATGACAAAACACACTCAACACACTTAACTCACTTAAGAAGTATCATACGCTTTGTCTCGCTGAAATCATCCACTTTCAAAGTATAAAAATAAATCCCATTCGGAAAATTGCTTCCGTCAAAATTAATTTCATAACTACCTGCCCGTTGATTTCCATTTACTAAAGTATTTGCTTCGTTACCCAGTACATTATAAATTTTAAGCGATACAAAATTGTTAACTGCTAACTGGTAACTGATAACTGTTTTTGGATTGAACGGATTCGGATAATTCTGATAAAGTTTATATGAAGAAACAATCTGGGTGCTCGGCTCCTGTATGTTTACTAGAGGAACAATTGTCTTATATGCGCTGCGACCATGCGTCCATACTACTAAAGACCTCGTGGGCGAATGGAAAGTAAGATCATGACATGGGACATTAGAGGGAATTCCTGTACTTAGTAGAAACCATTGAATCCCTAAATCGGTGGAATACATCACCGTAATATCAGTTCCAATAAAAAGCGTATTTGTATTTTCTGGATCAATAACTATATCATTAATCGGAGCATCGGGTAAATTTCCCCGGATAGATGTCCAGCTTGAACCATAATTCGCTGTTCTGAAAATATGAGAACCTGTTGAATCGACTTTATATCCTGACAGAGTAACATAGCATACATTTGCAGAGTCTGGATGAACTGCAACTCTTGTAACCCACCTGTAAGGAAGCCCGGCATTAATCCTTGTCCAGTTGGTTCCGCCGTTTGTTGTTACCCACACGTTTGCGTCATCGGTCCCGCAGTAAATTACATTTTGATTTGACTTCGCAACATCAACAGTAGTAATCGTTCCGAGATTTTGGATATGAGCATTTGTAAGATCAGGACTGATCGGTGTCCATGACTGCATCCCATTAGTTGTCTTATGAATTTTATAAGTCCCGCAATAAAGAGTAAGCGGATTATTTTTATCCATTACATAAGGAGTCATCCAGTTTGTGTATTGTAAATCAAGCCCAGAGGTAGCTCCTGAGAAACTGTTTCCTCCGTTAGTTGATCTTCCAAGTCCGCCCATTTGCGATGATGCATAAACTCTTTGTGAGGTCGAATAATCTACTAAGCAGTAAAACCCGTCACCTCCGTAAATTTCATTCCAACCTGTTACACTTCCGTTTGTTCTGTTTGTTCCGTTATCCTGAGTTCCTCCTAAGATCGTATTTGGATTACTGTAGTCAATATCGCCTGCATAAAACTGAGTAATAGGTAGTGAAGTACTTTCAGACCATAATGAACCGCCATTAGTTGAATAGTCAACACCTCCGTCATTTCCGACTACTATGTAGTTCGGATTGGATGGAGCAAAAGCTACTGCATGCTGATCAACGTGTGAAGTTGCAACAGAAGAAAAGCTCGTTCCCCCATTATTTGATAATTCCATATTCAATCCACCGCAGAAAACTTTATTGGGATTTGATGGATCAACCTTGCATATCCTATTAAACCATGCATAATTAGATGAGGAAGCGACAGAAGCATTTACTAAAGTCCAGTTCGATCCTCCGTTAATGGATTTATACACACCTCTGGTTGCGCCGCTGGTAGATGCGGTTAAGGCATAAATTATTTGTGAATTTGATCTTGCTATATCTAAAGAAATTCTGCCGAGATTAATGTCATTTACAGGAAATCCTCCTCCTACCTGTGTCCAGTTATTTCCTGAATTTGTAGAAACAAACAATCCTGATTTCACACCTCCATATTTTATGTAATCTTCCCTTCTCTGCCTTTCCCACATTGCCGCAAAAACTTTAGTGGGATTGTTGGGATCAATTGCGACATCTATCGCCGAAATCGAATCTGCAATGAACAACGATCTCACCCAGCTTGCTCCGCCATTTGTGGATTTGTAAATTCCCCTTTGACTATTATTTCTGCGTGTCCATCCTCCTGCCGCAACATATATTTCCTGGCTGTTTACAGGATTGATAGCAACGTTTCCTATTGAGTATGAACTATCTAACCCAATTAGTGTCCAGCTACTTCCACCGTTTGTCGATTTATATATTCCCGTGCCGGGGTAATAGCTTCTTAATGAATTTGCTTCACCGGTTCCGCAATAAATTATTTCAGGGTTTAAAGGATCTATAGCTACAGCGCCAATTGAGGACGTATTCTGATTATCAAAGATACTATTCCAGCTCTGACAGAAATTAGTCGATTTCCATACGCCTCCGTTCGCTGTTCCGACGTAAACTATCAGTGGATTTCCGGGATGTATCATCGCTGTTGTGATCCTTCCTTCTACATTTGTTGGACCGGCAAGAGTCCAGGCTGAGGAATAATCGGTAGGACTTGTGGTCATATAATTTTTCACATACTCAATAGATTTAAGATGTTCTTCATTCGGAATTTCCTCAAAAGGAAATGCCCTCTGTCTTTCAAACCATTCTTCTGCAGGGACAGAACCTTTTTTAAATTCCGATATACTATAATACCGGTTAAAACTATTTTTTAAATTAGAATCGGATAAGATATAGTATATAAAAAACCCGGTCATAAAGATTATTGTAATAAAAAATTTTGTTTTCATGATTGATTTTACAAATACAAAAATAGTGGTGAACTTTTACCTATTGACATCCCTTTATATTTCCTGGCGCAGACAGCGAGGAGATTGAGAGGGTTATTCAAACTCTGATTGGTTCATCAATAGTAGTTAAAAAAGATTATTATTCTGTAAATTAAATTAGTGTAAATTGATTCATGCTTCCTATTATACTATGAGGTAAAATACAAAACAATCTTTAGGACAACTTATTAAATTATTGTTTCAAATCATATTTTTCAAAAGCCCATTTCAACGCCGGTGGAGTAATAAAAGTTGTAAGCATTACGATTATTACAATTGCCGAAAACAGCGACGAATCAAGAACACCGATTCCTTTTCCAATACTTGCAAATATCAAACCGACTTCACCGCGCGGCACCATTCCAATTCCGATTATTTTTTTATCCATTCCCTTTGCAAATATTCCTGAGATTAATTTACCAATTATTGCAACAAGAGTAAGTATTAAAGCTATTCCAAGGATATTAAAATTGCCAAACGCCATAATATCAACTTGCAGTCCCATTATCACAAAAAACACCGGAGCAAAAATTGCTTCAACCGGTTTAATTACTTCTTTAACGGTTTTATCTTTATCTTTTAATGCCTCGTTAAAATATTCTTCCTTGATAATCAAACCCGCAGCAAACGCGCCGACAATACTCGCAAGTCCGATCTTGTCGCTTAACCAGGCAAGAAAAACAAGCAGCGCAAACGGAAACAGTAACCGGACATTTTTAGTGTCGAGGATTGCGGTGGCTTTAATTTGCCTTCTTAAAAATTTTTTTCCTATAAATAAAATTATTCCCAAAAATAAAACCGCTTTAAGTAAAATTATCCCAACTGTCGATATTTCTATTTCGCCGCTTGAAATCATACCCGCCACCACAGCAAGTATAATAAGACCGAGTATGTCATCGATGACTGCAGCTCCCAAAACAATTTTAGCTTCGGGAATATTCAACTTTCCCATATCTTTAAACACTCTTGCCGTAATTCCAATACTGGTGGCGCACAAAGTAGCGCCGACAAATAAATAAAAATTAGGATCGTGTTCGGGAAGCAAAGCCTTTGCAACAAAATATCCCATCAGCGAAGGTGCAATAACTCCGATTACTGCAGTCGTCAATGCAGCTCCGCCTACGCTCAACATCTCTTCAATACTCGACTCAAGACCGACTACAAATAGAAGCAGCAATACTCCGAGACTCGATAACAAAAATATCGCCTGAACGGTAAGGTTCAAAGCGGGAAACTCTACTCTCTCCATGATCGATGTTAATTCATTTCCGTAGTTTCCGGGAGCTAAAGATTCCGCCGGTAGATTTTTTTTAATCGCTTCAGACCAGGTAATATTCTCCGATAAGTTGCTTTCCACTATTTTATTCACATCGTCCTGATGTCTGATGAGAGTGATTATAGGAGAATTGAACTGATACAGAATGACTCCTATTATCACTCCCATGATCAGCTCTCCGAAAACAGCCGGCTGATTGATTTTCTTTGCAATAAATCTTCCAATCACTGCCCCCGCTAAAATAAAAAAAACAAACAGGTAAATTTCTGCGAACTTATCACCTGAAGTTGCTTTCTGTAATTCGTTAAATATAACAGAGTTGTCATTAGAAATAGTCTTTTGGAAATTGTATTCAAATAAACTATTTTTTGGATTTGAAATTAACGAACTTACCGATGCAATGACAGTTGCCGTCAGCATTGAAGAAATGAATATTGATTTTATTTTAATGCTGAGTTTACGCAAATTACAAATTATAAAAGTGCAACATTTAAGAAACATTAACGAAAACGGAGTTTCGTTTAAAATTTCGATCCCAATCAGCTCACCCCGGTGAATTGGGAACGAGTCAAAAATTAACCGCTCCGAATGGCGGATTCACCGGATTACTGTTTTGCTCTTTAAAAATCTGTGAATCTGCTTGGCGTCAGACAGGTCTGTGGTTAGAAAAATATTTAATGCGTCCAAATTAAGTTACCTTTTCAAAAAATTTATTATCAGTTCAATTACCTTTTCCAAAGCTACGGTTGTTCCGGCATAGGGATGAACAGCGCCGAATGTGTGTCCTGTATTGTCGATAAGTTCAAGTTCGGTTTTTTCTTTATTGCTCATGCTGTAAAGATCTTCTCCGTTTGAATAATCAATAGTTATATCTTGTGTCCCATGAATAATGAGGGTCGGAACATCAATTTTTTTAATTGCTTTCTGAATATCAAGACGCTTTTTATTTTTTTCAAGGTCCTCAACTAAAGTATAATTCATTCTCATCATCTGATTTGTCCTCGCATTTAAAACTTCAAAGTACCCGGCTTCCTTCCATTTAGTTTTCAAAACGCCGCTATACCTGTTGAAACTATTAACAGATGCAAGAACAATAAGCTTATTTATTCTTTTATCTTCAGCAGTTTTAAGAATTGCAATTCCTCCGCCCCTGGAATGTCCGATGAGCGTTACATTACCGGTATCGTAATCATATTCATTTTCGTGTTCAAATAAATAATCAATGACACTTCCGAGATCATCCAGCTCTCTTGAAAGAGTATTTTTCGCAAACAGGTCCAATCTTGTAAAATCACTTTGATCTTTTTCATCACTACCAACTCCATTATAAGAGAAATTAAACGACACCGCAAAATTACCTTTAGATGCAATCCGCTCCATTATATAAGGAAAGCATCCCCAATCCTTAAACCCTTTAAAACCATGACAAAGTATGACTAAAGGCTTTTTACCGCGCGATTCAGAATAACGAAAATCGATGTTAATAATATCGCCGTGCTTATTTTTTGTTTTTAAAGAACTTTTTTTAATTTCTTTTTTAGTCATTAACTTTAGTATTTTAGATTGAATTTAATCCTTCTCCTCAATCCCTTCCTTTCATGAGGAGAAGTCCGCCTCACTCATTTATTTATCCCAAAACTCAAATTTTCTGTCGGGGTGAGCAGTGTCGAAGACTGCGCTTAATCTAAATCGCATTTCGACTCCACTGACGATCCTTACAGATTGTGTAGAGGTCGAGAGGCCATCCCAATAAGGGGAAGATCAAATGAGTTTCGACTCCACTGACGATCCTTACAGATTGTGTAGAGGTCGCATATATGCGACCTCTACTGTTTTCTTCTTCTGTCTTTCCACCGTGTAAGATATCAGAAATCTTACTTTTCAAGATCTAATTTTCTATCTTTTTTTCCTGGATTATATAACGATCGCATATATACAACCTCTATCCTCTTAACGCGACTAATATAATAGGCTTGATTCACACTTCCTCAGACAACGAGAGGTTGAGAAATTTAGAAAGCCATTACAACTTTAAAATCATTACTACATGTTCACCTAGGTCCTCCGGTATAAAAACTTCTCCATTCCTTTTCATTCCGAATCTTTCATAAAAACCTTCTGCTGTTAATCTTGCATTGCACCAAAATAATTTCGCTTGTTTTGATTTTATATGATTCAAACATTTATTCATTAACTCTTTTCCTAAGCCTTTCCCTCTTACTTCTTCGGTGGTCGCCATACCTCGTAACCTCCATGAATACTTATTACCTTCTCCTTTCATTGGTTCATTATAAATAGATGCAATCCCTGATAATTTTTCGTTACAAAATAGTCCAAAGTGAACTGTCTCCGGATCATAATCTCCATTATATATTAACTGATCTGATTTTTGATGCGGTCTTAAAGTCAGCTGTCTAAGATCTCTGGTTTCATCGGCTGAGATTTTCTTTATATTAAATTCCATTTACTTTTTCTAGGTATATTTTTAGAGATTGTTTTGGCTGAACCACATAAAATCCTTAATTTTTATCTGTCCTGATTGTGTAGAGATCGCATATATGCGATCTCTATTAATTTCCTTTTCTGGGTTTTGCCTTTTGCTTTAGTTCTATTCTATCTTCTTTGATCTGTAGGGATCGCATATATGCGATTATTACTTACGGTCTTTTTTGGTTGTAAGGGCGCATTGTATTGGTTCACCGGAAACAGGAATTTTGTAAAAAATATTATGGTATAATTTAGACTGCATTTCTGATTTCAATTCTGTTTTTTCTGGCTTCAGTTAATTTGTTTTCTCTTACATCTA
>Ga0180121_10000570_pt1 | contig 15643 bp, 15 predicted proteins | sample AntDrymUQ5402106_2_FD_129676 | JGI IMG/M metagenome (GOLD analysis project Ga0180121, IMG submission 129676) | Polar desert sand microbial communities from Dry Valleys, Antarctica - metaG UQ540 (21.06) (version 2) (version 2) | ecosystem: Environmental > Terrestrial > Soil > Desert | place...
AAACAATTCTAGCTATTTCGATCCTGGCATTATCATCAAATATATCTTTCTCTCAATATTTAGCCCCGTTAAAAAGTTTAAAACAATTGACACCTAATGACAATCAATATATTTCTAAAGTCAATGCACTGCCTTCCACTGGCGCTAGTGTCGGAATCAATTTAGGTGTGGCTTCAATTGAAGGCGAAGTCGGTTTTGCGATAGGAGCATTTGCCGAACTTAAGTCCGGGGGAATTTCCTTTGTTCCTCAGGCAAATTATTGGAAGGCAAAAAACCAAAGCAACTTTGAGCTTGCGGGGCTTGCAAGATTTTATCTTGCAGAAGCCCCAAAGAGTTTGACTCCATATTTAGACGGTGGATTAGGTGTTAATTTTTATAATTCGGAAAAAACAGACTTTACAAAACTCAGCCTTCTAGTCGGAGGGGGTGTGGAATTAAGAAATTTAGGAACATCTTTCAATTTATTGTTCGATGGTAAATACAAATTAATAATTAATGACGGTGGAAATATTTCATGTTTCGTTTTTACTGCTGGGATGAAATTTCCGTTTAAATAAGGTTTGGTGTTTTAAACTTGTATGCGTAAAGGATATTTTCTTTTACGCTTTTTTTTTGTAATTGCAGATGAATAATTTACTTATCGATATAGGGAATTCTGATATAAAGGTCGGAATAGGATGTTCGGATAATCTGAATGTTCAGTTAATAAAAAGATTTCCTTACTCAAAAAAGAATTTCCGAAAAGACTTTGAGAAAAAATTCAAAATCAACAAAATACCATCTTTTGATAAAATTGGAATTTCCTTATTAGAAAAGGGAGAGAAAATATTTATAAGTGAATATTTTAAAAAGGCCATGACTAAAGAGGCGGTTTTTATTGATCGTAAAATCAAAATGCCTATAAAAATTGACTATTCTAAAGGTTTAGGGAATGACAGGATTTGTAATGACGCCGATGTATATAAGATTTTTAAACAGAGTAATATTTTAATTATTGATTTCGGAACAGCAACAACCTATACGCTAGTTTCGGACGGAACTTTGAGAGGTGGCTTAATTTCCCCCGGAATTAGAACTTCTTTGGATTCTCTGACCGATAAAACATCCTTACCCGAGGCAAAATTAAATTATCCAAAAGAATTGATTAACAATAATACTCTTGATAACATCAGAGCGGGAGTTTTATATCAAAGCCTGTTTTCTGTTGAACGAATAATAAAGGAAGTCAGAAAAAGACATAAGAGTCTTTATGTAATTGCAACAGGCGGTAATTCTCAACTTATATCAAAAAAAACCATTTTAATAAATGAAATCGATGAAAATCTTGTATTAAAAGGAATAAACATTTTAATTTCCCCATGAAAATACTCACAAAAGAAATTGTAATTCCGACCGAAGGGAACTGCGATATTAAAAATATTACTGATAGTATTCAGCAAATCGTTACGACTAGCAGGTTACAGGAAGGAAGCTGCACGGTCTTTTCGATCGGGTCAACAGCTTCAATCACCACCATTGAATACGAACCGGGATTAATCAAAGATATCCCAAAAATCCTGGAAAAATTAATACCTACATATTCCAAATACAATCATAACGATACATGGGGAGACAATAATGGTCATTCTCATATACGTTCCGCAATAATAGGAACGTCATTCAATGTTCCTTTTATAAAAGGTGAACTTCTTTTAGGAACATGGCAGCAAATAGTGTTAATTGATTTTGATAACAGAAAACGAACGCGAAGAATAGCGGTTCAGGTAATAGGAGAATAGATTTTACAATTTGGATAAAATTTCCTGGAAATACATTTTATGGACATCTGTAATTATTGTTCAGGCAATTTGGATCTTTAACTCAGACGGATTTTATTTTATCGATGACAGCTGTCACTTCAATTTTAACCGACACTACTTCGTCTCCTATTCCGGGAGCACTGATGCATGGCACCGCATGGGACGTTTACTACTTTTTACAATTCCCGCACAATTCGGATTAAAAGGTGTCCAGATCGCATCTGCAGCTTTATTTTTACTTACAATTTATTTTGCATATAAAATATTAATTCATAAAAATGTAAAATATTCGGAATGGATAATTCCTTTGATAGGCTTTCAGCCGGTATTATTCAACATCTCCTATACGGCACTTGCAGAGCTGCCTGCGGCCTTTTTGATCATCCTTTCTTTTTATTTTTTTATTAAAGAAAAGCCGACCCGGGTAATGATTGCTTCCTCTCTGATATTTATATTCCGAACGGAATACTATTATGTTGCAGGGATTTTCTTCTTGATTTATTTATACAGAAAAAATTACAGAGTCTTATATTTAATTTTAATCGGTCCGTTATTATGGTATATATATACAACTCTAATTTTTTTGGACCCTTTGCAATTTTTCAGAGATATTATTCTCCATTCACGTCTTGAAAAAATAGAGTCAGGTATTGATTGGTATTACTACCTCATTCATTCGTCAAAAATTTACGGGTTATTTCAGGTCATATTTTTAATAGTAGGTACAATTATGATTCTTGTGAAAAAGCAACTTGACATGTATGGAATTATTCTGTTTATTATTTTTTTAGGCATTGGAGTTCAGACACTTCTTGCACTGAAAGGATTAAATCTTACATGCAGTATCGGCCAACTGAGATATGTCGCTGTGGTAGGACCTATGATCGGAATTATTTCTTTGACCGGAATAAGCTGGTTTTACAATTTATTAAGAAATAATTATTTCAGAAATCTTATACAGGTTTTAATATTGTGTATAATGTTTATCCTCGGGCCTTATTGCACACCATTTCATAATAAATTTGAGATGGACCTGATTTCCGAAGATATTGCAGACATTGCCTCAAAACAATATCCGGATCATAAAGTACTGTCACACATGCATCAACTGGCAAATGCGATGGACGAACCTTTCCTCGGAGGTGAAAAATTTAAGAAGCTCAATGATTCTACAGTTCAGAGATTTGATAAATCAATAATCGTTTGGTGTAATTATCTTGAAGACAATGCATTTGTAGAAAAGAACTTGTCATTGAAAGAAATAGAATCTATTCCCAGTATTAAACTTATTAAGGAATATATTGATACCGTGAATAATTGCACAAGCGTACCGATTTATAAATTTAGAAAAGAAGGGGATGAATATAAAACCTCGAGGGAGATCATCGATTATATTGTTACTGATCAGACCTCATGGGAGACGTTTGATATAAAAGTTTTTTTAAAAGAGTAACAAAAATAATTTTTTATTTTTGTAAAATTTAATATCGACACTTAAATGAGAACACATACAAAAAAAACACAGGACGAGTTGACACCGGAACTTGCACTTGATATATTAAAGGAGGGGAATGAAAGATTTGTAAATAATATCAAAGCTCATCGTAACCTATTACAACAAGTTAATGAAACATCATCCGGACAATTTCCTTTTGCATCCATTTTGAGTTGTATTGACTCAAGAACTTCAGCAGAATTGATTTTTGACCAGGGATTGGGAGACATTTTCAGCATTCGTATTGCCGGAAACATTTTGAATAAAGATATTTTAGGTAGTATGGAGTTTGCCTGTAAAATTGCTGGTTCTAAACTTATCGTTGTCCTGGGTCATACAAAATGCGGAGCTATAGAAGGTGCGTGCAATAATATTGTTATGGGTAACATAACAGCATTACTTAGTAAAATAAAACCCGCCATTGAACAGGAAACGGAGACAACAACTGAAAGAAATGGAAATAATAAATCATTCGTCAAAAACGTAACTCAGAACAATGTTTTTATAACTGTTCAAAAAATTAAAGAGCAAAGCAGCATCTTAATTGAAATGGAACAAACAAAGCAAATAAAAATCATTGGAGGACTTCATGACATAGACTCAGGAAAGGTATTTTTTTACGAATAATTAAATTGATAATAATTAAACGTAAAATCATTCTGCTAAACTGTTAACCTGAGTAGCATGATACTTACTTCCAATTTTTGCTGCCACGCGTCTTACTTCCAAAGAGAATCTTTAAAGATAGAACTTTTGTAATGATATCACTACTCTTACGAAATTTGTTTTTCACAATTTTACAACCGGGTTTAGTTGCAGGACTGATCCCATATTGGATTTTGGGAGAAAAAGTTAAAATCACAATTGCTCAACCTTTGCAATTTTACCATTATTTAGGTACAGTATTATTTGTAATTGGTTTAGTAATAATGTTAAGCTGCATCATAAGTTTCGCAGTTAAGGGACGGGGAACATTATCCCCTGTTGATGCGACAAAGCTATTGGTTATATCAGGGCTTTATAGATTTTCGCGCAATCCAAAGTATGTTGGAGTGATCATCATATTAATTGGTGAAGCTATCTTTTTTCAATCAATTTATTTATGGATTTATTTGCTGCTCGTCTATATAGCTTTCAATATATTTATAATGCTTCATGAAGAACCCCGTTTGAGAAAAGATTTGGAGAGGAATATAAAAATTATTGTCAAAAAGTGAGGAGATGGGTTTGATCCGGAATCGGAGTAACTTTCTATTCAAAACATTTATAAAGCAAGCGGTGAACAATGACTAATTGGATAGATCATTGGACAGTTTTAAGCGGACAAGTTGTTGATTTGATTCCATTACAAAAGGAACATTTCCCTGAACTTGTAAAGCTTTCAAAGGACAAAAGAATATGGGAGTTCTATATCTTCAATTGGTACGATTCGGAGAAATTTTTAGATGTATTAAAAAGCGCAATTGTTGAGAAAGAAAAAGGTACTCAGTTTCCATTTATTATTTATCATAAGCCGGAAAAGAAAATTATTGGAAGTACAAGATTTTTGGAAATTCAACCTCTTCACAAAAAACTTGAAATAGGATGGACATGGCTTCATCCGGACTATTGGGGAACTGAAGTTAATTTGGAATGTAAATTATTACTGTTGACTTTTTGCTTTGAAAAATTACAGGCGATGCGGGTTCAGCTGAAAACCGATGAGAACAATTTACGCTCAAGAAAGGCAATTGAAAAGATTGGAGGGAAATTCGAAGGCATTCTGCGGCATGACTTGTTACGAGACAACGAAACTAAGAGAAACTCTGCTCTTTACAGCATTCTAGACAACGAGTGGAATAATGTAAAAACAAACTTGTCTCAGTTATATGAAAACAAGAATAAATGACACTGTGATGCTAATACAAAAAGCCCGGAAAATAAAACGCACTTTTCCGGGCGATGGAAAGGGAAACCAAGAAATTTATTTTATCAACACCATTCTCTTTGTCATTGTGAAATCACCTGTTTTTATACTGTAAAAGTACGTTCCGCTTGACAATGCCGATGCATCAAAATCAAACGAGTATTCACCTGCACTTTTAATCTCATTAACAAGCAGGGCAATTTCCTTTCCGCTTATATCGAAAACTTTCAGATTGACAAAACCTGAGCGGGGAATGTTAAAAGTAATTTTTGTAACGGGGTTAAAAGGGTTTGGAAAATTTTGAGACAGTTTATATCCGGTAGAAATTACGTTAGATGTAATTCCGGTCGTCGTCTGAATATATTTTATTGTAACAATGTCACTATTGCCTTTGAAAATATTTTGTTCCTGGTCACTTATCCCTGTAACAAACACTTCTTCGGCTTCATTAATAGTCATTGCAGCAACATGATCAGCGAAATTACCAAGGCCGTCATAAGTTTGAACCCACTGAAGCTGTCCGTTTGTATTTAATTTCATTGTAAGATAATCAAGAGGTATAAATGAATCTAAGATTACTACAGTCTCGCCTGATACATATACATTTCCTGAATTACTTACTTTTATTGAATAAGGTCTATCCCAATCATCTGCGGGACCATTATATATATGTGACCACATCAGAACGCCCTGCGGATTGTATTTTATAGTTACAACATTATCACTGAAATATACGCCACGCCTTACAGTTGTCCCTGTGACATAAATATTTCCTGTACCGTCAATACCAAGTGATTCGTCCCTAATGGAATTTCCGCTGACAACATCACTATCATTAGCAGGTCCGTTCCAGAGTCTTAACCATTGCAGAGTTCCTGATGAGTCGTATTTTGCGGCAAGAATGTCGGAATGACTTATTGTATTATACTGTGTCCCGCTAACGATCAGGTTATCATTGTTGTCAACTAAAATATCAGGAGAATATAATTCACTGTAATCAAAATTCATATTTATGTTTCTGTCCCATAATAAATTGCCTGAAGGTGTGTATTTAAGAATTGCAATATCATTATCTGCAAATCCAGTAACATAAACATTACCGGAATGATCGAGAATTACTTTTTTCGGATAATCGCTTGCAGCACCAGGACTTGAATGAGTCCTTGTCCACAAAGTATCTCCCTGACTATTGTACTTTATAGTAATGAAATTATAATACTGCGGTTGGTACCATGTAACTCCGGTCTGATATATATTGCCAAAATTATCAGTTGTGATCGCGAAGCTTAAATCCCAATTGCCGCCATTAAATAACTTTCTCCATATTTCATTTGCGTCATTATTAAATTTTATTAAAATTATATCATTGTTGGCTCCGTTCCATTTATCACCCGTAATGTACAGGTTATTGTTATTGTCAATTGCGAAATCTTCCATATTAACCCCCGGTTCAGTAAAATGGGACCATTGCTCCACACCGGCAGTATTATACTTAATAAGTGTGGTCACACCTTCCTGGTCTTTGTTGATAAAGCTGTGACCGCAAACAAATACATTTCCGTCACTGTCAAGACTTATTCTGCGCCCGAAGTCCACAAGGTTAGGGGAACTGTTGAATTGTTTGAGCCATGCAGTATTTACCTGCCCAAATCCCTGTGTGAAGGAATATATAATGAAGAGCATAGGAAGAATGATCTTCGTTCTGTTTCTCCCAAAGTACCTTAAAATTTTCATATTAGTATTTTAATTAATTAATACAAAATTAGATATCTGTTATTAATATACCAAACTATAATTGCTCTAAACGTAGATTTCAAAAAAATTTCACGGCGGTTAATTTTTTCGAATAAATTTATTCGCTGTCAGTATCAAACTTTTTGTTTATTTTTATTATTAATTTATATATCATAACGTAATATCATGAAGACACCATATAACAATCTTTTTTTTCTTATCGCTTCATTAACAAAGAATGAAAAGATATACTTTAAGAGATTCGCCGGAGCCTCAGGCTCGAACGAGAATAAAATTTATCTCAAACTTTTCAATGAAATTGAGAGTCAGACAATTCATAAAAAATATGATGAAGCGAAAATAAAAGATAAATTTAAAAAAGAAAATTTTATTAAACAGCTACACGTTGCAAAAATCTATCTTTATAATCTGATTTTGAAAAGTTTATATCTGCAAAATATTAATTACAATGAATTATCAAAACTTCGTGAAATGATCAATAGGATAGAAGTACTCTTTAGAAAAGGTCTCTATGTTCAATGCAGCAAAATCATTTCTAAGGCTAAAAAGACAGCTCTGAAAGAAGAGTACATGATAGAGTTATTAAGGATAAATTATTTTGAGATTAAAGTACAACGGGAATTATTTCATTCAATGCATGGTAAGAAAATGGAAAATAACCTTCCTGATCTGCATAGTGAGAAACGGGAAATCGTGAAACTTATTGACAATGAATCCATATATGAGAAATATGACAGTGAAATTTATCTTATGTTATTCAAGGGCAACTTACCCAGCAAAAAGGAAAAGCAGATGCTTAGGAAATTTCTCAATAGTGAACACCTTGTAAATGTGAATAAAGCATTGACATATAATTCGAAGTCAAGCTACTATTTTGCTAAAGCAAATTTATATAATCTCTTAGGAAAAAAAGAAAAAGATTATGAATACCAGAAAAAACATATAGAGTATCTGGAAGGTAATTATAAATCCTCTGGATCAGGAATGTTTAGGTATGTAAAACTGATAAACAATTATGTTATATCCTCTCTTACTAATAATAAATTTGATGATTATGATAAATATTTGGAGAAGCTGCAGAAAATTCCTGTGAGTGAAATTAACAATAAGCAGGTAAGAGAAAAAATGGAAGCCCTGATCTTCAGAATTTATTATTCGCACAAAGTTAATTTCAGCCTGCTCAGCGGAGAATATGAAGATAGTTATAATAAATTATCAGAGACCATTGGGGGGTTAAACAAACACAAGAAATATATCCAAAATACCTATCAGCTTGCACTTTATCTTTCCATATCTATAATAAATTTTTACGCAGGAAATTTTAATGAGTCCTTAAAATGGATCAATCATGTAATTAATGAGAAGGATTATGAGTCAAAGGAAGATTTTTATTGCTTTGCTTTAATGTTTAGTAATGTGATACATTTTGAGCTGAAAAATTTTGAGCTTCTCGAATACAATACCAAGTCCACCTTGAATTATCTAAATAAGAAAAACAGAGTATTCATTTTTGAAAAAAAATTCCTTGAGTTTTTAAGAAAATATTCCATGGAAAGTGACAAAAATGAAAGAAAATATTACCTGGATACAATCCGGACTGATGTTAAAAGTTTAATGAAAAATCGCGAAGAAAAAATATTTGTGGAATTCTTTGATTAGCTTTCATGGATTGAATCAAAAATTAAGGGAGTAAGGATGAAAGACATCGTTAAAGAAAAATTTAATAAAATATAGCACATCAGTCCTAGTAAACAAATCCGGGCGAGGAATTGATTAATTACAGAATGTGATTAGCATGGTTGCAGAGAAGGATCGAATATTACACTTCAACAAACTTCAAGAATTAGTACTCATCAATGGATGAAGCATTTTATGGTTTCTTGCCTCGCTTACCCTCAGAGAACGGAGAAAAGTTGCGGAGATTCCATTCAGTTTCATAGTGTGTAACTTCATAAATTCCTTCCTCATCAATCACAAAAAACTTGTACTTGATTAAACATAATTGGGATAGTTTTTCCGGCAATTCGCCGCGGTAAAGAATTTTCGGGTCGTGAATCTCAAAATTTAAATTACTATTTGTTTTTCGGCATTCTTTTTGATAAGTTTGAGTATTTCCTTTCTAATAAGACCGCTGAATGGTTTGATGAGGAACCAGTATAATGAAAAAGTAAAACGGCTTCGCATCGTCAAGCAAAGAATCCTTGTCTCTGTGCTGATTAAAGTCTTATCGTGAGATACTTCTTCGAATTGGAAATTCCAAACTGTCTTTGTTTCACAGTCCTCCCGATCATTGATAAATTTTTTTTCATCAGAGCCACTCATTAATTTAGAATTTGTCCAGCAGCCTATCAAAAATTCTTTAAATTTAATTTCCTCAAGGTAGGTAAACTGCATGTTTTTCAAAAACCCCATTAAACTTAAATCGCTTACAGGAAGTCCTCTCAATTTCATTAATATCTTTGAGATAAATAAGTCTGACATGTCGACATTTTTTGTAGTTTCAAATGCTTTTTTGGAGTTAACATTTAACAGGATCTTGTGATACTCATTATATGTATAAACAGGTAGATATTTATTTATCAATGAGTCCACAGAATAAATCATTTTGTTTAATAATCGGTTTTACATAAAATAGAAAAATCAGAATTCAATATTCATGATTTATAAAGAGCATCCCGTTAGTCGCTTACATTGTTATCCAATACGTTTGTAGAATTTGAAATATTATCATATAAGGAAATTTATGAACATTAAAACGAATTACTTTATATTTCCAACGATAATATTTATATTGCGCATAATATGGATTCATCTTTGAAAGAAACATTATGGAAACAATTCGGAGCGGATATTGATAAGTTTGTAGGTTATAAGACTATTGACAAGATGAAACTAAAACAATATCACAACAATCTATCAAACTGGTTCAGACAAAATATTTTTGACTTAACTAATGATGTTAAGGACACAGATCTTTGGACAAAATTTGATCATATAAATTCACCCGGCTGGACACTTCTTCATTTGATCGTAGAATGTGAGCTGGCTTTGGTAAAAATTAAGCCGGAATATGAAATCAGTGTAAATAATTTCAATGAGTTCATGTATGGCTCGAGTGGACATGCTAAGTCAAATATTTCTGTTCCTGAACTTTTGAAGAAGTTTAATCATGTTTATCTGAAACTAGAAACAGAAGTGTCAGAACAATTAGACATTCTTAACACAACCGTCATTAAAGATGAAGATCTTAAGAGTGTTTTAAAGACAGAGTTGGATTTCTATATACATATTTTGACAACGCACATAGCTATGCATTGTGACGCATTATTAAAATGGCGTCTGAATGCTGGTATGAAGCGGCCATATGAATGATATCATACCGGTCCCACTGAACATCATAATGGTAATCACGACTACAACTACTGCTCTTATTGCAGGACTTTTTTATGCTTATTCGTGCTCAGTGAATTTAGGATTGGGCCGGCTGACAGATATTGAATATCTAAAAGCTATGAAATCCATTAATAAAGCAATCCTGAATCCGGTCTTTTTTATCAGCTTTTTTGGGACAGCGCTGTTGTTGCCGCTCAGTACTTTTTTATTCTATGAACAACCGCTATTGGATCGTTTTTTGATTTTGCTTGCATCCACAATAATCTACTTAATTGGTGTCTTGGGTGTAACTATTTTTGGTAATATTCCTTTAAATAATTCACTTGATAGTTTTAATTTACAGTCAGCTTCACAAGATGCGATAGCCACGCACAGAGTTAAGTTTGAAGGGCCATGGAACAATTTAAACACTATCCGGACAATAGCCTTCTAAAGTTTCTTTGATATTAGTTATAATTGCTTGTATGAACAAATAAAATTTAACGTCACAAAAAATAGATAAAACTATCTATCTAAAGTGTTTATTTCAAGTAATTGCGAATGGAGTTTTGAAGATTTCATCCACTCTAAATTCAATAATAATATTCACTCTTAGCATCAATGTTTAGATAAATAATCTAACAGCCAAATGGCAGATCAATGATAATTTTCAAGATTGAGTCAAGTGCGGACAAGATGGCACCATAAAACGATAACAAAATATGAAAGTTGACATTTCTCGAAGAAAAATCTTCAGGCGAAGAGTTGTTTGTATTAGAAGGTGATGCGGTCATCGAAGGACAAAAATTGTCTACAGGAGATTATATGTATACTCCACCCGGTTTTAAACATTTAGTTACCTCAGAAAACGGCTGCGTGATTCTGTTCATTGTTCGTTGAAGTTGAGAATTTGAAATCACAATAATAGTGATCGCTAACAATTTGGTTTTCTAATAATTGTTGCAAAATTATTATCTAAACTTGAGAGGTTATCAACATAGAAAGCTATTAACAATTATCAACTATTACTAACCATTTAAAAAATACTTGTCAATTTTTCGGTTGCTCTCAAATTTACAGCAGTCTATTTTTTTATAAAAAACTAACGCATGAATAATTATGAAATATTTAAACAGCTTCACAGTCAAAAAGAACATTTTTTATTAGGCAATGTATGGAATGCTGATAGTGCTCAACTGTTTGAGCAAAGCGGGATTCAAGCTATTGCAACATCCAGTTCAGCATTGGCAAATTCATTAGGTTATGAAGATGGTGAAAATATGCCTTTTTCCGAATTACTATTTATGGCTGAAAAAATCATTAACAGAATAACCATTCCTTTTTCGGTCGACATCGAATCAGGGTTCAGTAAAATTCCGTCTGAAATAGTGGAACATATAAAACAGCTTCATCAAATTGGCGTTGTTGGAATAAATATTGAAGACTCAATGATTTCCGGAACAAGAGAAATGATACCCGCATCGGAATTTTGCAAAAAATTAGCATTCGTAAAAAGTGAATTACAGAAAAATAAAATTGAAATATTTATAAATATTCGTACCGACCCTTTTTTACTTTCAATACCTTCTCCGCTGGAAGAAATATTGAAGAGGATTAATGTTTACCAGAATGAAGGAGCAAACGGAATATTTGTACCTTGTATTGAAAACGAAACCGACATTTCCAAAGTTGTGTCATCTACAAATCTACCTGTAAACGTTATGTGCATGCCAAAACTCCCGTCGTTTGAAAAACTTTCTGAATTAGGAGTCAAAAGAATTAGTATGGGAGGCTCTGTGTATAATGCTTTAAACAAAAACTTAGAAAATAGGATACAAAATATTTTAAGAGAAAAATCCTTTAAATCTTTGTTTCAGGATTATAAATATTGATAATATGAATAGGCATTTAAATGAAATATATTATCGTGCACTCCTTGAAAAAGACAGTTCTTACGAAGGAACATTTTTTGCATGTGTAAAAACTACAGGAGTTTTTTGCCGGCCAACCTGCACTGCAAGAAAACCTAAAAAAGAGAATGTAGAATTTTTTTCAAACACTAAAGAAGCCATTTTAAAAGGCTACAGACCTTGTAAGGTTTGCAGTCCTTTGGAAAAATCAGGAGAAACACCGGAATACATCAAAGATATATTGAAAGAGTTAAGAACAAACCCGTCTCTTAAATTCAAAGATCAAGATTTACTTAAAAAAGGAATTGCTCCTGTCGGAATACGAAGATGGTTTCTAAAGAATCACGGTTCCACGTTTCATGCCTGGCAAAGAATGTCTCGGATCAATTCAGCATTTAAAAAAATACAGAATGGAGAATCAATAACTGCTACGGCTTTTGATTCAGGTTTTGAATCATTAAGCGGGTTTGGAGATTCATTTAAATCTGTATTTGGAACTTCACCTAAAAACAGCAGCGCACTTCAAATCATAGACCTGACCCGGCTGGAAACACCCTTGGGGACGATGCTTGCCTGCGCAACCGAACAAGGTCTGTGCTCATTGGAATTTTCCGACAGGAAAATACTAGCGACACAATTTAAGTTTCTAGCAAAACAGCTCAAAGCTACCATTCTACAGGGAGAAAATAAACATCTGGATTTACTAAAACAACAATTAGCAGAATATTTTGATGGAAAACGTAAAGAGTTTTCCCTGAAATTATTAACTAAAGGAACAGATTTTCAAAAAGCCGTTTGGAAAGCACTGCAAAATATCCCTTATGGGTCAACGTGCTCCTATCTTCAACATGCAATTGCATTGCAAAGCCCTTGCAAATGCAAACGGTATGAATAGAATTTCAATCATTATTCCCTGTCATAGAGTAATTGGTTCCAACGGAAACTTAACGGGGTATGGTGGAGGACTCTGGAGAAAAAAATGGTTACTCAATTTTGAAAAAGAGAATAGATAACATAGACGTCTTAACCAAGGAATGTTAATTTCCAGAGGTGATTGAATTAGATATGCTTATACAAAAATAGGAATGCAAAGTTGTTTTCACCATAAATAAGATTATATTCATAACAATTCATACGGCGAGAGATTGAGATATGAAAGATGACTTATTAAAGAGATCGCTGAGGAGTGATACGTATCTTAATAAAAAAATATGTGCCAAAAATCATTTGATTATGTAATAGGGCTGAACGATTTTTAAAAATTAATCTCCAGAATCCAGAGATAAATTTTTAACAAATGTATCAATTAAATTGATAATATACTCAACTCTTTTTTGTACCGAAACAAATGGAACATCAATAATATTATATCCTAATTCTTTATATATGTTTGAAACATTAATTCCAAATTTTTTTGCCGAATCAAATTCCATTTTCCTTTCATCATCAGTAGTATATATTTCCTCCCAGGCATTAAACATAAAAACATTTTTATTGTATAAATAAAGTTTTGCTGCATTTACATAGACATTTCTATTTATATTTGACAAATCTGCATAACCAATTAAATCCGGAATTCCCCTATCAAACAATATAACATCATTGCATTTTGAATTGATCTTATACTGATCAATTGATCTTGACAACATTAATCGAATGAATAATTCTGGATTTTCGCCTGGTATTCCTTCTCCATTAATACTTCTTTGCTCTGCCAATATCTGCCTTGCGGGTTCATCAATACATAAATATTGTTTTTCTCGTAATAGATTTACAATTGTTGTTTTTCCTCCACCCATTGCTCCAGTGAAAATGAAGTATTTGTTATTTATCATTTATCTCAATTTGCATTTAGATTCTAAACTTGGCAAGTTTTATTTCATAGATATTTTCTTTTATGGCAGAACGCTGAATTCAATACCCAATACCGTGTTAACCTGCGTATATTAATTGGACTTTAAACATTGAAATAAAACTGTAGTATCGAGTTCTGTAGCCTTCTCCTTTGAGTAAGGTCTTAATGCTTCTATTTCAGAAAAGCTAACTGATTTCAACAGGTCCACAAATTCATTTATTTGATAATGTTTTACTTTAATAACCTCGGTTTCTTTTAAAGTTAAACTTTTATTTACTACGTTACGATATTCGCATTTTGAAATTTCTATTTTAGTCTTAATATCAAAAAAGGTTGTAGTTGTTAATTGAATTTTTGAAGAATCACTTCTACATACTTCACATTTGTTGATTTTTTTATTTTTAGGAGGTAGATAAGGTGTATCAATTTCTATTATTAATTGTCCTTTGTGTAATAAATAGCTGTGAAGTCTTTTTAATGACTCTTGAATTTCTATATCATCTATAATAAGCCCAAAGGAACCAGCTGGAATGAATATCAGTCCATAGTCTTTTGGGAGTGTCAACTCCTGCAACTTTTGATAATATAAAGTTGGGCTCAAATCTTTTTTTCTACATTTTTTCTGACAACTGTTTAGCATTTCAAGAGAAGCATCTATTCCTTCAATATCAAATCCTTGTTCTAATATTGGGATGAGGAATCTACCTGATCCGCACATTGGTTCAAGAATAGGAAGAGTTGGTTTTGTTATTTCTTTTAAATAATATTTAAGAGCTTCATTTGGAGCAGTTGGTTTGTCTAAATCATAAAATTCGGTACAAAGTGATTTATATGTATCTATGATGTTTATATTTAAAATGTTAGCTGACTAATCTTACACAATATAAAAATTAGGTTCGAAAATAAAATGTAATTTCTCATAACTGTTCGTAACAAGTATCAACACGTTAGTAATGCGCATACGCTTGTCCAGTAGCTGGAGTTCCATAAGAGTTTTCAAAAAAAGATCTCGTACTTTTTTTATTACATTTTACTTGGTCGCTCTTATTGGTCACGGGAAATTTTAGCATAGCATCAATGCAAGATTCAAGTCCTAAAGTTAAGAAAAAGAAAGTAAAAGAGAGATCACAAATAATTTATCCCGGTTAATAAAGATGTTCTCTATATTGAATTCGAAAGTAAGCTAAATTTGTTAAGAGCAAAAAAAAACTCCCTTTTTGTTGGGGTGAAATGTATTCTTGACTTACTTGTTAATAGACGTCTACTAAATAGGCATTATCGCTGTGTACGACAAAACTTTTTTAGAACACTGATGACAATGATTCAGCGGATTCTCGCAGATAGTTTGAGAATAATATAGAATAATATATAGAGTAAATTTTTACTTAGTACTTTTTGTCCTGTACTACGTGCACTATAAGGCATTATAAGTAAGCGTTTATAAAAGTGTGTAAAAAGAATTGGGAATAAAAAAGCCTCCCAAAAAAGTAAATTTAATTGACAAATTAACAAACTTTTAAAAGGAGGCGTAATGCAATTTTTCGTAAACAA
>Ga0180121_10000571_pt1 | contig 15629 bp, 11 predicted proteins | sample AntDrymUQ5402106_2_FD_129676 | JGI IMG/M metagenome (GOLD analysis project Ga0180121, IMG submission 129676) | Polar desert sand microbial communities from Dry Valleys, Antarctica - metaG UQ540 (21.06) (version 2) (version 2) | ecosystem: Environmental > Terrestrial > Soil > Desert | place...
AAAAATGGACATGACAACTCAAGAATTAAAATTAAATATTATTGAAGACATCGAGGATTTAAATGATGAGAGTATTCTTAAAATTTTAAAAATCGTTTTAGAAACATACAAAAACGACCCAATAATTATTTCCGAGAAAAGAAAGAAAATCCTCGATGAAGCAAAACAACAGATAAAAAATGATGACTATGTAATCGACGAAGAACTTAGTAGGGATGAGGAAAATTGGTTAAAAGAATAATTTGGTCTAAAAGGGCTAACGAAGATAGGAGAGAGATTCTTGAATATTGGGTTGGTGTTACAGGCAATAATAAATATAGTTTAAAATTAAGAAATGAATTTAATCAAGTTATCAGATATTTGCTAAGATTTCAAAATTAGGAAAGCAAGTTAATAACTATGATGCAAGATGTTTAATTAAGGGTGATTATAAAATATTTTACGATATTGCTGAAAATTACAATAAATTGGAAATAAGCATTCTTCATATTTGGGATACGAGAAGAAACCCCGATGAACAAGTAATATGATAGATAGAATAAAAACTTTAATGAACGAACAATTTCATGCTTCATTCATTTTGGATGGAGTTAAGAAGTGTTTATTGAATCGGAATAGTGTTATTGACTTGAAGAACTTATTATATTTCTTATCGGTATTTGAATTGTTAATAATGAATATTTAACACCAACAAATCAAGAGCCGATATTGACCGCCGCAGACAATATAATCTCGAGAGGATTTCCGACGAAGGCATCTGTTTATATTGAACAAGAGTTTGAAAAAACTTTTGGATGTACTAGATGGGACATTAATAAGATTGGGATTTTTCTTATAATCTTACATTGGATGAAAACAAAAGTTCAACTGAATTAGAATTTCTTAGAAGGACTTTCGCAACTATTGATCCAAGATTAAAACCTCTTCAAAACTTTAATCAAAGAATTACTTATGACTTAATTGATATAGCAAATGAAGATAAACTTGTTAGTGAATTTGAAAAAAGTTTTTGTATGAAAAGTTACCAAATTATGTTGGTGAATTTGCTATTCAACTTATCGAACCCCCTTTAGACCCTCACTCACATAATTGAATTTCAAATCTAAAAATATTTTCCAATCTTACACACAACTTTAAATTCCCTAACAATTTTTATTTATGCCAATCAAATACGTTTACTACTTCGGAAACGGAAAAGCCGAAGGTAAAGCCAATATGAAATCTCTTCTAGGTGGCAAAGGCGCCAATCTTGCCGAGATGACCAACATAAAACTTCCCGTTCCCCCAGGATTTACAATTACGACTGAAGCATGTAATTATTATTATTCAAATAAGAAAAAATATCCGAAAGAATTAAAGAAAGAAGTCGAAAACGCTCTAAAGAAAGTTGAGAGGGATATTAAAAGCAGGTTTGGTGATGCAGCAAATCCATTGCTGCTGAGCGTTCGTTCAGGCGCAAGAGCTTCTATGCCGGGTATGATGGATACAGTTTTGAATCTCGGCTTGAATGAAAAATCGGTGAAAGGACTGATTGAAAAAACAGGAAATGAAAGATTTGTTTATGATTCTTATAGAAGATTTGTTCAGATGTATGGTGACGTAGTGATGGATCTAAAACCGAAAGATAAAAATCAAGTTGACCCTTTCGAAGAAATAATAGAGCATAAAAAAGCAAAAAGAAAAATTAAAGAAGATATTGATTTTACAGTTACTGATCTTAAAGAATTGATAACAGAGTTTAAGGCAGCTATTAAAAAAGAAACAGGAAAAAATTTTCCTGATGATTCGATGGAACAATTATGGGGAGCTATTGGCGCTGTATTCAGATCATGGATGAATGATCGGGCAATTGTTTACCGAAAATTAAATAATATTCCTGTTGAATGGGGAACTGCCGTAAACATTCAATCAATGGTGTTTGGCAATCTCGGTGAGACTTCCGGAACGGGTGTCGCCTTTACTAGAAATCCATCTAATGGTGAAGATGAATTTTATGGAGAGTATCTGATGAATGCGCAGGGTGAAGACGTGGTTGCAGGTATCAGGACTCCGCTTCCTATTTCCGAATTGAAAAAAGCAAAGCCTAAAATTTACAAACAGCTCGAAAAAGTAAGAAGAAATCTTGAAAAGCATTACAAGGACATGATGGATATTGAGTTTACAATACAGGAAGAAAAGCTATACATGCTTCAGTGTCGTGTCGGTAAAAGAACCGGTTACTCTTCTGTAAAGATCGCAGTTGATATGGTTAAAGAAAAGCTGATCAATGAAAAAGAAGCAGTTAAGAGAGTCGAACCTGATCAATTGAATCAACTACTCAGACCAATATTCAGCACAAAGGAAAAAGAAGAAGCGGTTAAAGACGGGCGTCTTCTTGCAAAGGGTTTGAACGCAGGCCCTGGGGCGGCATCAGGAAAGGTTTATTTTAATTCATATGATGCAGTTAATGCAAATGCCCGTGGAGAAAAAGTTATATTAGTGCGGATCGAAACATCTCCTGAAGACATTCGCGGAATGAATGCTGCAGAAGGAATTTTAACTTCACGCGGAGGAATGACCTCTCATGCTGCACTTGTCGCAAGGCAGATGGGGAAAGTCTGTGTTGCAGGATGCGGAACTCTTGAGATAGATTACCTTTTAAAGACGGTCAAAGTAATGGGTAAGTCTCATGTTTTAAAAGAAGGAGACTTTATTTCAATTGACGGTTCCACAGGTGAAGTTATTGTTGGCAAGCTGCAGGCAAAGCCATCGGAGATACTACAGGTACTTATAGATAAAACTCTAAATCCGGAAGATTCAAAACCTTACTTTTATTATTCGGCCTTTATGAAATGGGTCGATAAATTCAGAAGATTGAAGATAAGAACAAATGCCGATCAGCCAGATCAATGTGAAAATGCAATTGCATTTGGCGCCGAAGGGATTGGGTTATGCCGGACAGAGCACATGTTCTTTGGAGGAGACAGAATCGATGCAGTTCGTGAAATGATTCTCGCATACAAGGAAGAAGGAAGAAGAAGAGCTTTAGTGAAAATATTACCTTATCAGAGGAAGGATTTTGCCGGAATTTTCCGAGTCATGGACGGTCTCCCCGTCACTATCCGGACGCTTGATCCACCTTTGCATGAGTTTCTTCCTCACACCGAAATTGAAATACACAAGCTCGCTAAAATGATAGGTACTACTGTAGATGAAATTACTTATAAAATTCATGCGCTGACGGAATTCAATCCTATGCTCGGTCACCGTGGATGCCGTCTAGCAATTTCATTTCCTGAAATTACCGAGATGCAGGCCAGAGCAATATTTGAAGCAGCTGTAATTGTACAGAAGGAAGGAATTAAAGTCCATCCTGAAATTATGATACCATTGATAGGTAATGAAAAAGAATTTACCGAGCAAGAGAAAATTATAAGGAGAGTTGCTTCCGAAGTTATGAACGAGAAAAAAGTTAAGATCGGATATAAAGTTGGAACTATGATTGAAATTCCCAGAGCCGCACTTGTAGCAAATAAAATTGCTAAGTATGCGGAGTTCTTTTCATTTGGAACAAATGATTTGACACAAATGACATACGGACTTTCTAGAGATGATTCAGGTTCATTTCTTCCAAATTATTTAGATAAAGAAATATGGAAGCGTGATCCGTTTGAGTCCATCGATACGGAAGGTGTTGGTATGCTTATGGAATTTGCTGTTAGAAAAGGAAGGGAAGTTAAAAAAAATCTGAAGATCGGAATTTGCGGTGAGCACGGCGGCGAGCCGGATTCTATCCGGTTTTGCAATGACCTGAGTTTGGATTATGTGAGTTGTTCACCTTTCAGAGTACCGATTGCCAGATTGTCTGCTGCTCGGGCTGAATTGAATAAAGAAAATTAACAAATTTTTTAATCAAAATTTATATAAAACTTTAACGAATAAATTAATTATGTTTTATGCAATGTTTGCATTGATAGTTCTTAGTTTTAATATTTTTAAAATAGATTATAATATTGAAGATTTTGAAAAGCTTTATTCATTGGTTGGTGAATGGACGACACCGCATAAGGAAGGCGAGTTGGTAGAAATATGGCAAAAGCAATATAACAAAAAGCTTACCGGTGAGACTTTTTATATTATTGGAAACGCAGAAGAATCAAAGGAAAAAATAGATCTGGTCTTGAGCGAGGGGAGAATTTACTATTCTTCAAAAGTAAATGGGCAGAATGAAGGCGAATCCGTTCAGTTCACACTGATTAAAATGGAAAAAAACAAATTCATCTTTGAAAACAAAGAACATGATTTTCCTCAAAGAATAATTTATGAATTAAGATTACCAAACGAGCTGATCGCTTCCATAGAAGGCGATACTATTGAGGGGTTCAAAAAAATTGTATATAAATATAAGAAAAAATTAGATTGAACTTTATAATACGGATTTCATTAGGTTTTAATTGAGACCGGTGTTAATTGATTTCGAAAGCAGATCATTTATTTATGATAGCTGCAAAAGTAATTTTATTTTTTGGGTTTTTTACTTTAGGTAACATTGCAAACAAAAACGGAAGTCAGTATCAAAAAGTAATTTAGAAATTTGTTAGACCAATACTCATCTAGATTTTCAGAATGATTTACTTTAGATTTTTATGACACCTATAACTGTCTCCGACTTCGAATCTCTCGCAAAAGAAAAACTTTCTTCAATGGCTTATGACTATTATTCCAGCGGGGCGAATGATGAAGTTACTTTAAAGGAAAATTGCGATGCTTACAAAAGAATTTTTTTGAAATATAGAGTTCTTGTTGATGTAGATAAAAGAAATTTATCAACTGAAGTTCTCGGAAATAAGATTTCAATACCTGTGATAATAGCTCCGACTGCGTTTCACAGAATGGCGCACGATGAAGGGGAGGTCGCTGTGGCACGGGCTGCAGGAGCTGCTGATACCATAATGATTCTAAGTACACTTTCTAATTCAGCAGTGGAAGAAGTCGTGAGGGCATCTTCAAAATCTGTTTGGTTTCAGTTGTATGTTTTTAAAGACAGAGAAATAACAAGAGATTTGATTAAAAGAGCTGAAGCTGCAGGATGTAAAGCGATCGTCCTGACTGTTGACGCTCCACTTCTGGGGACTAGAGAGAGGGACGTGAGAAACAGATTTGATTTACCAGAGGGAATTACAGTTAAAAATTTAGAAACTGTGTTCAAAGAGAAACTTCCACAGAAAGGAGATTCAGGAATTGCAAGCTATGTCGCAGAATATTTAGATCCATCTCTCAACTGGAAGGATATTGAGTGGCTTAAATCAATTACAAGACTTCCTTTACTTTTAAAAGGCATTGCATGCAAAGAGGATGCATTACTTAGTGTCAAACATGGTGCGGAAGGAATTGTTGTTTCAAATCATGGAGGAAGGCAGCTCGATACATGCAGAGCAACTATTGATGTACTCCCTGAAGTTGTGGATGCTGTACATGGTAAAATTGAAATTTTAATTGATGGAGGAATTAGAAGAGGAACAGATATTTTGAAAGCGATTGCGCTCGGAGCTAAAGCGGTTCTTATTGGAAGGCCTGTGATATGGGGACTTGCCGTTGATGGAGAAAACGGAGTGAAAACAATTTTGGAAATTTTCAGAAGAGAACTTGATATTGCAATGGCTCTTTGCGGATGTGATTCAATAAAAAGTATAACGAAAGATTTCCTTGCATAGCTGTTTAACCTTTAATTCTTAAGTTTAATATTTACCAATTGACATTTAAACTTATACTATTTAACCAATTTCTCAACTAACTCTGTAGTTCCTTTTGTTGCTTTCTCCTGTATAAAAGTTAAGTTGCTATGATGAATGTTATACTCAGGTTTAATCGGATCGATAATATATTTTTCTGAGTATTCCGGAACAAATTCAATCAACCCGGCAGCGGGATAAACTGCTAAGGAGGTTCCGATAATTAAAAAAATATCAGCATCAACAGAATGTTTAATCGCTTCTTCCATCATCGGAACCATTTCTCCAAACCAAACAATATGCGGTCGAAGTTGTGATCCTTTCTCACATTTATCGCCAATGTTTATATCTTTTCCATTTAAAACATAAATTAAATCCGGATGGGATGTACTTCTTGCTTTATTAAGATCACCGTGGAGATGAATTACATTTGACGAACCGGCTCTTTCGTGAAGATCGTCAACATTTTGTGTAGCAATAGTGACGTCATATTTCTCTTCAAGCTTTACAAGCGCAAAATGCGCATCATTTGGACGCGCATTAGTTAGCTGTCTTCTTCTCGCATTGTAAAAAGCAAGAACGAGTTTTTTATTTTTTCGCCAGCCTTCAGGAGAAGCCACATCCATGACATTATGTCCTTCCCACAATCCACCTGAATCCCTGAATGTAGAAAGCCCGCTTTCAGCGCTTACACCGGCTCCGGTAAGAACTACAATTTTTTTCTTCATGATTATTTACTAAGCAATATATTTCTTAACCTCAATGGTCTTGTGAAATATCGTATATTAAAAATAAAAATGAAAAAATACAAATAAAAAATCAAAGACAAAAAATTATTCCTTCTCTGTAAAAAAGCCCAAAGGTTAGGTTAAAAAATCAATATTCATGTGATGCTTTTAAAAACTTCACTGATCTATTTATTCTTTGGATACCATAATTCAATTTTCCATTCCTTCGAAGGCATATATGCGCAAATAGTATCGGCGCATTGATAGTATTGAGTTAATGCAGCTGTATCAATGAGACGGTAATGGTTACCCTTTGTAAGCAAAATTACATCAAATTTTTTATTTATGATTTCATTATTCAATCCTTTTTCAAATTCTTCTTCTCGTTTTTCCACATTCCGGGAGGCACCTGTCAATAGACTCAAATCGCTTACACCTGTTTTGAAATATTCCGAATGTCCGGAATTAAGCACTGTTTTGTTTTGATCAATCATAATCGAAACTACCTCAGGGGAGTTCAACGGGTTGTTACTCTTTCTAATTAACTCTTCAATTTTTTCAAAACAGGTAACCGAAATTGCATAATCAAATCTTATAGGTTTAAACTGATAGGTTAATGTATAGATAAGCAAAATTGCAACGACACTTTTGAAAAGTTTTACATTGGAAGTCCGAACAAGCTGAAATGTCGTCAAAACAAGAAAAGCCGATGCAAGATGATAGAGATACGCTCCCCTTCCATTGCCAATATTTCCTCCGAGTTTTACAATAAAAAGAATCAATGAAAAGAGAAAAACAAAACCAAAAAGCAAATCATAATTGGTTTTAATTAACGGCTCGTTACGGAAAATATTTATGTTCTTATTAAATAAAAATTTACTACTAACAGTTTTAAAAAACTTTCTTGTAGCAGTTTTCGAAATTTCATAGGAGAAACTTTTTACGATGATTGTAATGGAAAGTATAATTATCAGGAACAGATAAACATTGACTTTCAAATAGCGAATTAGTTGATCTTTCATATGCGAAAAATCGTATACTGCCATATTCTTCGGATGGAAGAATGAATTGTTAAAAAGGGTTTCATATATCAAAGACACTGATAAAATCATGAGCAGAATAAACAAAACAGAAATAACTGCATACCATAATGCTTTTCGTTTACTCACAAAAATAAATATGTAAATAAATACAAACGGAATGACCATTACATAGTAAGGTTTTGCTAAGTATGCCAACACTCCGAGAAAAACACTTACCAAACATGACCACGAAGAAAATTTAAATCTCCATGGAATCAATATTCCGAGAGTAAATAGAAAAATACCCAGTCCTTCGGGGCGGGCTATTGCTATCAAACCGTTATAAATGAACGATTGATGAAGGATAACAGCTGCTGTAAAAGCAAAAACCGGATTTATTTTTATGGAATTTAGTGCAAGGAAAATTAAAAGGCATGTAAGAAGTATGAAAACATAAGTGACACACCGATGAACTGCCAAAGTATTCCCGTAAACTTTTGCTAATGGCGACACAATAAGGGGATAAAGAAAACCATATACGTAAGTATCCTGCGGCTGATGACTGATATCAAACGGGTTTTCATTATTGAGGTAGACTTTTGTTGAATTGAGAGCCGCGCCTTCCATGTACTCATGCTGGTATGGAAAACTGATGTATTCAAGATGAGAACTTACAGATATAAAAAGTGTATATGCGCTGAAGAAAAATAAAGCTGCGGTACTTAGAATAAATAAATATTTTTCAACAATAGTATCGGATGGAAATTTGAAGTACCGCGCGTAAAAAAGATTTTTCATAGGGATTACTCAAGTTGACCGCTTACTTTTAAAAGTGTTATTCAGCCTCTCCGCCGCCGCGAATTACACCTGCCTGCCCGCTTCGCGAGGCGAGCAGCAGGCAGGCGAATTGTCACGAATTTTTAGAAAGGTTTTTAAAATATAAAAGAAATAACTCGTGAAAATTAATGCAATTAGTGGCAAAAAAAAAGTACTAAAGGTTCTAAAGGTCAACATGAGAAGCAATTATTTCTTTACTTTGTAAAGTATTGCAATAGGATTCATCGTTTTAGTAATTACTTCCAATTCTTCAGGAGGAACATTATAATTAAGGAGAACTTGCTTAAGATTTTGGTTAGTAAGATATTCAGCTTCCCGTTCACTTACATAAACGTAATCGATATTTCTATTCTTAATATTTTGAACGAAATCATTATAATTTTCTAAATAAGGCGTGACCGACAATTTCATATCGAGGTAATATGCTATATGTGGCTTTCGAGCCATTATTAATTTTCCCGAAAGTTCTTTATAATAATTTTTTTCACTCCAATCTTTAACAGATAAAATTTCTTTAGGACCTGAGTTTATATCGGTCTTGACTGCTATGATGGAGTTAGTCAAGTTAAAAATTATTAATAAGAATAGTATAATTCCATAAAATCTAAGTTTTGAAATATTGAAATTGAACCTTTGAAGAAAATCATATGAAAATAATTTCACAATTAGAAAACAATAAAAAGGTAATAAAGGCAACGAAAATCTTTCTGAATAAAAAATTAACAATATTTGGAAATAAAAAATTAAGCTTGCTAATAGAAAATATTTCTCAAGCAGGTTTTGAGATTTTAGTTTTATTATAAATACTATCAACCCAAATACAGCCAGGATTCCCAGATATTTGGGCAATAATCTTGACATATCTTTTGCAAAGTATAAAGGGAAATTATTCAGAAAAATTTTTTTTGCAAAAGTACCCAGTTCTTTGAAAACTACATCTCGCATCGAATTAAAGGTATTCTGATGTTTATGTATCCATTCGTCATTTGACATATTTTCGGGTTTATATACGGTTAACGCCGTATTCTGAAAATTCATATTATTAATGAAGTAACCCGTTTTTTGGTAACTAATAATTCCCCATATAGACGATAATATAAGTACAGGTATAAGATAATATGTTAAAGATTTTGCAGGGAAACTTTTTTTAAATGAATGAGTTATATTAAATTTTTTATAAAAGTGCATTAAAAAAACTAATACTACAAAAACAATTAGAGAAATTCCTGTATATCGAGTGAGGTAAGCCAAACCGGATAGGACACCTGCGACTAGTAAATTTTTAAAATTTAGTTCGTCATTTTTTAAAATAAAGTATAGCGAAGAAGTGTAAAAAGCCAGGAACAGCATATCCGTTCCGGCTGTGTATGAATATTTCAAGAAAATTTGATTTACTGCAACCAGTAAGACAGTTATAAAAGCTCCTTCCCGGTTGAATATTGAGCCGACAATTTTTGAAGTAAAATATAATGTAATACTCGCTGACATTACGTTCAGAAACTTACCGGCAGAAAAATAATCATATCTAAAAAGGAATCCTGTAACCGCGAGAAAGAGTTGATAAACCGGTCCCCTGTACTGATCCACAATAAAATTTCCATTCAATAATTCTTTTGCTTGGTGCACATAAGCCACATAGAAATCAGTTTCGACTCCATAATCACCAATTTCTCGATTGATCATTGAAACAAAAAGCATTATTACAAAATATGCGGCAGGTATAATGTAATAAAAATATTTCGAATTTAAAAAACCGTTTTCAAAAAAAAGATAATTGTCTTTATTCAAACTATTTAAGGGTCTAAAACTATTTCATAAATCGTTTCTCCAAAACGGTTTTGAAAAAACTTTTTAAAAGTTATATTTTGTTTATCCGTAATCGTTTTTACGGCTTCTATGAAATCTTTCAGATCCGCTTCGTTACCACAATGAAACACAAACTTTTTAGAACTAATCAATTTATTTTTTACAGTACTTATTTCATAAACATTTTCCAGATTTGTAGACGAAATATCATAGTAATAGTTATTAGGAAACATATTTTTTAAAATAGAATAATAATTATACTTTTGAGCACCTCCCAATAATGCTCCGAGATACAAAGCAAACGCTTGACTGGATGCGCCGTACGAAGACACAATAGTATAATCTTTAAAATTATTCACTAAATATTTTATTGATTCATGAGAAGCGTCACGTCGTTGAGTTATATAAGAGTTCGAGTTTAAAAAGGAGATTGTTTGAATAAATATAAAAACAATCAATATAATTGATAGATTAAAATATTTATTAATTTTAAATAAACGGGGAAATAAATCGAACGCTATTGAATTTACGATAAACATCCCTGTTATGATAAGGAGATTGACAGGTAAAAGATAATGTATCTCAAAATGTTTGCTAACAATAAAAATCTGTATTGTCATTGCTGCGAAAATGCCAATTAATAATTTATGATACTTATTTGATTTTATTTTTTGTCTTAACTTAGGTATAAGTTGCAATAAAAAAGTAATGGAAATCAACATGTAGGAAATACTAAAAACAATTTCTTTAGTAAATATAGTATATAAGTTTTTTAAAAAATTAGAGCTATCGATAAAATTTTTTTCGCCTGTCCCGTATTTGCCGCTGAACAAGGTTAACTTTTTTAACCAATTTAAGAATCTGTATGGATTACTTTCAGGAAGCACAGGCAGAAAAAATATTATAAAGACTACAAGTGTTATCAGACAAAATAAAGCTTTGAAAGAAATTTTTTTTATTAATATAACAGGAATTATCAAAAGCGGGAAGAAAGATATTTTAGTAGCTAACCCGAAACCGCATATCAAACCAAATCCAATTGCGTATTTAATTATACTTCTGTTTTTTAAATCATCATCAGCAGTATAACTTATGATAAGAATTAGTAAAATTAAAACCGTAAAGGTTAACAACGGCTCAGGTGAAGGGTTAATAATCCAATAATAGAAAGTTGTGGCAAAGAACGGAGTAAACTGTAAAAATAGTGCCAAATAAATATTTTTTAGTTTTTTGAATGATACTATACCTAAAATAAAAAGAGCAATAGAATTCATAAAAATAAAAACTAAACTTATATTGGAAAAATAAAATTCGGGTTTCGTAAAAACCTCGGTTACAATATCATTGTTTGAAGCCGAAATTGTATGAAGAAAATAAATTATTATGGCTCCCATTTCATAAACAGTCGTACCCGGATGGACAATACGACCGACTCCGTAACCATTCAGTTGAGATAAATTAAGAGAATTCAAAAGATAAACATAAGACGGATCATACTGGTTGTTTAAATAAAATTCGCCTGCAGAAGTTTTACAAATCAGACTTACAATAATAAAAGAAATCGGTAAGACAAGTAAGATAATATAATGAGGGATTTTTTTCATTAAAAATTAAAGGAGGAGAATTATCAAATTGAGAACTTTTACCTGTTACTCATTTTTGATTTTTACAAAGAAATGCGACTGAAGTTTAAAATATGATTTTAATAAATATTTATTTACCCGAGACCTTATCTATTAAATACTTGGCCACAGCATCTGCTTCCTTCGGCTTCAAACCGGGATTAGGCATAGGCGGATAATCAGGGTAAACTTTTTGAGGATTCTGTACCCAAGCTGACAATTTTTTTACATCACCGTTGAATTTAGGAACAGTCTCATTATAAGGAGGACCGACCAGCTTTACATCAAATTTGTGACATGCAGAACAGATATTGGTAAAAATTTCTTCTCCGTTGACACCTGCCGTATTCAGCGTCTTTCCTTTTTTCTGTTTTTCAAGTTCTTCCGCTTTATGTGTAATTGCAATTAAATTATCCCTCCCTGCCGTTCCAAATGCAGATTCGTATTTCATTATAATTAGTCCAAAAGAAAATATCAGCATATAAAACGCGACACTGATATATTTCATATCAGAATTTTTTATTACTGCATAAAGGAAATTACATATGAGCAATATAGAGACCAGGGCTAAACCTGTATAAAGAAATACCGAACCGGATAAGGCGACATTGGGAGTGAAAATAAAATTTACAAATAAAAACAAGGGAAGAATAGCAGCGCCGGTGAATGCTATCTTGCCTCCGATCTTCTTTACAAAATTTGCATACTGGACATCCATTTCATGAATTCCTCCTTGCCAGCTGAAAAAGAAAAATAAGATTGCAGTCCCCGTTACTGCGATCGAAAGAACTATTATCAATAAAAAATTTATAAAAGTACCACCGGACAAAAACATTTGCGCAATATTCTGGAAATCCTGGTATCTATCAGAATACAGGGCGATTGTCGTTCCTGCCGAGAAGCAAACACCTGTAATTAAAAGTAAAATAAAACCGTAAAGGCCGGAGTTTGCGTTTGTACTCTTCAGATCAAATTCATAATCAACAATATCTTCCGGGAGCTTAGTCTCTAGCTCATGTCTTTTAATCCCCGTTAAATTTTTAAACGACTCAATAAGAGATTCGATCTGGAAAGTGCTCTGATAGCTGTAGATAAAGTTCACTGCTATTGCCATAAATAATGTCGAAACGAACAACAGGCTTACTGTAATTACTTTCACTTCAAACAAAAGCTGCGCGAAAACAAAAGTAATGGATAATAATGGAAGGACGCCGAGCCCGACACCCACGAATCTGTTTATGGCAAGCTTATCAATAATGTCTTTCGCAAAACGGATGAATAGTTTATTTTTTATCTTTCTTCCATATGCATTGAAGATGACTGAGAAAGCAGTTCCCCCAAGCAGCATTCCATAAAAAGGAAGGAAAATCAGCATGCAAAGTACGAGGATTACTTTCAACAATGCTAAGTGCTGAGCTGTAGAAGGTATGACTAAATTATCTAGAAAATCCATTACTAAATTAAAAGTTTGTAAAGTTAAAGGTTTGTAAAGTCAAAAAGTTTGTAAAGTTAAAAAAGTTATTCTATTATCTTCATAGTTATCATTTTAATCATTTCAACATAGCAAAAAGTTTAACAAGCTTATCTAATGATAATGATGTAATTATTAGTAATGTAAAAATATTTATTCGGATGAACATGTTTCTTGCCTCTTTATTATCACCGGTGGATTTCAAAAATTTCAATGACTGAATAAGTATCCATCCACAAGAGAGGATCATGAAAATATTTGAAGCGTAAAAATTAAGTATTCCGAAAAAGTTAATTGACAGAGCGATAGCTATCGTTAGCAACAGCCAGGAAAATGTGACCTTAATTAATTGTGATCTCGTAAATACATTTGTCAGAGTCGGAAATCCGCCTTTGTCGTAATCCTTGCCATAAATTAAAAGTAGCAGCCAGAAATGAGGAATTTGCCAAACAAAAAAGTACATCGCTAATAATAAAATTTTCGGATCAAAGAGATATCCTCCGGCAGCCACCCATCCTGCCATAGGAGGTAAAGCGCCCACCAGCGAACCAGGAATAATTGCCCATGCAGAAATCTTTTTTAAAGGTGTGTAAATTAAATTGTACCAGGCAAATGTGAAAAGTCCGATCTCAAGTGTCAGCAAACTTGTTTTCAACAGAAGTACAATGGACCCGAGCATTAAGAAACAAATTGATATTAAAAGAACTTTTTGTGGCGAGATGAGTCCTGATGGAATGGGCCTGTTCCTGGTTCTGTCCATGAGAAGATCGGTACTTTTTTCCTGATAATGATTCATCGCAGCCGCTCCGCATGATAATAGGAAAATTCCCAATATAGGATAAAGGGAAAAAGTCTGAAAACTCTGCAAAGCTAGTATGTAGCCTAATGCAGTTGTAAAAGCAACAAGTATCGTGATTCTAATTTTCGATATCTCAAACAGGATCTTTGTCCATGACAAAAGTCCAAGCTTTTGCGCGGATTCAATTGTTAATTCTTTTTTATGTGTGGTTGCGGTTTGGATAATCTTAAAAATTATTTTTTTAATGAATCCGATTTCTTCACATCCGGAACTAAAGAATCTTTTTTTACTGAATCAATCTTAACATTGGTTTTTGAAGTATCTGTTATGCCGGCACCGGTTTTTAATGTATCAGATTTAATTGCAACACTGTCTATCTTTGTTGTATCAGCCGGAAAATAATTTTTCCAAACAAGGAATTCTTCTTGAGGAATTACTATTACTGCGGCGTACATGTAGGAATGATTCAATCCGCAATACTCTGCACACGAAGCGTAAAAATTTCCAATTTCGGTGGTTCTAATCCAGTAATAATTCGTTCTACCAGGAACTGCATCTTCTTTGTTTCTAAATGCTGGAAGAAAAAAACTGTGATTAACGTCCAGCGCCTTTATTTCAAATTTTACATTAGTGTTAACCGGAAGGAAAAGGGTATCAGATTTTTTCTTGTTATCATATTCAAAAGTCCATTTCCACATTTGACCTGTTACTGTAACTACCAATGCATCCGCTGGAACGTCACGCATATTTTTAAATCCCGCCCAACTGACAAAAAACATCGCCAGTACTAATACAATTGGAATTACCGTCCATATCACTTCAAGCTTAGTATTTCCTTCAATGTTTTCCGCGACAGGATGTCTCTTACTATTATATTTATAAACAAAATAGAGCATCGCTCCCGTGATTACAAGAAGCAATACGACCGAGATTGCACAGATAAAAATAAAAGTGTCATCGACTTGTGTTACTATACTTGGTCTCATACTAATATCTTGTTAATATCTAAAAGTTAAATCAAAGAATGTTAAAATAAAAATAATTATAAACGTTATCATGCAAACTCCAATAAAGATCCTGAAAATTTTCGAATCAAATTTGACGTGCATAAAAAAGTTCATGACGAACATGGACTTTATCCCGGCAATTATTAGCGCGACCGATAGGGCAAGGCTTCCAAGATTTATTCCGGCAACGGCTATGGTGATACCTGTTAAAGAAAGCAGACCTATCCACACCAAAACATTTACTCCGTAACTCGGATGGTGCGCTTCGGCAATGTGACCTTCATTAGGATTATCGGTGTTGTGTGTATTATCCATATAATTTTAGTGTATTAAATAAAATAAAGGAAACAGAAAAATCCAGATTATGTCTACTAAGTGCCAGTAGAGGCCAGAGTTTTCAAGCTTTTGAAAATTAGAACCTGTAATTTTATCTTTGTGAATCAACCACATTACAATTCCAATGAAGATCATACCCGCGACAATGTGAAGTCCGTGCAGGCCGGTCATTACAAAATATAAACCGAAATACATGACTTCTCCCTCAGACATATTCTGAAGTGCAGGACCCTTGGGATAAATACCGTGGTGAAATTTCGCTCCCCATTCAAAATATTTATTCACAAGAA
>Ga0180121_10000572_pt1 | contig 15625 bp, 13 predicted proteins | sample AntDrymUQ5402106_2_FD_129676 | JGI IMG/M metagenome (GOLD analysis project Ga0180121, IMG submission 129676) | Polar desert sand microbial communities from Dry Valleys, Antarctica - metaG UQ540 (21.06) (version 2) (version 2) | ecosystem: Environmental > Terrestrial > Soil > Desert | place...
CGACCATCCACGCTTTTTTTATCGCGTAGAATTGAACGCATGATCGCACCTTCATCCAGGTCACTTGCTGCGGGCAATGATCCAGCCAACCGGACCGTATCTCGTAGTAATTCTAACTCGGATGTGGCAAGCAAGCCCAGATCTTTCGACATCTGTCCGGCAACGAGCATGCCGTAACCCACGGCTTCTCCGTGACGAAAGCGTCGGTATTTCGTAATGCTTTCCAGTGCGTGTCCGACTGTGTGTCCGAAGTTTAAGACTCGTCGCGAAAGATGGTCCGTACGCTCTGTTGCTTCCCGTTCATCGCCATTGACGATCGCAGCCTTGAAAGCACACTGAGATCGGATGAGCTTTTCCAGTGCCGGCGAAACAAGCGCATCAGGATTTGATTTAATCGTTTTGAGATAGTTCCGAGTTTGTTTGAAGAGAGTTCGGTTACCGACAGCGCCCTGCTTGATACTCTCGCACCATCCGGAAACGAGCTCGCGCCGGGCCAGAGTTGTTAACGTTTCCGTATCAATCAAGACTCCGCAAGGTTGATGAAATGCGCCCACCAGATTTTTGCCGTGTGGCAAATTAACCCCCGTCTTGCCCCCAACTGAGGAATCAATCTGGGCGATGAGCGTCGTAGGTACTTGAAGGAATGGGATTCCCCGGAGGTAAGTAGCTGCGGCAAAGCCCGCCAAATCGCCAATCACTCCCCCGCCCAAAGCCACAACCGCGTCAGTTCGCTCAAGTCCGGTCTCGCTGAGAAAAAGAAGCGCCTTCTGGACGGTGGCCAGTGTCTTGTGCTGCTCTCCGTCACCCATCAACCAGTGAGAAACCACATACTGTGCGGCACGTAAGCTCTTAAGCGTTTGCGCGCCGTATAAACTGAAAACTTTCTGGTTTGAGATAACGGCAACGCGGCGGGCTCGATGAGGCAAACAACTATGAATCTCGTCGCCTAATTCCGGCAGAGTTCTACGCCCGATTTTGATCTCGTATCGGTGCTTTGCGGCGGCCAACCGCACATTAAGTCGCTGCAAGTTTTCAAACTCCTGATGTGTGCTACTCGTCAAGGGTTTCAAGTTGTAAGTGGTCCAATGGAGAGAATACACGGAATTGAGTCGGAAGGCTCCCACAAAAGCGAATGGGCGCGACATACGTGGGAGTGCGTCGCGCCCATCCATATTCGTGGTCACTGTCCTCACCCCAGCAACCACTTGAGACGGAGGATTCACCAACCGTCTCTCTTGCCCACAATATACATCGCAACGCTTATGCCGTGCAAGAGATCATTTTCTAAAACTGCTGGTTCTTTTGGTTTTATTTGGAACCGGTCGAAGCGACTTAGCGGCTAACGGGCCCAAGCGAATTCCAAGTCCCAAAAGGATGAAAATTTTTCAGCAGTTACTGTGTAGAACTTGAATTGACTAAGGCTACTTTGCACCAAGCGTTTGCTGAATCACTATCGCAAGATTTCTTGCATACACTTCTATCATCGCCTGGTTGTAACCTTCAATCATCACTCGAGCCAGAGGTTCGGTGCCCGAGTAACGCAATAGCAGCCTGCCGCCGTCGCCGAGCTGGGACTCGGTTTCCTGCACCAGTTTCTGGATTTGGTCCACCTCTACGAAGGGTCGCTTTTCCCTGACCTCTACATTCATCAGCACCTGGGGATAGCGTTGGAATCCTTCGGTTAAGTCATGCAGCAGCTTTCCTTCGTCGCGCACCGCCCGCAGTAGGCACAGCGTTGTTATTAAACCGTCCCCGGCCAGACTCAAGTGCGGGAAAATGATGTGACCCGACTGTTCACCACCAAGGCCCGCTCCCGACCGCATCAGTTCCTCTAGCACATACTTATCGCCCACATCCGTACGCAATAATTGCAACCCTCTGGAGCGCAAAGCGATTTCCAGACCGATGTTGCTCATTACCGTGGCGACCACCAAACCATTACTCAACTGACCGCGGTCATGCATGTATTTACCCAATGCCCACAACGTGGCGTCGCCATCTACAAATCGGCCTTTGGCGTCGACAAAAAGAGAGCGGTCTGCATCGCCGTCAAAGGCAACACCGATATCAGCACCGGCGGCGATAACCTTCTGCTGGAGCGCTTCAATGTGGAGCGACCCGCAATCACGATTGATGTTGCGACCGTCAGGCTTGTCATTGATGGCCACAACGCTCGCTCCCAACCGCTCGAACAGATGCGGGGCAAGTCCTGAAGCGGCGCCGTTTGCCGCGTCGACTACTATGATTTGATTATTAAGTGATAGTCCCTGAGCGATTTCGTGCTGAAGGAAATCCAGATAGCGAGATCGTAAGGCAGACTCCAGGTCTTCGCCTTGTGGTCGGATTTCGACGGCAGGTGCGGGCGATTTCTTTTCAGTTCTCGCCAGGATGTCGGCTTCGATAAGACGTTCCGTCTCGTCGTCCAACTTCCGGCCCGAGGGGGCAAATATCTTAAAGCCGTTGTCTTGATAGCCATTGTGGGACGCACTGATCACCACCCCCGCATCCGCCGGGAGTGTGCGCGCAAGAAAGGCGACGCCGGGCGTGGTAATCACTCCGGCGGACTTGCATTCAGCACCGACTTCAAGTGCACCGTCGATTAAGGATCGTTCTAACCACCCACTCGATTCCCGCGTATCTCGCCCGACTATTATTACGGGGACGCGGCCCAGCCTTTGCCGAAGCTGGAGGGTCAACGATTTTCCCACGGTTCGGAGTGTCTCAGCATCCAGCGGAAAACGGCCCGCCTCACCGCGCACACCATCAGTGCCAAAAAGTCTTCTCCTCGGAGTGGACATTGAATAGTTTCGACTAGGGACTACCTGATCAGGGAGAATTGTGAAGGCCTGACCGAGAGCAACTTGACCCGATCCTTAACCGCAGGTGGGAGTTCCAAACCCGCCACACTTCCACCAGTGGTTGACATATCGACCACCACCTTCACATCTTCAGAACGCAACTCGGAAAGCACAGACGCCGGCCCTGCCAAAGTAACTTCCGCGGTTGCCGGGCGGACCTCAACACCGCTGATAGATCGAGCTGCAACGCCGCTGAAACTCTTCTCGGTTCGCTTTTCTCCCACCTCGACCGCGAGATCCACTAAAGGATCCAGTACGTCAATCTTCTGATCGGGAATGTCAATCGCAACTCGAGAAGCTGTAAAGCTCTCTTTTCTACCCGACAGAGAAATAGTCTCGGTCGGAGCTTTCTGCAACGCTTCAATTCTGCTCGCCGGCCCGCGAACTCTCACGGTCATCTGCGCCGGATTAATTCTGTAGACCTCGTAGCCGTCTGCCGGTTTGCCTTCCGTCTTCACCTCAACCGGGACCTGGCGTTCTATGCGCGGCTCCAGGCGAACAGGAATTGTGCTCGGCTGAAAGGATTCAATCTTCACCCCATCGGGAAGCTGCATGGTCACGCGATCGAGCGAAAGCCTAATTACTCGCTCGCCTGCCAGGTGGTCGCTGACATCAACGGTAGCGACCAAATCCAGCGGGCTCAGACTCTGGAGGTTTGGCCGGCTACCTGTCAGGACCACTTCCACGGTTCTGGGAGGATCGTTACTAATATCCAGATTGCTCGGCCTGATTAAATTGAGCTGCACGCCGGTTCGAATAGTTAACGGCTGGTTCTGGCCCGTAACTGCAAACCACAGGATCAGCGTGATCGCCAGAGCCAACAGCTTAAGGCTCCAGTCTTCCGCGAATACCTTGCGCGCTCCGCGCTCGAGCGCCGTCGGTGGACGTGGGACCTCAACTACATCTGTCTCATCAACATCCTGAAAAGGCATAAAGGGTATTTCCGATTCTTAATTGCTGATTTCACGATCTAAGATTTTAGATTTGCGATTGGAGCGAGGTTTGTCCTCAGACTTAGCAAATGAAAATCAAAAATCCAAAATTAAAAATCTAAAATCAGACTGGCGCCACTTCTTTAGTTTCCGCTTCCGATTCGAGCTGTTCTGACTCTTTCTCCTTCTCACGCTTCGGCGCCACCTCGAGTGCTTGAAAGATAGCAGCGCGGAGTTTGGTGGCGTCGAGTCCACGCTTTATTTGACCACCCTTAATAAAGGAGATTAGTCCCGTTTCTTCTGAGACTACCACCGCGACGGCGTCAGTATCTTCGGTAACGCCGATCGCCGCGCGGTGCCGCGTGCCCAGATCTCTCGAGAGACGCGGGTTCAAAGTTAGTGGCAGAAAGCACGAAGCGGCGGCGATACGGTGGCGTCGCACCACAACGGCGCCGTCGTGAAGAGGCGAAGCGGGATTAAAAATACTGACCAGCAAGTCATAACTCAGATCGGCATCCAGCTTGACGCCGCCTTCGGTCACATTCCTCAATCCTAATTTGCGCTCGATCACAATTAAGGCGCCGGTCTTTGTGGAAGCCAGCGTCGTCGCGGCGAGAACGATCTCGTCATACACACCTTCGCCAAACTGACCCTGGTAACGACGGGTGAAAGGCATGCGGAACCGATTGCCAAAAGAGATCAGGGCCTGCCTGATTTCCGATTGGAAGAGTACGATGATCGCTACGCCGATGTAGATCAGACCGCCACGCAGGATGAATTCAAGGGTTGCTAATTCCTGTTTTGCGGCGAGCCAGTAAAGGAGGGCGAAAGCTCCGATTCCCGCAGCCATGGGAGCGGCACGGGTTCCACGCACCAGTTTCAAAACTGCATACACGACCAAGAAGACAACGATGATATCCGCGATGTTACGCGGCTCACCGAGCCTTCCGAGGTACTCCGTGTATGGCAGTAGTAACAACATCTCTTGTTTTCAAACTCTGGGCTTGCGATTTGCGATTCAGACGCGGCAATTTAGTTTCACCAAACCGTAATCGAAGGCGGGGTCCCCAGCGGGGCAGCCCTGCTGGGGTGCAGGCAAATCCCCTCGTCCCTGTCAGCCAATGTGCTGCGGCACCACGTCGTGCTCGCTACTCTGGCTCTGGCGCGCAGCCTCCAGAAAAACCATCTCCACTTTTGGTTCTGCTCGCCTGATCAAATCCTCAACCTCTTCAATTGTCTGGACAATGTCGCCGGTAACCAGATCATCCCGCAGATTCACATGCGCGTTGATCAAAATCTGTTTAGGAGCCAGGTGCATCGTCAGTAGTTCAACCACCTTAACAACGTTGGGATGACTCTCAATCGCTTGCTTGATAGCAGCAACATTCTTAAGATTTGCAGCCTCACCCAGCAACAAACCGCGTGACGATCTGGCCAGGACAAACGCCACCACGGCCAGGACTAAGCCAATCACAATCGACGCCAGTCCATCCCAGTAGGCGCCATCACCCGGACCGGTGTGCTGGTCCGTGAGATAGATTCCCACCCCCGCGATCACAATTCCGAGTAAGGCCGCCGAATCTTCGAAGATTACGGTCTTCGCTGTTGGATCTTTCGATTCGCGAAGATATGCAAAGAACGTCAGGCCCTCGTGGTGCGCCTCTTTTACTTCCTGATAAATTGCCAGGCAGATTGAACCGGCTTCCAGCACAAACGAGATGGCCAGCACCCAATAAGCCCACTTCAAGTTTTCCGGAGGATGGGGATGGCTCAGCTTTACGACGCCTTCGTAAATCGCATAAGTCGCGCCAACTCCGAAAATGAATATCGCTGCGATGAACGACCAGAAGAAGCGCTCTTTCCCGTAACCGAATGGGTGTTTCTCAGAAGCCGGACGCTTATAAAACCTCAGACCTAGTAGGAGGAACACCTGATTTGTAGTATCTGCAAAGGAGTGCAGCGCTTCAGCCATCATGCCGGATGAGCCAGTGACGACAGCCGCGATAAACTTCAGGATTGTGATAATGCCATTGGCAAAGAGCGCGCCGAGCACTGCCAGCATCGACAGATTCCTTCAACCTGAAATCAAAGCTCCGGTTGGATTATCGCGAAAAACAGCGCTTGTGGCAATGGAGTGAATTGATTCATCAAAGATCTACGCGAAATGATTCGTTGCCTCAATTAAGAAATCTACCCGAAATGGGTGAGAAGATCCCCTGTGAAGAGACTGATTGTCGGAGAGAGGGATGAGGCTAACGATGAGGGAACCGGGCGCTTGCCAATCCCCATCAGTCGTAAGCGAGGCGTTGCAAAATCGTGGCAAATTCTACTCCCCTCAAATCGGGTTGCCGCAAATTTGATGATGCGAGATTTTAGCGGCGGTCTGCGGCGAGATTACGTTAGCGCTTCAAACCCGCAGTCCAGTTCACCACGACACTGATTGGGGTGGCGCTTGTTTCTTCAATCGTTGAGTTAATGAGAAAGCGCTGCCCGTCGGCAGTGACTAGTGATTCCCTGTTAAAGTCATGACGTGCGTGCCGAAGAGCGTCTTGGGAACACCCGCCTCGAATGTCGCTCCCAGCTTTACATCCACCGCCATGAGCTTCCTATCGGCGGCAATGTAAAAAAGCTCACGGCCATCGCGCCTCCACTTCGGCTGGCTTCCGCCGCCCGTCGACACCCGCCCTCTGCCACCGGAGGCCGGGAATGTCTGGGCGTAGACCTCCGGCGCTCCCGACTCGTCCGAAGTGTAGACTATCCATTTTCCGTCAGGAGAGAATTGAGCCTGCCGTTCGTTGAACTCCGTTCGCAGAAACGGCAATGGCTGCCGGTCCCCGGACATCGGTAACACCCACAAATCCCATTTTGTTTTCGGGTTGAAGGCTTGATAGACAATGAACTGTCCGTCCGAAGACCAGTCGTCTGGTATTTCTCCTCACTTGACTTGAGAAGCACTTCCTCATTCCCGCCGCCGCTCGCAACCTTTTGATAAAGATTAGAAACGCCTTCGCGGCTCGATTTGAAGACGATGCGGCTTCCATCGGGCGACCAAAGCGGATTCGAGTCGACCGCCGGATGGGTTGTGAATCGCGAGGGGATGCCGCGCGACAAGTCGAATAGCCAGATGTCGTTTGTTCCCGTTTGGGTATCTAGGCGGTCTACCGCGGCTCGCCTTTCATCAGGTGACAGCCAAAGAGTGAAGTAAAGACCAGGCGCGCCGAGCGATCCAATCTGTTTGCCTCCCCGATCAAACCAGAGGGGTTGGCGACTCTGGACGCCACCGCTGCGATAAGCCAGCACGCCTTTTTTGAGACGGAAAAGGCCCCGCGACCAAGCCCTGGGGTAGATGCCACGTCTTCGGCGACGGGAAATGGTTCGCCGGTGAGTTCGAGCTTGTCGGCGTCGAACCGCTGGGCCATCAGCGTCTCATTCCGCAAAAAGAGCAGAAAGCCCGGGGGCGCGTATGCCGCGTTTAAAGTGGTGGGAAGCAACCGCTTCGTTTCTTTCGCATCAAGCGAGCCGACGTATATCCCTCCGATTTCAGCCTAGCTGCTGCGCACAAGATAGAGGAAGTGGCGACCGTCGGGCAGGAAGTATGGCCAACGATGAGAAGTCTCGAAACGTGATTGATCGAGCGCTGTCACCGGACTCGGCTCGCCGCCCGCCGCCGAGACCCGATAAAGTAGGCCGAAAGCACTAGATGCAAAGACAATCACTCCGTCGCGATTCCACGTCCCGCCGCGACTGTCCGCCGCATCGCACAGAGTTTGAGGAGGCGCGCCCGATGCATCAATCTTTTTGAGCTTACCTCCGGCGAAAAATCCGATGAAGCGTCCATCTGGGGACCAAAAAGGAGAAAAAGCGTCCTCGGTTCCGGGGAGCGCTTGTGCTGAGAGCGAATCAAGAGAGCGCACCCAGAGAAGAGCCTGGCCTTCAGAAGAAGCGACAAAGGCCAGGCGACGACCGTCGGCTGAAAGGGCCATGGCTCTGGCCATAGTCGACTTCTCAGGCGGCAACACCGAAAACTTGAGTACGCGCCCATCTACAGGAGCACGGCGCAAATAGGCAATAGCGAAAGGTAGCGCCGCAAGTAGCCCAAGCAAGCAGACGCCCGCGACTATCCACGCCAGCCGCTCACGATTCTTAGGCCGCCCCGCCGTCAGAGGCAAAGCGGCTGTGATCGTGCGGCTTGATGAAAATCCGCTCAAAGATTCCAGAGCAAAGGCCACATCTCTCGCCGATTGAAATCTCTGCTCCGGATTCTTTTCCAAACAGTGCATCACGACGCGCTCAAGCGCGGGACTGATCTGACTGTTCGATTCAGAGAGCTCCAGTGGGTCTTCCTTCAGAATCGCATTGAGTGTCTCAATCGCCGACTCGCCACGGAAAGCGCGCTTACCCGCTAGCATCTCGTAAAGAATCACGCCCAGCGAGAAGATGTCTGAACGATGATCCACTGACTTGCCCCTGACCTGCTCTGGCGACATGTAGCCAACCGTCCCCATCACCGCACCTGGATCGGTGTTGACCATCCGCGTCGGTACATCCGTCTGTGCCACTGTGTTGTCGGTGGGCTCGGTGAGCTTCGCCAGTCCGAAGTCTAAGATTTTGACTCGACCGTCGTTCGTAATGAATATGTTTTCGGGCTTGAGGTCGCGATGGATGATCCCTTTCTCGTGAGCTCCTGTGAGCCCGTGCGCGATCTGCAACGCGTAGTCCAACGCCTTGCGTGCGGAAAGCGCACTACCGTTCAGCCGTTCGCGCAGCGTTTCGCCTTCGAGCAGTTCGTAAACGACGTAGGGCGCGCCGTCGTGCGTCTCAACATCATAAAACAGCGAGAATATTGGGATGGTTCAGTTTCCCTGTGGCCTGCACCTCGAGCTCGAAGCGCCGCAGTCGTTCCGAGTCTGAAGAGAAAGCAGCGGGGAGGACTTTGATCGCCACGTCACGGTTGATCTTCGGATCACGAGCGAGGTAGACCTCGCCCATCCCGCCCGCGCCAAGCTGCGAGCGGATCTCAAAGCGTCCAAGCCGACTATTGGGGGAAATGGCCATTGATAGACCAGCGGGCTGCCGCAAGATTTTACAAACTCTATTGCAGAACAACTAAAAGTCAAGAGTTTGTTGGCAGCAGGCAGAGTGATCATTCGAAAGGTGACTAGTCATCTCATATGTCTGGCGGGGCTAGTAGTGGTCGAGGAGTGGGGACGGGCCAAAGGGATCTGGGGGCGATCTCATATAGAAAATCCCTTCAAGAGAATCGACTTATGTATTCTTCGGTGTGCTTTGTTACGGCTATGCCGCCGGATGTGAGGCGCGGGCTGTGCCCCGCCAGTGAGTCGGGCATAAAGTTGGGCTGCGCCCCTGGTTCGGGCTCTGCCCCTTAGATGGACCAGCGGGCCAAAGGCCGAACCAGGGGCAGAGCCCCGGAATAGTAATAGGGTCGATTACGGCTGGGCGGAGCCCGCGCCTCACATCCGGCGGCACAGCCGTCCCGATGAATTCGCCAACCTTTGAAGACTGGCAAGGATTGTCGGAGAAGACCGCCTCACATCCGGCGGCACAGATCCTCACAGCAGAAAACCGAGTGAGCTCCTGAAATCACAACTACGGTATTCCGATCCGCCGCACCAGGTCATTGAAACGCGGGTCCTTGCGCAGGCTCGCGTATCTGGGATCCCATTTGAGGCGCACTACATTGAGGTCGCGTACCTCGTTCGCCTTCTCGAGCCACACGAAGGCCTGATCTTTGTCGCCAAGAGCGACATAGATGATCGCGATCGAAGCCGGCGATACGAAACGCTGCTTCGATAGTTGCAACAGCTCAGCGAGATTCTTTTGCGCTTCCTCTCGCTTCCCCATCACGGCGTACGCATGTGCGAGCGTGGCTATTCCCAGCGGTTTGCCACCTGACAACTTCAGGAGTTGCCCACACTCGGAGATGGCTTCGTCATGCATTCCTTTTTCTGCGTAGAGTGAACAGAGCCGGAGATGCGCCAGACTAAAGTTCGGATCCATCTCCACGGTCTTGCGCAGTTGCTCGACGGCCTGATCGTACTGTCCCGCCAACGCAAGAATCCGCCCGACCCACGCGTTTATAGAAAGCGATAGCGGGTCCAACTCATGCGCTCGTTTCATCTCTGCTAATGCCTCGGGGAATCGCCCGACCACCGATAAGTAAATGGCGTACCAATGGTGGGCCACGGAATAGTTAGGATTGAGCTCAATGGCTCTTTTGAATTCGCGCTCGGCAGTCGCCCAGTCTCGGTCGTAATAATACTTAACATGGGCCAGCGAAACGTGAGGTTCGGCAAGAGAGTCATCGATTTCAAGCGCCTTGAGCGCGGCGGCCTTCGCTTTTGGCAGCATCTCATTTGGCGGCCTGTCTCCTCCTGCCTCTGGGCCGCCCAAAAGATTGTAAGTGTCGGCCAGACCGCTGTAAGCCAGGGCGAAATTAGGATCGCTTTCGATCGCCTGCTGAAAATACTCGAGGGCTTTCTGAAATGCTTCCTCGGTTCGCTTGTTCCAGTAAAATCTTCCTTTCAAATAGAACTGATACGCCTCGTTGCTCTCAGTGTAATGCTTGGCAAGCCCTTTCTCCTGGCCGGAGACACTGAGCTTGAGTTTATCGACAATCTCTCGCGCTATTTCGCGCTGGGTCGCAAGCAGATCCGACATCTTGCGGTCGTACTGCTCGCCCCATAGCAACTTGTTATAACGAACATCCACCAGCTCGGCGCTGATTGTCAGGTTGTCGCCGCGTTGCACGATCCTTCCCGCCAGCACGGCACTCACGCCAAGTTCCTGGCCGACTTTGATTGGGTCTACCTCTTTGCCTTTGTAGCGAAAGACTGAACTAGTGGGGCTAACTTTCAAGTTCGGCAACTGCGAAAGACGATAGATGAGCGACTCAGCCAAGCCATCGGAAAGATATTCGCTGTCCGGTTCGGCGCTTCTATTCTGGAAAGGCAGAACGGCGATTGACTCAATTGGGACCTCGGTATTGGGCGCGTGCAGATAAAGGCCGAGACCGGCGCCGCCGACAACCAGCATGAGGACAGCAATGGCCACGGTGAGTTTGTGCTGCTTGAGTCCTGAGAAGATGTATTCGGCGCTGGAAGCTGCATGGCTTGCGTTCACGGAGGCCATTCCTGCTACGGCTCCAGAGGCGGTCGCCGGCGGGCCCTGGCCGGCGCTCGTTGATGTGGCCGCGCGAAATTCCGACGGCACAGTGCGATCAATCTCAGCATCAACTTCAAGTTTACGTTTCAAGTTGCGCAAATCGATCAGCAGATCTCTGGCCGACTGATACCGCTCCTCGCGGTTTTTTGTAAGAGTCTTGCTCACTATGCGCTCGAGTTCGGAAGGCACTTCGTTGACATAACGTGATAACGGCGCGGGTTCTCTTTGCAGAATCAAGGAAATGGTCTCGGTCGGAGTCTCGCCGGCGAACGGCACGTGTCCCGTCGCCATTTCGTAGAGCACGGCGCCCAGACTCCACAAATCCGTCCGCGCATCGACGTCGGTTCCTTTCGCCTGTTCGGGCGACATGTAGTACGCGGTGCCCATCACTGTGCCGGCGCCGGTGTTCACCATCGCTTTGGTCGGAGCCTCGGTGTCGGTAATGGAACCCGGGGGCCCAGTTAGCTTGGCGAGGCCAAAATCGAGAAGCTTTATATAGCCGTCGCGCCTGACCATGATGTTCTCGGGTTTAATGTCGCGATGGATGATGCCTGCCTCATGTGCCGCGGCCAGCGCGCTAGCAGTTTGCATAGTAACGTCGAGAATTTCATTGAGAGTCAGAGAGCCGTCTCGAATGCGCCGGCGCAGTGTGTCTCCATCGATAAACTCAGTCGCGATGAAACGCGACGTTTCAGTCGTGCCGATCTCATGAATTGTGAGGATGTGCGGATGGTTCAAGGCGGAGGCTGCTTTGGCTTCCTGAATGAATCGCTGCAATCGCTGCTGGTTCGACGCCAGAGCTTCAGGAAGAATTTTGATCGCCACCGTACGATCCAGTTCCGTGTCAAGCGCCAAATAGACTTCACCCATCCCGCCCTCACCAATCTTCGAGCGGATTTCATAGCGACCGAGTTTTGTGCCGGCGGTGATGGTCAACAGTTTGTCTTCCAATCAAATCACAGCGGAAGTCCGACGCGCCGCAAGAGGTCGGCGTAGCGCGGGTCTGAGCGCACGCCATCAAGAGTTGGATCTACTTTCACGCTGACTAACTGAACATCATGTTGCTCACAAGCCTTATTAAGCCACTCGAATGCTGGGTTGCTCTCGCCCAGCGCCGCATAAATCCCAGCGACAGAATACGACGACACGCTGCCGGCCGCGGTGACCTCTTCAAGTAACCCGACCGCCTCGCTTCTTTTGCCCCACCTGGCGTAAGCATGTCCCATGATTGCTTTCACGGACATTGCCACGGCTTCCACGGCTTTTGTAAACTCAAACACTTCTCGTATTCGGCCATCGCTTCCTTGTACAGTCCTTTCTGTACCAGTACGCTTCCCAGCACGCTACGGGCGGCGACAAAGTTGGGCTCCATCTCGATCACTTTTTGAAGCTGTTCGATCGCCTGGTCGTATTGGCGCGCAAGGTAAAGGTTCAGTGCGGGGGTCATGTTCATCAAAAGTGAGAGGGGATCCAGCTCGACTGCCAGGTTCGCCTCTGAGCCGGCCTGATCGTGCCGCCCGACATTGGCCAGGTAAATTGCGTACCAATGATGAGCTTCCGCGTAGTTAGGACTTAGCGCCAGCGCGCGTTCGAACTCTCGTTCAGCGCCGGCGAAATCCCAATCATAAAGAAAACGGAAAAAGCCCAATGAAGCATGGGCCTCACCAAGCTCTTCGTCCAGTTCCAACGCCTTCAAGACAGCTTTCTTTGCTTCATCGCGATGCGACAAGTAGTTGTGACAGTCTCCCAACCCGGCGTAAGCCAGAGCATAATTCGGATCTTCTTCGATGGCTCTTTGAAAGTATTCAGTTCCCTTTTGCACACCATCAAAAGTCAGTTTGTTGAAGTGATAGCGGCCTTTCAGATAGCACAAGTAAGCTTCAGTGTTTTCCGTATGACGCCTGGCCAACAGTTCCTTTTCCTGGCCGGTCAGTTCTAATCGCAACTTCTCGGCGATCTCACGCGCGATGGTTTCCTGCGCCGCGAAGATATCCCCAGTTTTACGAATGTACTGCGCGCCCCACATGTGGCGGTCATCGCGCGCATCCACCAGTTCCACGCTGATTGACAGCATGTCCTCGTTTTCAGCTACCCGGCCCATAAGCACCGCCTGCACATTCAATTCGCGCCCTACTGTTTGTGCCTCGGTCTCACGTACTTTGTAGCGAAAAGCCGAGTTGCGCGACGTGACGCGAAGAGTAGTCAACAGCGCCAAACTGGTAATCAAGCTCTCGGTAATTCCGTCGGAGAGGTAGTCGAGGCTTGGATCCGCCTTGACATTCTTAAAGGGCAAGACCGCAATCGAATCTATCCGGGGGCCGGCCTGACTGTCGCGCACTTCCTTGACGTTTGCCACGAAGCGATAGCCGCGCCAGGGAATCGTCTCGATGTATTGACCCTTGTGCGGAGCTTCACCCAGCGCTTTTCTCAGCGTCGAGATATTTCGAGAGATGTTGCCTTCCTCAACTGCGGTATTGGGCCAGACGTGTTTCATCACCTCATCTTTGCTCAGAATGTGGCCGTTGTTTTGCACCAGAACAAGAAGGACATCGAACACCTTCGGCGTCAGCGACACACCTTTCCCATCGCGCAGCAACAACCGCTCGCGCGCGTCCAGGCGAAACGGACCAAACTCGTAAGACGTTTTCGGCTGCCAGAGCATTGCGACTTCTTTAGCCTCTTCCGTACTTTTTCCGAAACTTTTCTGAACTCTCGAAGGACTTTCTTCCGGCGTAGACCTTATCTTTCGCCCGCACCAGGATTCCTGGGTAGAGTCTGAGTCAGCAGATATCCGGTGAGTCGCGTGATTCTATTGAAATACCTGTAAGCGGGGCAACAGATTTCGGGTTACATGACTCACTTCCACCGGCAACAATTAATTGATTGAAAGGATAAGAAACCATGAGCGACGTTGAAAAAGAAATACTGAGACTGGAAGAAGCATTAACGGAAACCGAAATGCGCGTGGATGTCGCAGCTCTGGATCGCATTTACGCTGATGACATTATGGTCACGGCTCCGATTGGTATCTGCGTAGACAAGCCGGCTGTGATGACAGAGATTCGCCAGGCTTCCGACAAAGCCACGGTTGAACGTTACGACAGGGACAACCTGAAGGTGCGCGCCTTTGGGGACACGGCAGTGACGAGTTATCGGATAACTGCCAAAGCGAGGTTTGAGGACAAGGAAATCAATGCCCATCTTTGCATCACAAACGTGTGGCTGAAACGTCAGGAACGCTGGCAGATAGTCGCCAGACATACGGCCAATCTAGAACAGCAACCGGCCGCGGCAGCCGAAGCTTGCGGATAATGGCGGTTTGTCCAGATACACTTCGCCCATGCCGCCTTCGCCGATCTTCGAGATGACGTTGTACTGAGCAATCGTCGTGTCGGGGGATTTGGTTTCGTTCATAGGCGGTCTCCCTGTTGACCGCCCCGACCGGGTCGCCGGCTTTGGTACTCTGTTGGCCCAGCCCGGAACAAAGGTAGCTGGACCATTGACAATTTCCCACTGAGGCCACGCCGTCGCGGCAGAGTACGAAAGCGGCGCCAGGTCACCGCCCTCCATATCATCGTATCTGCCCTGCAAGTGGCGTTTAATCCGGCTACTGTCGGAAACCGCTGATCAGCACGACGTCTTTGGTGGTCGCGCCGCGGGCGAACAGATTCGGCTTGCCATCGCGCGAGAGGTCGAACCAAAAGATTTGACCGGAAGTGAAATTGGTCAACTGTTTCGGTGGACCACCGTCAACCGGCAAGCTCCAGATGTTCGATACACCCTCGCGCGTGACAATGTACGCGAGCGAGCGACCATCGGGCAGCCAACGAACAACCTGAAAAGCGGGATTATCTCTGTTGCCGATTCTGATCTCGCCCGCGATATCAAGCAGTTTAGTGGGCCGTCCGCCTTCAAAGGGAATGATGGCTATCCTCCACTCCGAGTTCTGCTTTTCCCTGTAATGACAAGCGATCTGCTTTCCGTCAGGCGAGACTACCGGTGAACGTGAGTAGTTGTCTGTGAGCCGCACGGACTCACCGCCATCAATTGAAACTTTCCACAGACTAGCTCCTTCAGAACTGGAAGATGTGTAGACGACCCAGCGACCGTCAGGCGAGATGCAAGGGCTGGAATCACCTTTGCCCGAAGTTAATTGCTTAAGGTTGCCGCCATCAATGTCCATCCGCAGAATGGGGCCGTTGGTAACAAACACTATGTAGCGACCATCGGGTGAGACCGCCGGAGTGACGCTACGGCGGTCGGTCACCTGTCTTTGATTGCTGCCATCACCGTTCATGATCCAGATGCGACGAAGACCACCCGTGCGTGAGACGTAAACGATTTTCGCATCAGGAGTCCATTGAAGGCCGGTCGCGCCATCGAATTCCTCGGAGCCGTATGTGAGTTGTCGGGCGCGACTCACATCGCCATCGGGCGCAATCCAAATGTTCGACACGCGATTTTCCTGCACTGTCACCATCGCGCTGGAATTAGTCGTCAGGCTCGTATCGTGATAATTGTTCACGTCGTTAGTGATTCTTCGTACTTTGCCGCCGGGATATGAGAATTGATAAACCTGGTGCGTGTTTGAACCCTGCTCCTCGCAAGTCGCGATTAGTCCGCTGCCATCCGCGAGCCAGGCGACTCGATCAA
>Ga0180121_10000573_pt1 | contig 15594 bp, 18 predicted proteins | sample AntDrymUQ5402106_2_FD_129676 | JGI IMG/M metagenome (GOLD analysis project Ga0180121, IMG submission 129676) | Polar desert sand microbial communities from Dry Valleys, Antarctica - metaG UQ540 (21.06) (version 2) (version 2) | ecosystem: Environmental > Terrestrial > Soil > Desert | place...
CGGTGCCGCGCGCAATCCGTAGCCGCGGGCCAGTTCCAGCAGCGCGCCCGTGCCCGAGGCGTTGTCGTTCGCTCCCTGGCCGAGGCCGAGGTTGTCTCTGTGCGCCATGACGACGAGCACGTCGGCAGAGCGCCCGGGGGACACGGCAATCACGTTCTCGAGCCCGACGCGGCCCTCACCCGGCACCTCAGCGCGAAAACGGTCTCTCTGGACGCGAAACCCGAACGACGAGAGGCGCGCGGCGACCCAGTCCGCTGCATCGTCTGCGCCGATCGATCCCGGTGTGCGGGTCGGGAACTGAGCGCTCAGGTCGCGCGCGGTCTGCGTCGCGCCGACTTCGTCGAAGGCCGGAGGCAAGGTTGGGGGTGGAAGCGGCTCGGGCCGGCTGATCGTGAACGCCGTGATCAGCAGGGGGATGGCGACGAGCAGAGCCGTGCCGCGGTAGGCGCGCGCGTTCACCGGCCGCTCGAGCGACCCGGGCCGCACCCGCCTCCGTGCGGTTGGGGGCCGGAACGGCGGCATGTCCGGGCTATAGTAGGGAGGGCCTTGGCGTAGCGCGCCCGGCGGTGATGCGCCCGTGCCCGACTCCTCGACAATTCTCCTCGTAGACGACGAGGACTCCGTTCAGAAGCTCCTCTCCTATCCGCTGGAGCGGGACGGCTTTCGTGTGCTCTCCGCGAGAGACGGAGAGGAGGCGATCGCGAAGTTCGAGCAGGAGCCCGTAGACCTGGTCGTCCTCGACCTCATGCTCCCGAAGCTCGACGGTCTTGAGGTCTGCAAGCGGATTCGCGCCCAGAGCACCGTCCCGATCATCATGTTGACCGCCCGGGACGACGAGCTTGACAAGGTCCTCGGCCTCGAGCTCGGCGCTGACGACTACATCACGAAACCGTTCTCGATTCGCGAGTTCAGGAGCCGTGTCCGGGCGCTCCTCCGGCGTGCCTCCCTCCCGGCGCAGCAGGATCGTCGTGACAGCGAGGTGATCGAGACCGAGGGCCTCACGGTCGATCCGGCCCGGCGGTCCGTGGAGGTGCGAGGCGAGGGGGTGCAGCTGACCTACGTCGAATTCGAGCTCCTGAGGACGCTTGCGGGCAATCCTGGCCGCGTTTTCAGCCGGCGCCAGCTGCTCGAGGCGCTCTGGGGCGACTCGTCGTACCGAGAGCCGCGAACGATCGACGTTCACGTACGGCATCTCCGCGAGAAGCTCGAGCGGGACGCGAGCGAGCCGGAGTTCATCCTGACCGTTCGCGGGGCTGGCTACCGCTTCCGGGATTCCTGATGCGGCTTCGCACGGTCGGCGTCAAGCTCGGTCTGGCGCTGATCGCGCTCGTCGCCGGCGCACTCGGAATCGTCTACGTGGCGGTCGTTCCGACACTGGAGAACCGGCTCGTGGACGGCCGGACGTCGCAGTTGCAGCGCACCGTCGACTCGATCATTCTCGACTACACGCGGGCGGAGAGCCGCGCCGCCTTCCTCATGCGCGACTTCGTCCTCGCAGAGAGCCAGGTGCGAGGAGTCCGGGTAACCGTCTACGAGTTCCTGAACGAGACACCCGTCTTCCTGCGCGCAGTTGAGGATTCGAGGCCGATTGGGCAGTCGGAGGAGCGGGATCCGGTGGCTCAGCGAGCGGCTGAACACAGTCGAACCACGCGAGGCGTCGTGCAGCGCGACGGCGTGGAGTTTGCGGAGGTGGCTGCGCCTTTCGGCGGCGCCTACATCCTGCTCGTCTCGGCTCCGCTCGACGACACCCTGGAGAACGTCTCGCTCGTCCGTGAGCGCTTTCTCGCCGCCGGCCTGCTCGCACTCCTCGTTGCGGCGCTTGTCGGATTCCTGCTCTCACGGATCTTTGCGCGCCGGATTCATCGCCTGGAGCGGGCAGCGGACCGAATCGCCGGCGGACGCTTCGACGAGCCAGTGGTGGACAAGAGCGCCGACGAGCTCGGAGAGCTCGCCGTCGCGTTCGACCGCATGCGTGAGCGGCTGGCGGCGCTCGAGCGGGCGCGCAGAGAGTTCATCGCGAACGCATCGCACGAGCTGCGAACGCCGATCTTCGCTCTCGGGGGCCAGATCGAGCTGCTGACCGACGAGGACATGGACGAGGAGACCCAACGCGAGTTCCTGGCGGAGATGCGGCTCCAGGTCGAGCGCCTGACGCGGCTTGCTACCGACCTGCTCGACCTCTCCCGGCTCGATGCGGGCCGTTTGCACGTGGAATTGGCCACTGTCGACCTCGTCGAGATCGCGACCTCGCTCGTGACGGAGTTCGGGGGGGTCGGCCGAGGTCGAGACCATGTTCTCGAAGTGGAGTCGGGCGCACCGGCCTCGGCGCTCGCCGACGAGAAGCGGGTTCATCAGATCGGGCGCATCCTGGTCGAGAACGCGATCCTCCACACACCGCCGGGGACCGAGATCCAGCTCGCCACGAGCGAGTCGCCGGAGGGAGCCGCCTTCCGTGTCCAGGACAACGGCCCGGGAGTGCCGGCCGGCGAGCAGAGGCAGGTTTTCGAGCGGTTTTATCGGGCGGGAGATGCCGTTTCTTCGGGTTCTGGCCTCGGGCTCGCGATCGCCCAGGAGCTTGCGGGCCTGATGGGCGGCCAGATCGAGCTCGATTCGCGCCCCGGCCGCACCGTTTTCACGGTGAAACTCCCGCGCAGCCCGGCCGAAGTCGAGGAGCGCGAGCCGGCGTTCGCCCTGTAGAGGTCCTCCGCGCGTTTCCACGTGCAAACGAGGCCTGGCGGTTCGAGGGGACATGGCTACAGTGAGACGTCGTGCGCCCGTCCGCCATTGCAGCCGTCGCGCTGATTGCTGCCGCGGTCGGCGGCCTCGTTTCGGTCGTTGCCGCCGACAGGACGGGCCTGATCGACGGCGGCACCGAAACGGTGGTCGTTTCCGGCTCTGCCGAGGCTTTGCCGGTCGAGCGGGAGATCGAAGCGCCGAATGCCGCTGCCAAGCCGCTCGCCGGAAACGGCTTCGATCCGGCGACGATCTACCAGGCCCGCAGTGGCGGCGTGGTCACGGTGTATGCCTATTTCGACGACCGGCCACCGGCCGAGCACGCCGCGCAGGGCTCGGGCTTCGTGATCTCGCGCGAGGGCTACATCCTCACGAGCGCCCACGTCGTGACGACGGCAGGTGACGGTGACGAGGCGGCAGAGGCCGCTGACCGGGTCTACATCGGCTTCCGCGATCGCGATCGGATCGAGGCAACCGTGGTCGGCTGGGACGTCTTCGACGACGTCAGCGTCCTGAAGGTCGACCCCGAGGCGCACTCGCTCCAGCCTGTTCCCCTCGGCGACTCCGGCCGCGTCGTGGTCGGGTCACCGGTGGCGGCCCTCGGGAGCCCGTTCGGCAACGAGAGCTCGATCGCGGTCGGGGTCGTCTCCGCGACCAACCGGACGATCAACTCGCTGACCTCCGAGTACAACGTCGCCGACGCGATCCAGACCGATGCGCCGATCACGCACGGAAACTCCGGGGGCCCACTCTTCGATGCACGGGGCCGGGTGATCGGGATCAACGCGCAGATCCGCAGCGAGTCCGGCCAGTCGGAGGGGGTGGGTTTTGCGATCCCGATCAATGCCGCAAAGAGGTCGTTCCGCCAGCTAGTCCGGAACGGGCGAGTCGCGTACGCGTACGTGGGCGTGAACGCCGAGAATCTCACGCCGACGATCGCCAAGCGGTTCGGGTACACGGTCGACCGCGGAGCAGCGATCGCGACCGTTGTTCCCGAGAGCCCGGGGGCAAAGGCAGGCCTTCGCGGTGGCAGCGACCAGCGTCGTCTCAACGGATTCGAGTTCCGTGTCGGAGGCGACGTCGTTGTCTCTATTGGAAACGAGAGCATTCGCAGTGCCGACGATCTCGTTCGGGTGGTGAGCGAGCGCCTGGTTCCCGGGCAGGTCGTTCGGTTCACGATTTTTCGCGACGGCCGCCGTCTCGAGGTGCCGGTGCGCCTGGGCGAACGGCCACGGCGCCTTCACAGGAACCCCTAGGGCGTTTAGACGGCAGCCCAGGCAGGAATACAGGAAGCACCAGGAATCTTTTCCTCCAAACCTGCTAGAACCTGCACAAACCTATGTCCACTCACCTCGGCCCTGCGGCGCCTACCAACGGCGGCACTCAGATCGTCCGACTCACCATTCCGGCGAAAGCGGAGTACATCTCGCTCGTCCGCCTCGCGCTGAGCGGGCTCTCTCAAACACGCGAGCTCCCGAACGAGACGATCGGAGACCTCAAGCTCGCGGTCACCGAGGCCTGTTCGAACTCGGTGCGACATGCATACCAGGACGGAGCGGAAGGCTCCGTGGAGGTCATCTACGAGCTGCATCACGACCGTCTCGTGGTCGAGGTCTCCGACAACGGCGGCGGCTTCTCCGTCACCGAGCTCGCGCGCGAGCCCGAGGCGTCGCTCACAGAAGGGGGCCTCGGGATCTCGATCATCCGCGAGCTTTCCGACGAGCTCGAGGTCGGTCCTGGAACTGACGGGCAGGGATCTCGCCTCCGGCTCGTAAAGTTCATCCAGGAATAGATCGACTCTCACGTAGATCGCAACACCGTCCCAGCAGGACGCCTGACCCATGCTCCCGATCGTCAACGTCGGAACCAAAGCGCTCGCTGACTACGCGACGATCAGCGGCCGTGGGCTCATGGCCGAGATCCAGCGCCTCGCCGCCCCGCTCGAGGGAAAACGCGTCCTGCATCTTTCCGCGACGGCGTTTGGCGGCGGTGTCGCCGAGATCAACTACACGCTCGTCCCGCTGATGAAGAGCGCCGGTCTGGAGGCGGACTGGCGGATCATCAACGGACAGGACGAGTTCTTCAACGTCACGAAAAAGATCCACAACGGCTTGCAGGGCAACCCTCAGGGCCTGACGGGGGAAGAGGAGGCGATCTTCCAGCGGTACAACGAGCTGAACGCCGCCGAGGTGGACGACTCCGAGTACGACTTCATCATCGTCCACGACCCGCAGCCGGCCGCGGTCATCGACCACTTCCCGAGCTCGAAGGCACGGTGGATCTGGCGGTGCCACATCGACCTCTCGACCCCGAACCCGGACGTTCTCAACGTCCTCCTGCCGTCGATCGCGAAGTACGACGGCGCGATCTTCCACATGCCGCAGTACGTGCCGGGCGCCCAGGACCTCCCCGAGGCTTACATCTGGCCTCCGGCGATCGATCCGCTAACCCCGAAGAACATGGCGCTCTCCGCCGAGGATGCGGCGTACATCGTCGATCAGTTCGGGATCGACGTCGATCGGCTCCTGATCACGCAGGTGTCCCGGTTCGACCCGTGGAAAGACCCGCTCGGGGTGATCGACTCGTACCGGCTCGTGCGCGAGTCTCATCCGGGGCTTCAGCTGGGACTCGTCGGCTCGATGGCGCATGACGACCCCGAGGGCTGGGAGTTCTACAACCAGACGGTGGAGTACGCTGCCGGGGATCCCGACATCTTCATCCTGTCCAACCTCAACAACATCGGGTCGGTCGAGGTGAACGCGTTCCAGGTGCATTCGGCCGCGGTCCTGCAGAAGTCGATCCGCGAGGGCTTCGGCCTCACGGTGACCGAAGGTCTCTGGAAGAGCCGCCCGACCGTCGCGGGCCGCGTCGGGGGAATCCCTTCCCAGATCCAGGAGGGCGAGACCGGCTGGCTCGTCGATTCCGTGGAGGAGTGCGCCGAGGCCTGCCTCCAGATCCTCGAAGACCCAGCCGAGGCGCGCCGCCGCGGAACGCTCGGCAAGGAGTACGTGCGCCAGCACTTTCTGACCCCGCGGCTCCTGCGCGACTGGCTCGCCCTCTTCAACCGGCTCGACGGCAACGACACCGGGGACACGCAGCTCGTGACGTTCTCCGCCGGCGCCGCCTGAACCGCCCGTTTGCGGCGATTTCGCCTGGGGTAGGGTGCCGCCGGTGGGTGCGCGCCGGAAGCTGATCATCGTCTCGAACCGCGGCCCGGTCACCTTCGACCGCGACGCGGACGGCGCACGGGTCGCTCGCCGCGGCGGGGGCGGCCTCGTCACTGCTCTACGCAGCCTGGTCGCCATGCACGACGTGACGTGGATCGCGAGCGCGATGACGGACGAGGAACGGGTCGTCGCCAGGGAGGCCGGGGGAGAAGCGATCCAGGAGACCGCCCGCGACGGCTCGCCTTACCGGCTCCGGCTCGTCGCACACGACCCCGCCGCGTACGACTGGTTCTACAACGTCGTTGCGAACCCGACGCTCTGGTTCCTCCAGCACTACCTCTGGAACCTCGCGCAGGCTCCGAATCTCGACCGCGGGCTGCACCATGCATGGGACGAGGGCTACGTCGCTGTCAACGCAGGCTTCGCCGAGGCGGTCGTGGCCGAACTGGAGGCCGAGCCCCACGCTGCCGTCTTCTTCCACGACTACCACTTGTATCTCGCGCCGCGGTTCGTGCGGACCAGGGTGCCCGACGCGGCACTCGCCCACTTCATCCACATTCCCTGGCCCCAGCCGGACTACTGGCACGTCCTTCCCGCCGCGATCCGCCGCGCTCTGCACGACGGGCTTCTCGCGAATGACGTCGTCGGTTTTCACACGGATCGCTGGCGCCGCAACTTTCTCCGTTCATGCGTCGAGATCGCCGGCGCCGACGCGAACTTCGTCGACTGCACCGCCGACTACGACGGTCGGCGCATCGCTGCGACGAGCCACCCGATCTCGGTCGACCCGAGCGAGTTCGACGAGCTCGCGGCCAGCGAGGCAGTCGGGCAGCGCGAGGCTGAGCTCGTCGCAGACCGTCCCGAATGGCTGGTGCTCCGCGTCGACCGGACGGACCCGTCGAAGAACGTCGTGCGGGGATTCCGCGCGTTCGAGCGTTTTCTTTCGGACCATCCCGAGCTGCACGGTCGCGTCGGGATGCTGGCGCTGCTCGATCCAAGCCGCCAGGACATCCCCGAGTACGCCGAGTATCTTGGTGCCATCCAGCGAACCGCACGTGTGGTGAATGACCGCTTCCAGCGCGAGGGGTGGACGCCGATCGACCTCCGGATCGAGGACGACTTCCACGCGTCGGTCGCGGCCTACAAGCAGTACGACGTGCTGCTCGTGAACGCGATCTTCGACGGGCTCAACCTCGTCGCCAAGGAGGCCCCGCTCGTGAACGGGCGCGACGGCGTCCTGATCCTCTCGGAGAACGCCGGCGTCCACGAGGAGCTCAGCGAGTGGGCGTTGACGGTCAACCCGTTCGACATCGCCGGACAGGCGGAGGCGATCCACGCGGCGCTCGAGATGCCCGCGCAGGAGCGCGCGGCGCGGGCCGAGGCCATGCGCGCACACATCCGCGAGCACGACCTCGCCGAATGGGTCGAAGGTCAACTGGCTGACCTCGACGCGGTCGCGGCTCCCTCGCGCGCGGGCTCGTGACGGGGTTCTCGCACATCGACGAGACCGGCGGAGTCCAAATGGTGGATGTCGGCGGGAAGCCGCACTCACGGAGGCGGGCGAGGGCCCGCGCTCGAATCGAGATGAAGCCCGAGACGGCGGAGCGACTCGCGCGGCTTCCCAAGGGCGACGCCCTCACGACTGCCCAGCTTGCCGGGGTCATGGCAGCCAAGCGCACAAGCGATCTCATCCCGCTCTGTCATCCGCTTCCCCTTTCCAACATCGACGTCACTGTTGCCATCGTAGAGAACGGAGCGGACGTTACGTCTACTGTCGAGACAACGGCGCAGACAGGGGTCGAGATGGAGGCGCTCGTCGCCGCCGGCGTCGCCGCGCTCACGATCTACGACATGGCGAAGGCAGTGGACGACTCGATGGTCGTCAGCGAGATCCGCCTCCTGGAGAAGACGAAGGAGGAGGTCTGAAAGCTGCCGTCCTAACGATCTCCGACGGTGTCGCGAGCGGCGAACGGGTCGACGAGAGCGGCGCGCTCCTGGAAGAGCTCCTCTCCGGCGAGGGGTACGAGGTGTCACGTCGGGTCGTACCGGACGAACGGCGGGAGATCGCCGAGGCGATCGAGGAGCTGAGCGACGAGGCGAGCCTCGTTTTGACGACGGGTGGAACGGGAGTCGCGCCGCGCGACGTCACCCCGGAGGCGACGGCTTCGGTCTTGGAGCGCCAGATCCCGGGAATCGCGGAGGCGATCAGGGCCGACGCCGTCACCCGGACCCCGCACGGACTGCTGTCGCGTGGAGTCGCGGGCACGCGTGGAGCGTCGCTCGTGATCAACCTTCCCGGCTCCCCGGGAGGGTGTCGCGACGGCTTTGCGGTCGTTCGGGAGGCGCTTTCGCACGCCGCGCGGCTCGTCGCGGGCGAGCAGGGCGGGCACCGGCAAACGTGAGCCCTGGGGAACGCCTGACGCACTTTCGGCGCGCTCGCGTGTCCCATGCGTCCGCCGCACGGCGATACGCTCGGCTCGGGGAGGAGGTTGGGGATTCCTGAGTTCGATCACCCCGCCGTGGGTCGCCCGATCGTTCGCGCCACGGGGCTCGGGCGCCGATTTGGTGGCCGGCCCGTCCTCTCCGGAGTCGACCTCGAAGTCGCCGCTGGTGACTTCTTCGTCCTCACAGGCCCGAACGGCTCCGGGAAGACGACGCTCCTCCGACTGCTCGTAGGGCTCCTCGCGCCCACCGCGGGGACGCTCGAGGTTCACGCCGAGCGCCGCAGCGTCGGCTTCCTCGGGCACGAGCCGCTCCTCTACCGCGAGCTGACCGCGGTCGAGAATCTCGACCTCTACGGGCGCCTCTACCGGATTCCGGAGCGACGTGAGCGGATCGGCATGCTCCTCGAGCGCTTCGGCCTCTGGGACGCTCGCGCTGAAGTGACCGCGACCTTCTCGCGAGGGATGCTCCAGCGCCTCGCCCTGTGCCGCGCGCTTCTCCACGATCCCGAGCTGCTGCTCCTCGACGAGCCCTTCAGCGCCCTGGACGCTGAAGGCGCCGAGCTCCTGGACGCAGAGCTCGCCGCCCACGGAGCGCGGACGATCGTCGTCGCCAGCCACCAGCCCGAGCGCGTCGCGGCCCTCGCGACCGGCCGCCTCGCGCTGACATGAGCGGCTACTTCGCCGATGTCGCGGCGCTCGCGCGCAAGGATCTCCTCGTCGAGCTCAGGACGCGCGACACGGTGCCCGCGATGCTGCTCTTCGTCGTCTCGGCGCTCGTCGTCTTCCATTTCGCGCTGCCCGAGGAGAGCTCGCGGCTCGCTGCGAGCGGAATGCTCTGGATCGCCCTCCTCTTCACCGCCCTCCTCGCGCTGGGCCGCGCGTTCGTCGGCGAGCGGGACCAGGGCACGATCGACGGCCTGATCCTTGCTCCCTGCGACCGCAGCGCAATCTGGCTCGGGAAGACGCTCAGCGTTCTCGCCTTCTTGCTCTTCGCCGAGGCCGTCGCGCTCCCGGCCTTCGCGCTCTTCTACGAATCCGTCACCTGGGAGCTCGTGGCCGGCCTCGCCCTCGCAAACATCGGAATCGCGTCGGTCGGCACGCTCTTCGGCGCGATGGCCGCCGCCGCAAGGGCCCGCGAGCTGCTGCTGCCGCTGCTCTTCCTGCCGGTGGCGATTCCCCTCATCGTCGGCGGGCTCGGGGCCACGGTTTCCGACGATCCCGGACGCTACCTCGCCTTCCTCGGCCTGTACGACCTGATCTTTGCGATCCTGTCGTGGGCAAGCTTTGAGTACGTCGTTACGGAATAACGGCGCCGCCCTTCTCTCGTTGACTGCGGCGGCACTCCTGGTCGCGGGTCTCGGCCTCGCGCTCTTTTGGGCGCCCGAAGACGCCGACCAGGGGATCAGCCAGAAGATCTTCTACGTCCACGTACCCGTCGCACTCACCGCGTACGCGGCGTTTTTCTGGGCTGCGTGGAAGGCGCTACGCCTCCTGTGGAAAGGCGGCGACCGGTATGACCTCGAGAGCTACACCGCGGTGCACATGGGCGTGATCTTCGGCGTCCTGACCCTCGTGACCGGGTCGATCTGGGCGAAGGTCTCGTGGGGGCACTGGTGGGTGTGGAGCGAGCGGCAGCTGACGCTCTTCCTGATCCTGTTCCTGTTCTACTCCGCCTACTTCATGCTGCGCTACTCGACCGATCCAGGGCCTCGCCGCGCGCGCACCTCTGCCGTCTACTCGCTGTTCGGCGTGGTGCTCATCCCGGTCAGCTTCATGGCGATCCGCCTCGCCGAGGGGCTCATTCACCCCGTCGTGTTCAAGCGGGACGGCCCGGACATGGACGGGACGATGTTCCTGACGTTCTGCGTCTGCCTAGCGGCAATGCTCGCTCTGGCAGGTGCGCTCTACCTGCTCGAGCTCTCCGGGAAGCGTGCGGACGCGAATCTCAAGGAGCTGAGGGAGCGGTTAGCGTGAGCACGGGCGAGAAGTACCTCTGGGGCGCCTATCTCGTCCTCTTCGCGATGGTGCTGCTCTACATCGTCCTGATCGCACTCAAAGTGGGGCGGCTCGAGCGCGAGATCGCCGCGCTGGTCGAGCTCGCCCGCAAGCGGGCCGAGGAACCCCGTGGCTGAACTGCTCGTCTGGCCCGCCCTCCTCGCCTACGGGGAGGCTGCCTTTGCGTACGCCGGCAACGCTCGCAATCCAGGCCTCTATGGACGACTCGCGACGTGGGGCGTGCGGCTGGGCTGGCTTGCGCAAACCGCACTCCTGGTCGTCCAGGCGACGCGCGCCGACGGGTTCCCGTGGAGCACCTGGGCAGGGTCGCTCAACCTCTTCGTCTGGCTTGTCGTCTCCGCGTATCTGATCTGGGGCTGCAGCCCGCGCTTCAGGCTGCTCGGCCTCGGAGTGATGCCGCTCGCTGCGGCTCTCCTCGCTATTTCCTACGCGGCGGGCGGGACGGAGGGCGCAGGCGGAGCCGCCTGGGGCGACGTCGTGCTCGTCCTGCACATCGGCCTGATCCTCGTCTCCTTCGCCGGCTTTACGGTCGCCGGGGGCCTCGCAGCGCTCGAGCTCTGGCAGGAGCGTGTCCTCAAGAGCCACCCCGCCGGGCTCCTGCGCCAGCGGATGCCGTCGCTCGTCGCACTCGACCGCCTCACGGTGGGCACGGTCGGCGTCTCGCTGGCCGCGCTGACCGCAGGGATCATTCCCGGGCTTGCACGACTTCCAGACCGGGGACTGGACGTGCTCGTCGCCGGAACCCTGGTGCTCTGGGCCCTCGGGGCCTCGGTGCTCTATCTCCGCGTGCGAGCCGGGCGCCGCGAGCTGGCCGCCGCGCTGGCGCTCGGAGGCGTCGCTGCTGTCATCGTCCTCCAACTCGGGCTCCTCTTCGCCCACGTCGCATGAGACTGCTGCTCGTGGGAACCTCGCATCGGCTCTCGCCTCTCGAGGTTCGCGAACGGGTCGCGCTCGACCACGACGGCGAGGCGGCGCTCGCCCGCCGGATCGGGGAGGGCGGTGAGGCCGTCTGCCTCTCGACCTGCAACCGCACCGAGCTTTACCTCGCCGCCGCGGACACCGATGCGGCCGGCGAGCGCGCGACTGCGGCGCTCGCGGACCTCGGCGGCATCCCGCGCGGCGAACTGGAGCCGTACCTCTATCGCCTCGAGCAGGACGCCGCGGCAACGCACCTCTTCCGGGTTGCGGCGGGCCTCGACTCCCTCGTGCCCGGTGAGGGCGAGATCCAGGGCCAGGTCCGATCGGCCTACGAGCGGGGCGCGGTGGGACCGTTGCTCGACCGGCTCTTCCGCCATGCGCTTCACACGGGCAAGCGGGTGCGCACCGAGACCGCGATCGGCGAGAGCCCCGCATCCGTCGCCTCGGCCGCCGCTGCTCTCGCCGCCCAGGTGTTCGGCGACCTTGCTGGTCGGCGGATCCTCGTTATCGGCGCGGGCAAGATCGGCGACCTCGCGGCGCGGAACCTGGTCGGCCGAGGTGCGCAGCTCCTGTTCGTCGCGAATCGAACCGTCGACCGCGCAACGTCGCTCGCCGAGCGATTCGGCGCCACCGCCCTGCCGCTCGACACCGTCGAGCAGGAGCTTGCAGGCACCGACATCGTCGTGTCCTCCACGAGCGCACGCGGACAGATCCTCTCGGCCGACCAGGTTCGACGGGCGCTGCCCAAACGCAAAGGTCGTCCGCTTCTCCTCGTCGATCTCGCCGTGCCTCGCGACCTCGACCCGGCCATCAAGGAGCTTCCGGGCTGCTTTCTCTATGACATCGACGACCTCCAGTCCGTCGTCGAGGAGACTCTTTCGGGACGGCGTGGCGAAGCGATTCGCGCAGAGGCAATCGTCGCCGCAGAAGGGGATCGGTTCAGCGAGTGGCTGGGGTCGCGCGACATCGTTCCTGCGATCTCCTCGCTTCGCGAACGGGCGGAGGCGATCCGGCGCGGAGAGCTTGCGAAGGCGAGCCCGCGTCTCGCGGGCCTGTCGGAACCCGAGCGGAACGCGGTCGAGTCCCTGACCAACCAGATCGTCAACAAGCTCCTCCACCAGCCGATCATGCGGCTGAAGGAAGCCGGCGTTGGCGAGGAGGGCGAGCGCCGTGCTCCTCAGAGTCGGCTCGAGGGGTAGCCGCCTCGCGCTGACTCAGGCCGAGCTCGCCGTCGAGAGCCTGCGGCGGCCCGGTCTCGAGTTCGCGCTGATGCCGGTCACGACCGCCGGCGACCGTGACCGCTCGAGCCCATTCGGCGAGATCGGAGCGCGCGGCGTCTTCGTGAAGGAACTGGAGGAGGCATTGCTCGAAGGCCGGATCGACGTCGCCGTCCACTCGGCAAAGGACATGACCTCGACGGACACCGACGGCCTCGCGGTGGGCGCCTATCTCGAGCGGGAGGATCCCCGAGACGCGCTCTGCGGAGCTGACTCGGTGGAGCCGGGCATGCGCATTGGCACCGCCTCAGCCCGGCGGCGTGCCCAGCTCCTCGCGCTGCAGCCAGACGTCTCCATCGAGCCCCTTCGCGGCAACATCGATACGCGGCTCAGGAAGCGAGGGGAGCGCGGGCTCGATGCGATCGTCCTGGCGGCCTGCGGTCTCGACCGGCTCGGGCTCGGACGCGAGATCGGCCTTCGGTTCGATCCGGACGAGCTCCTCCCGGAGGCCGGCCAGGGCGCACTCGCGCTCCAGGTTCGGGCCGGCGAGGAGCAGCTCGTCGCGCAGGCCGACCATGGGGAGACGAGGCGCCGCGTGCAGGCAGAGCGGGCGTGTGTCGCCACGGTCGGCGGCGGCTGTCTTGCGCCGGTCGCGGCGCACCACGACGGCTCTGCGCTGACGGCACTCGTGGCTGCCGAGGACGGGAGCTGGATCGAGCGTCGGACGGGGGACGATCCCACAGCGCTCGCCCGCGAGCTGCTCGCTCTCGTGCCGTGAGGATCCTCCTGACTCGGCCGGAAGGCCGGAACGACGAGCTGGCCGAGAGGCTTCGCGCAGCCGGCCTCGAGGTCGAGTGCGAACCTCTGATCGCGCTGGAGCCGATCGGCCACGAACCGATCGACCTCGAAGGCTACGACTGGCTGCTGTTGACGAGCGCGACCGGCGCGAAGGAGCTCAGGCGCCGTGCGCAAGGTCATCCGAAGCGGGTTGCGGCGATCGGCCCGGCGACGGCGGAGGCGTACGGACCAGTCGATCTCGTGCCGCGCGTCTCCACGCAGGAGGGGTTGCTGGCGGAGCTCCCCCGGCCGGCGGGCCGGGTTCTCTTCGCGGGCGCTGAAGGTGCTCGCCGGCTGCTTGTCGAGGAACTGGACGCCGACTTCGTGCCGCTCTACCGGACGCGCGAGCTCCGCCCCGACAAGCTGCCCGATCACGACCTCGTCGTGCTTGCGTCTCCGTCCGCGGCCCGGGCCTACGGGACGCTCGAGCGCCGCAAGCCGGTCGTCTCGATCGGGCCGGAGACGACCGCGGCCACCGAGGAGCTGGGCCTGCGCGTGCTCCAGGAGGCTCGCACCCAGGACGTGCAGGGTCTCGCCGATGCGATCCTGAAGGCGACGCGTTAGCGTCCCGCTCGTGGTCATCACGTTCCTGACCGACTTCGGAGTCGAGGACGATTTCGCAGGCACCTGCCACGGGGTGATCAAGCGAATCGCTCCGGAGGCGGACGTGATTCACATCACCCACGGAATCGACGCGACGAGGATTCTGCAGGGCGCGGTGGTGCTGGCGAACACGCTGCCGTACATGCCGGTCGGCATTCACCTTGCGATCGTCGACCCCGAAGTCGGGAGCCGCCGCCGCGCGCTCGTCGTCCGCACAGAGGACGGGCGGCTGCTCGTGGGGCCGGACAACGGCCTGCTCGTGCCGGCCGCGGAGGCTCTCGGCGGGATCGAGGAGGTCAACGAGATCACGAATCGTGCCTACGCCCTCGAGCCGGTCTCTCCGACGTTCCACGGCCGTGACGTCTTCGCGCCGGCGGCTGCGCACCTCGCGCTCGGCGTCGAGCCAAGGGAGCTCGGCGACCCGGTGGAGCCCGCTTCGCTCGCCCGCCTCGAGTTCCCGAAACCGGAGCTCGGCAAGCGGCGGATCCGCGCAACGTGCCTGTACGTCGACCGCTTCGGCAACATCCAGCTCAATCTGACGGCGAAGGAGGTGGAGGCTCTCGGAATCGTCCCGGGCGTGCGCGTGGAGGTCGAGCTGCCCGTCGACCGGTTCTACGCAGTCGCCGCCAGGACGTTCGCCGACGCACGCTCCGGCGACATCATCCTCTACGAGGACGCCTACCAGAACATCGCGGTCGCGATCTCGCGCGGGAACGCCGCGCAGACGTTCAGCGTGCGGGCCGGGACGGAGGTTCGGCTACGCGCGGAGCCGGTGTAGCCCTCGGCCAGCGGTTCGCTCGTTTGGCGACGACAGCGACCGTTCGCTGGCCCGTCCTCTGGCCGCTCTTCCGTCCCCTGATTCGCCTGCAGTTCGACTTGCTCGCCCCGGCCTGGGCGGCGATGCAGAGCCCGGACGGGTTGGCGCCGTACACGGAAGCGCTCGAGCGGGTCGACACTCCCGTGCGCCGTGCGCTCGACGTCGGGACCGGGAGTGGGCGAGGCGCGCAGGAGCTCCAGCGCCGCTATCCCCACGCCGAGATCGTCGGGTTGGACGTGTCGCCGGCGATGCTCGAGGAGGCCCGGAAGCTCCTCCCCGACATCGAGTTCTTGCAGGGAGACGCGTCGCGGCTTCCGTTTCGCGAGGGTGAATTCGACCTCGTCGCGCACGCGAACATGATTCCGTTCGTCGACGAGGTCGCTCGCGTGCTCCGCCCGGGCGGCTGGACGATCTTCGCGTTCTCCGGAGGGGCCGGGACGCCGATCTACGTCGCTCCCGACCGGCTGAAGCGGGAGCTGGAGCGCCGGGGTTTTACGGATTTTGCGGAGATTTCCGCGGGGCGCGGGACCGCGGTGCTTGCTCGTCGAGGCAATCCGCACTAACGTCGTGGCCACTGAGACGTTCGTGGCGCGCTAGCCGGCCCGGACGTCTCTTTTTTGCCCCGAAACGCCCCGGGCCTGACTCGACCTGCATGGTCGCTCGTCGTGAACTCGTTTGTTTAGACACGAGGCGTCGCAATCGCGTTGATCGCGGTCGTGAGCATGCAGCGGGTTTCCGGTTACTCTGGAGCCTGCTCCACTACACGGCGAGGTAGCTCAGTTGGTAGAGCACACGGCTGAAAACCGTGGTGTCGCCGGTTCGATTCCGGCCCTCGCCACCTC
>Ga0180121_10000574_pt1 | contig 15591 bp, 21 predicted proteins | sample AntDrymUQ5402106_2_FD_129676 | JGI IMG/M metagenome (GOLD analysis project Ga0180121, IMG submission 129676) | Polar desert sand microbial communities from Dry Valleys, Antarctica - metaG UQ540 (21.06) (version 2) (version 2) | ecosystem: Environmental > Terrestrial > Soil > Desert | place...
GAGGCCGTACAGGTCCTGGTAGCCGAGCAGGCAGTCGGCCCGCTCGCGGCAGTCCTCGGCGGCGCCAAGAACCACCCCGTCCACCCCGGCCAGATCGGAGATGGTGGTGACGTCGTTCTCCTCCGCCCACGACTTCAGGGCAACGAGGGCGTTGGCGTCCTCGGCGTCGGAGTACTCGTAGGCCACGAGCTCTTTCGCCTCGAGCACGCCGGTGAGCGCCTCGTAGGTCTCCGCGGAGTCAGCCGACGGCGCGGAGTCAGGATCGAGGAACCGGCTCGCGCTGCCCGTGTAGTCGATGATGATGTCGAGGTCGTCGTTCTCCAGGCCGGGGTACACCTGGTCGCGGAAGCCGCTGGTCGGCTGCACCTCGACGTCGAAGCCCTTGGCGATCAGGTACTGGGCGTAGACCTCGGTGAGGGTCTTGCTCTCGGCGAAGTCCTGAGGGGCGAACCGGATGGTGGAGCCCTCGACGGCCTTGGTGGTGTCGGAGCCACCTGTCTCGGTGGTCGTCTTGTCGTCGCTGCACGCCGCCCCGGTGAGGGCGAGTGCGAGTGCGAGCGCCAAGGGGGCTCGCCAACGGTGGGTGGTCATGGTGGGGTTTCCTCACTGGTCGTGGGTGGTTGGTAGGGGTCTACGTGGTAGCGGGAGCGGAGTCGCGACGAAGGTGCCGGTCGGCTCGGCTGGTGCGCACGTTCAAGCGGATGCCCTTGGGAAGCAGGAGTCGGCCGGCGGCCATCAGCGCCACCTCGGTGGCAATGGCCACCCCTGCCACCAGGAGGGCGCCGCCTTGCACCGTCACGAAGTCGCGCCGGCTGAGGCCGGCCCGCAGGTAGGCGCCGAGCCCCTCCGCCCCGAAGAAGGCGGCCAGCGGTTCGGTGGCGACGATCTGGACGGCGGCCGTGCGCACGCCGGCCAGGATGACCGGCAGGGCCAGGGGTAGCTCCACGCGCTGCATCACCTGGCGGTGGGTGAGCCCCATGGCGCGGGCGGCGCCCACTGCGCTGGGGTCGACGCCCCGCACGGCGGCGTAGGTGTTGGTGAAGGCGGGAGGGAGGCCGAGGAGCACAAGGGCGATGATGATGGGCCAGGGCTCGAGCCCGAACCCGGCACGGAGCGAGACGATCACCAGCAGGCCGACGATGGTGATGGTGGGGACGGCACGCCCGATGTTGATGATCCATGACGCGGCCAGCTCGCCCTTGCGGTGGTGCGCGAGGAGTGCCGCCAGCGGGACGGCGAGGAGCACGACCATGGTGAGGGCGAAGGCCGAGTGCCAGATGGTGAGCCAGGCCTGCTCGGGGATGGGACGCAAGATGTCCCGGTTCTCCAGGTCTGTGAACCACTCGATGACGTTCGTGGGCTCGTCCGCGCCGCCGAGGACGCTCATTGATCGGCCTTGACCGGTGGTGTCATCCGAGTCGGCGACCTTCGGGAGACCAATGAGCCGGCGCTGTGCTCGCTGGCAAGCTCGCTCATGTGACTGCTCGCCGGGCCCATGGGGTGCACAGCACCTCGAGGCGGTTGAAGGCGAAGTCGAGCACCACGGCGAGGGCCACCGACAGCACGGAGCCGACCACGATCTTCGTGTAGAACTGCGTACCGTAGCCGTCGAAGATGAGCTGGCCGAGCCCGCCCAGCTGGATGATGGCGGTGATGCCCACCAGGCCGACGGTGGTGACCGTCGCCACCCGGATCCCGGCCAGGATCACGGGCAGGGCGAGGGGCAGCTCCACGGTGAGCAGGCGGCGCGTGCGCGAGAGGCCGAGGCCGTCGGCGGCGTCGGTGACTGACGTAGGCACCCCGTCGATGCCGGCCACCATGTTCCGCACCAGCACGAGCAGGGTGTAGCTGGTGAGGGCCACCTCGGCCGCCAGGAAGCTGCCGTAGCGCGACCGCAGGACGCCGAAGAGGGCCACGCTCGGGATGGTGTAGAGGAAGCCGGTGACGGCCGTGATCGGGGCGAAGGCCCACCGCAGCCGCAGGGCGAGGGCGCTGAGCCCCGCCGAGATCGCCGTGCCGGCCCCCACGGCGATGAAGGTGAGCTTCAGGTGCTGGACGGTGGCCTCCCACAGCTCGGCGCGGGTCTCCTCCCGGAGGAACACCCACTCCCAGCGAACGAGGGGGTTCGTGGCCTGGGTGTCCATGCTCAGCCCGTCGACGCGGACCTTGGCCCAGAGCGCCAGGATCGCGAGCCCGACGAGGCCGCCTCCCCAACGCCCAGCCCATCGCCGATTCACCCGGCCAGCCCCCGCCGGATGGCTTCGAGCTCCACGAGGCCGGAGAAGCGGCCGTCGTCGTCTTCCACCACCGCCGCCGCGCTGTGCGACGTGAGGATGACCTCCAGCGCCTCCCGCAGGCTGCTCTCGGGATGGACGCGCGCCAGCGGCGGCACGGGGTCGAGGTCGTCCAGTGCTGACACGAGCGCAACCTCGTCGGCGCTGATCCAGCCCGCGAAGCGGCGGTCCTTCACCAGCCCGAGCCAGCCAACGTTGCTGCGGGCCATGGCAGCGCGCACGCCGCCGAGGCCCACGGTGACGTCGACCCAGGTGCCCCCTTCGAGGTCGAGATCGCGCACCTTGCTGAGCGACAGGCGCTTGATGCTGCGCTCGGCTCCGAGGAATGACGCCACGAAGTCGTTCGCCGGAGCGGCGAGCATGGCGTCGGGGGTGTCGTACTGCTCGAGCACCCCGCCCACGTTGAGTACGGCCACCTTGTCGCCAAGGGCCACGGCCTCGTCGATGTCGTGGGTCACGAGCACGATGGTCTTGCGCACCTTGTGCTGCAGGTCGAGCAGCTCTCGCTGAAGGCGGGCCCGCACGATGGGATCGACGGCGCCGAAGGGCTCGTCCATCAGGAGCACCGGCGGGTCGGCGGCCAGAGCCCTGGCGACGCCGACGCGCTGCTGCTGCCCGCCGGAGAGCTCGGCCGGGAACCGGGGGAGCAGGCTGCGGTCGAGGCCCACCAGGTCGACGAGCTCCTCGACGCGAGCCGTGATGCGGTCGCGCGGCCAGCCCAACACCTTCGGCACGGTGGCCACGTTCTGGGCGATGGTGCGGTGGGGGAAGAGCCCGACCTGCTGGATGACGTAGCCGATGGCGCGGCGCAGCTCGTTGGCCGATCGGTTGCGGATGTCCTCCCCGCCGATGGTGATGGTTCCGCCCGACGGTTCGGTGAGGCGGTTGATCATCCGCAACGTGGTGGTCTTTCCACAGCCTGACGGGCCGATCAGGACCACGATCGACCCACCGGGCACCTCGAGGTCGAGCGGCTCCACCGCCGGGCTGCTGCTGCCGGGGAAGGTCTTGGTCACCCCGGTCAGGGTGATGGCGCTCCCCTCACTCATGCCGACCGCCTCCGCAGGGCGCGTGAAGCGGCAGAAGCACAGGCTCCTCGGCTGCGGATCCACCCCGCTCGACGCGGTTTCCGGACGTCCGCCATGGGCACCCGAAGTGGGGGGCGCACATCTGGGTCTTGATCCCCAGACCCTACCGTCAAGCCTCGGTATGGCTCGATCGGCTCGTCCGGGTCGCTCGGTTCGATGGGTACGGTGACCCGATGCGGGGTAGAAGTCCAGCGATGAACCCCACCTCCGTCCTGCTGGCCGACGACGACGCCCGCTTCCGCGGGATCGTCCGATCGGTCCTCGAAGACGACGGCTACGTGGTGGTGGCCGAGGCCGCAGAAGCCGGCGAGACTCGAGCCCTGGCTCGCCTCCACCATCCCGATGTCGTGGTGCTCGACCTCGTCATGGAGGGGTCCGTGGGTTTCAGCACGGCGCAGGACCTCCTGCACGACGATCCCGGCCGCCCGGTGCTGGTGCTCTCCACTCTCTTCGACCCGCTGATGGAGCTCGAGGCCGTTCGCGTGGGGGCGTGGTACCTGGAGAAGGTCGAGGGCGTCGAGGCCCTCGAGCACCTGATCGACGGCGCTGTGTCCGTCTCGCACCCGCGCTGAATCTGTCCCACCGCCTGGCAGCATCACGAGATGGACCTCGAGGCGAAGCGGGCGGAGTATGAGACGATGGGATTGGATGTCGGCGACGTCGACCCCGACCCCATCGCGCAGGTGAGGCTCTGGTTCGAGGAGTGGATCGCCGTCGCCCCGAACGAGCCAGCTGCTGTGGTGCTGGCCACCGCCGACACGGACGGCCGGCCGTCGGCCCGCACGGTGCTGATGCGCTCGTTCGACGAACGGGGCTGCACGATGTTCACGAGCTACGACAGCCGCAAGGGGCACGACCTGGCCGGCAACCCGCGCGGCGCCGTTCTCTGCAGCTGGGTGCCCATCCTGCGCCAAGTGCACCTTCGGGGCCCGGTGGCCCAGGTGCCGCGTGTGGAGAGCGAGGCCTACTTCGCCACCCGTGCGCGCGGCAGCCAGCTGGCAGCGTGGGCTTCGCACCAGTCGAGCGTGCTCGCCAACCGGGCCGAGCTCGAGGTTCGCTTCGCCGAGGCGGAGGAGCGATTTCGCGATGCGCGGGTGCCGTGCCCGCCGTACTGGGGCGGCTACCGCCTCGTGCCGGAGGAGATCGAGCTGTGGCAGGGCCGGCCCAGCCGGATGCACGACCGTCTGCGCTACGAGCGGGACCCGGCACAGCCCTCCGGCTGGCGGATCGTCAGGCTGGGTCCCTAGTGGTGCGCCTCGCATCCCGGCGCTGGGAGCAGCCGGCAGCGACACCCCTGGACGGCACGCTCGTCCTCGCCGCCATCGCTGCGCCTTCGTCCGGCGCCGTGGCCATTGGCGCCGCTGACTCGCCGGCTCGCTACCGAGCCTCCCGAGCCGCTCCACCAGGCCACGAGCGGGCGGCGGCCACGAGGCCCCCCACGAGGTCGGCTGTGTGGGGGATCGGTCTCCCGGGCGGGAGGCCCGCCCAGAAGGGCCCATGGGTGCGCACCCGAGGCGGCAGCTCGAGCTGCACGCCGCCGTTGCGGCAGCCGTTCACCGGGTTGCGCCGGTGCACACCGCGCAGCTCGCGCGGGATCTCGGCGAGGTCGTCGACCACCGCGTAGCCGCCGAGCGAGGCCCGCAGGTGCTGGGCGAGGTGGGTGGCCAGGGGTCGGTTGCGACCGCCGAGGAGCAGGGTCGTCCACAGCCCGGCGCGCCCGTACCCGTGCACGGCCACCGCCACATCGACGTGGTCGAGGAACCGGGCGAGGGTCGGTGAATCCTCCGGGGTGACCTCGATCGAGGGGACGTGCCAGCGCAGCGACGGGGGCTGACGCACGGCGTACAGCGAGGCGCCAGCGGCGGCAGCCGCGGCGGCGGCGACGAGGTCGGTGCCCTCCTCGAGGTTCCCGCCATGGAAGGCCATGAACCCGAACGTCGACCGCAGCTCGAGGTCTTCCTCCACGCCATCGTGGGCGAGCAGATCGGCGAAGCGCCCCATGAGGTCCCTACGAGCGCCGGCGGGTGCGGACGCCGAACGTGGCCGTGAGCACGCCGGCCAGGGCCAGCGCCAGCAGCAGTCCGAGCCGGGTCGCGCCGATGTCACTGACCCAGTTGGCGATCGAGCTCGACCAGTCGGTGACCGCATCGACGACGGGGGAGCCCTCCCCGAACTCGCCGGCTCGCACCCGGCGCTCGTACCACCCGTAGTGGACGAGGTATGCCCCGGCCAGCACGAGGAGGAGCCCCGACACCCGAGTGACGTGCGGCAGGGCTCCTCGCATGCGCCGCACCATGCCCTGGCGCGCCATTCCCAAGCTCACTGTGAGCACGAGCAGCACGAGCGTCATCCCGAGGGCGTAGGCGACGAACACCGCCATGCTTGACGCGAGGTTCTCGCGTCGGAAGGCGCCGGCCACGGTCGTGGTGAACAGCGGCAGGGCGCAGCTGATCGAGGCGATGGCGTAGGAGATGCCGAACACGAACATCGACTGGCTGTCACGGGTGCGGCCGCCCCGGCTCAGCTTGGGAAGGTTGACCACCGGAGCGAAGCCGCGGACCACGGCCAGGCCGAGCATCATCAGGACGATCCCGATGACGATCGTGGCCAACGGGGTCCACTGGTCGACGGACGCAGACAGGTGGTAGGTCGCCAGTCCGACGACGCTGAACACGAGCAGGAAGCCACTGGCCACCGACAGGCCCACGCGGAGCGAACGGCTGACGCCCGCTCGCACATCGCGCTCCCTCCCCTCGAGGCCGAGGAAGTAGCCGAGGTAGGCGGGAAGCATGGCGAAGCCACAGGGGTTCACGGTTGCCACCATCCCGGAGGCGAAGGCCAGCGCGAAGGGCGCTTCGATCACGCGGGGATGCCGAGCTCGTCGGCCAGCAGGGCACGGAGCTCGTCGGCGTCGAGCTCGCCGTTGTGGGTGGCCACCACCGCGCCGTCGGCGTCGAGCAGCACTGTGGTGGGCAGCACCGCGCCGCCCATGATCTTGATCACCGACCCATCACGGTCTTGCGCGGTGCGGTAGGTGACGCCCGTCCGGTCGACGAGCGCCTGAGCCTCGTCGGCCCGGTCGGTCACCGCCAGCCCGAGGAAGGCAACCTCAGCCCCCAGGTCCTGGTGCACCTCCTCGAAGGCGGGCATCTCGGTGATGCAGGGCGTGCACGTGGAGGCGAAGAAGTTCACCACGGTCGGCGTGCCGCGCAGGCTGCTGAGGGCCACCTCCTCACCGTCGAAGGTGGTGAAGGTTGCTTCGTCAGCGGTGGGCACGTCGCCCTCGCGGGTGAGCTCGATCGAGGTGGGCGCCAGCTCGTCGTCATCGGCCAGAAGGGCGTAGGTGCCCACGGCCGCGCCCAGGGCGAGGACGGTGGAGAGGGCGACGACACGCCACGACAGTCGGAGCGACGCCGGCACGACGATGACGGTATCGCCGCGCCCACCGGCGCCACACGTCAGCGCCGGGGGAACCGCGGGGCAGGCCGGGGGTCGGTCGTCGACGACTCGCACGACGGGGGGTCGATCGTGCGAAGCGGCGGCCGTTGCCCCGGCCCACCCGTGGCGGTGACCTCGCCTCCGGAAGCTGCCCACGCGGCAGCCCCCGGAGGGTGATCTCCCCGGGTGGCCCCCGAGGATCACGCGATCTTGTAGACCACGCGGTCCTGGAGGTGCTCGGGGATCGGGATGTCCGGCAGCTGATCCTCCGGTCGGGCCACCTTGGGGGGACGCCCGCGTCGGCGCTTGCTCTGGAGCACCTTGCCGTTGAGCAGGAGCTGCCCGCCCCAGACACCCCACGGCTCGCGCCGCTCCAGGGCACCCTCGAGGCACTGGCCCATCACCGGGCAGAGCGCACAGATCTGCTTGGCCTTGGCGATGTCCTGCAGCTCCTCGCTGAAGAACAGGCCGCTCATGGTGCCGGCCAGGTCGTTGCAGCGGGCCTGCGCCCACCAGTCTCGGTTTTCAGCGGGCTCGGGCCCGCTGGGACTCTGGAACTCGTGCTCGTAGCGCTCGGGCAACATCGCCCTGCCCCCTTGGTCTCGGATGTGGTGGTGATGGTCGGTGGATGGGAGGTGGTCGTGGGTCCGGGGCCAGACAACGAGAAAGGCCGCCGGGTGATCCCGGCGGCCTCTCGGAGGCTTCTGCGTCTCGCTGGCGTGTGCCTAGGGCGAGAGCTCCGAGAGGGACCGGGTCGGGCGGTTCTTGCGGGCGAACACCATGAAGGTGGCCGGCTTGGCAATGGCGCCCTGGGTCCAGGTGGAGGACGGGTGGTTGCCGGACCCCGAGTTGACCACTGCCGCGCCATAGGTGGCGGCGAGGGTGGTGCCACCGGGGCACTCCGCGAGGGTGACGGCGCCGAGGCGCGCAGCACCGGCGGAAGCCAGCAGGCCTGCCATGGTGTGCGTCTCGGTGGTCATCGTCAGGTGCTCCTCGAGCGGGTCGCGCCCAGGTCGGCGACTCGGGTGGAGGCATCGCACCACGCCATCGGTGACGAGTCAACTGCATTTGTGACAATTCTCCGCCAGTAGGTTGCCGGAGGATGTCGGAGATGATCGGGCGACCCACTACTGGACGGGTGTTCGAAGGCACCCGCAAGGTCCGCCTCGCCGACGTGAGCCCGGCCGGGCGACTGCGCCTCGATGCCATCGCGCGCTTCCTTCAGGACCTCTCTGCCGACGACACCGCCGACGCTGCCCTTCCCCGTGCCGAGGCCTGGGTGGTGCGCAAGACGGTGATCGAGGTGCGGGCCTTCCCGCAGTACCTAGAGCCGCTCGCCCTGGCCACCTGGTGCTCCGGAACCGGAAGCCACTGGGCCGAACGCCGTGTCAGCATCAAGGGCGAGGGGGGTGGAGCGGCCGAGGCCGCCACCACGTGGGTGCACCTGGACGCGGACTCGGGCCGGCCCCGCCGCATCCCCGCTGGGTTCGCCGAGCTCTACGGCGAGGCGGCGGGCGGCCGGCGCGTCAAGGCCCGGCTCGACCACCCGGAGCCGCCCGACGGGCAGGAGGCCTCGCGGTTCTCGTGGCCATTGCGGTTCACCGACTTCGATGTGCTCGGCCACGTGAACAACGCCGCCTGCTGGCAGATGGTGGAGGAGGCCCTGGCCGCCCGCCGCGATCTGCGCGGCCCGCTCCGGGCCGAGGTGCAGCACCGCACCGCCATCGAACGTGGCGCCGCGACGGAGGTGGCGGCCGTCAACGTAGGTGATCGGATGAGCGTCTGGGTGGTAGCCGACGGCGCGTTGGCCGTCACGGCTGTCGTCGCCCCGATCGGTGAGGCGAGCTCCTTCGCCTCGCGCTCGGGGCTACCTGAAGAGCCTCCGGCGTCGGACGCTGGAACCACCTCGGGCAGGGGACTGGCCCCCGGGTGAGGAACTCATACACGGGGGAGCATGGGCCGGCTGGTGCCGCGTGGCCCGGGCTACCCGACCGGCGCGTAGTGGAGCGTGCCCCGCTCGCTGCGGCTGGCCACCTCGCCGGTCTCTCGGAGGTGCTCGAGGTGGGCGTAGGTCTCGCTCTCGGCCATCTGGCCCCACGAGCGTGGCTTGAACAGCCGGTGGGAGAAGTCCTCCACGGTGCCCGACCCCAGCTCCTGGGCGGCGGCCCGCAGCGTGTCGAGACGCTCGCCGTGGTGGTCGCGGATCTCATGCGCCCGGCCGCGGAGGTCGGCGAAAGGATGGCCGTGGGCGGGCAGCGCGAGCGTGACGCCCTCGAGGCCGGCCACCTTCTCGAGCGACGCGAAGAACTCGGTGAGGGGATCGGCGCCGGCCACCAGGCCGGAGATGTGGGGCGTGATGGTGGGCAGCACGTGGTCGCCGCAGAGCACGATTCCGTTGACCGGGTCGAACAGGCAGAGGTGGTCGTTGGTGTGGCCGGGTGTGTGGAGGGCCACCCACTCCCGCCTGGCCAGCGTGATCACCTCCGCGTCGTCCACCCGCCGGGTCGGTGCCGGCGTCCGCATGAACCGCTTCAAGGCGACGCGGTAGAGCCCGAACTTCAGACGGCGGTTGATCGGCGGACGGAAGGTGGCGTCGGTGCGCCAGGGCATGTGGCGTCCCCACGGGGAGGTCGCGGGGGTGCGCTCGGTGTCCGAGTCGGCGTCCAGGGACTCGTCGTCAGCCGGGTCGAACCAGGTGCGGAAGCTGCGATGGGAGATCACCTCGGCGCCGTAGGTGTCGCGCATCCGCCCGGCGCCCCCGAAGTGGTCGGGGTGCGAGTGGGTGACGATCACCGTGTGGACGTTCCGAGGCTTGTAGCCCGCCCGCTCGAGGCGGTCGATGAGGGCCCGCCATGACTGCGGACCGGGTAGCCCGGGGTCGACGATGGCCACCCCGCGCTCGTCCTCGAGGAAGTAGCAGTTCACGTGGCCGAGGCCAGGGAGCGAGATCGGCAGCTGCGAGCGGAGGATGCCGGGCGCCATCTCCGTGATCTCGGTGCTGGCCGGCTCCGCCTCCTGGCGCCTGGGCCGCTCGGTGGTCGGCGCTGCCATGGGGGACGAACCTACTTGACCGCTTGGTCAAGTGCGCCCGCGGACCTGAAGACGTTGGCGCGGTACCAGCGCAGCTCCTGGATCGACTCCCGGATGTCGTCGAGAGCGCGATGGACGGTGGCCTTGCGGGGCACCGCCTCCAGCGCTCCCGGGTACCAGCGGCGGGTGAGCTCCTTGATGGTGGACACGTCGACCGAGCGGTAGTGCAGGTACTCCTCGATCTCGGGGAGGTGCACGGCCAGGAAGCGCCGGTCTGTGCCGATGGAGTTCCCGCACAGGGGCACCGTGCGGACCTCCGGGACGTGCTCACGGATGAACTCCAGGGTGGCCTGACCGGCCGCCTCCAGGCTGATGGTCGAGGTGGCGATGGCCTCGAGCAGGCCGCTCGAGGTGTGCATCTCCACCACCACCGGCTCCATGCCCTCCAGCGCCTCTGGTGGCTGGTGCACCACGAGGTCGGGACCCTCGGCCACGATCGCCAGCTCGTCGTCGGTGACGATGGTGGCGATCTCGACGATCACGTGCCGGGCAGGGTCGAGGCCGGTCATCTCGAGGTCCATCCAGACGAGCACGGGCGCAGGCTACTGGTCGCCTCGTGACAGCCATCTTCTACCGTGACGGCCATGTCCGACGGCCTTGCGGTCCCCGTGGTCCGGCTCGACCCGGACCTGCCACTCCCCGCCTACGCCAGGCCAGGTGACGCTGGCCTCGACCTCCTCGCACGAGAGGATGCCATCCTCGCTCCCGCCGGTGGCCGGGCGCTGATCCCCACCGGCATCGCCTTCGCCGTCCCGGAGGGCTACGCGGGGTTCGTCCAGCCGCGCAGCGGCCTGGCCCTGCGGCACGGCATCACCTGCCTCAACACCCCCGGCCTCATCGACGCCGGCTACCGGGACGAGCTGAAGGTGCTCCTCGTGAACCTCGACCCGGTCGACGCCTTCGAGGTGCGCCGCGGTGAGCGCATCGCACAGCTGGTGGTGCAGGCGGTGGCCGAGGTGCGGTGGGTGCCGGTCGACGCGCTCGAGGGCTCCGAGAGAGGCGCCGGGGGCTTCGGCTCAACAGGCCGCTGAGGCGCCCGTCTAATCGCGGCCGACGAGCAAATGCGACCCAGTCGCAGTAAGTTGCCGATGATGCACACCCCCGATGGATTCATCAACGCCGTCACCTCGGTGGGGGCGGGCGGCGTGGCCATTGGCACCATGGGCGTGGCCGTGCGCAGAACACGCGAGCTGCTCGGTGAACGCCAGGTGCCCCTCGCCGCGCTCACGGCTGCCTTCATCTTCGCCGTGCAGATGCTCAACTTCCCCGTGGCCAGCGGCACGAGCGGCCACCTGCTTGGCGGGGTGCTGGCCGCCGTGCTCGTCGGACCGTGGACGGGCGCCATCTGCGTCGCCGTGGTGCTCGTGGTGCAGGGCCTGCTCTTCGCCGATGGCGGGCTCAGTGCTCTCGGCCTCAACATCGTCAACATGTCGCTCGTCGGGGCCATCGGCGGCTACCTCATCTTCACGGCCATCCGCCGGTTGCTCCCGAGGAGTCTCAGGGAGGTCGACGCCGTCATCGCTCTCATCGCCGGCGTGGCCGCCTTCCTCTCCGTGCCGCTGGCCGCCGCCGCCTTCACGGCGGAGTTCGCCATCGGTGGCAACGCCGACATCGGTGTCACCACCGTCGCCTGGGCCATGATCGGCACCCATGTGCTCATCGGGGCCGGCGAGGGGGTCATCACCGCGCTCGCAGTCGGCGCGGTGCTCGCCAGCCGGCCCGACCTCGTGCACGCGGTCGAGTCCTCTGCGGGACCACTGGAGCTCCGGCCGCAGGAGGTGACGGCCTGATGGCCGCCACCGCCGCGGCACCGCGCAACGGGCGCGTGCTGTGGGCTGCTGGGCTCGTCGTTGCCCTCCTGTTGGCGGGGATCGCCAGCTTCTACGCCTCGAGCCAACCCGACGGCCTGGAAAAGGTGGCCGGCGACAAGGGCTTCCTGGCGACGGCAGAGGACCACGCCCTCGCCGACAGCCCGTTGGCCGACTACGGAGTCGCGGACGTCGACGACGCTCGCCTCTCCGTCGGCCTGGCCGGGCTGCTTGGCGTCACCGCCACCTTGACCGTGGGCGGCGCCATCTTTTGGCTGGCCCGGCGGCGCGACGGCGAGTCGGCCTCGTCGGCCACCACCTGAGGTGGGGGCCGGCCACCTCCACCCGCTGTCGGTACCGGGACCGAGCCCGCTCCACGCGCTCCGCCCCCACACCAAGGTGGTGGCCACCCTGCTGTTCGTGTTCGCGGTCGTGTCCACGCCGCGGGAGGCGTTCTGGGCCTACGGCGCCCACGCCGGGATCCTCGCGGCGCTGGCGGGGCTCGGGCACGTGCAGGCCCGCATCCTGGCCCCTCGCCTGGTCTTGGAGGCGCCGTTCCTCACCTTCGCCCTCCTGCTGCCCTTCTTGGCGCGCGGAGAGCGGGTCGAGGTGCTCGGCCTGCTCCACCTCTCGAGCGACGGGCTCTGGGCGGCCTGGAACATCCTGGCGAAGGGCACGCTCGGGCTCACCGCCAGCCTGCTCCTGGTGGCCACGACCCCCACCGTCGACCTGCTCCGTGGGCTGGAGCGCCTCCGGGTGCCGCCGGTGTTCACGTCCATCGCCTCGTTCATGCTGCGCTACGTGGAGGTGATCGCGGCCGAGCTGCGGCGGATGCAGGTGGCACGCGTGAGCCGAGGGCACGATCCCCGTTGGATCTGGCAGGCACGGGCCATCGCGTCGACGGTCGGCGCCGTGTTCGTGCGGACGTTCGAGCGGGGCGAGCGGGTGCACCTGGCAATGGTTTCGCGGGGCTACACGGGGTCGATGCCGCCGACGGGCGCGCGGCCGGCAGCCGCCGCCGAGTGGGCCGCGGTGCTCCTCGTTCCACTGTCGGCCGCCGTCGTGAGCGTCGCGGCTTGGAGCACCATCGGATGAGCCGGGGTTCGCTCCGGGTGCAGAGCCTCGCGTACGCCTACCCCAGCGGCCGCCAAGCCCTCTATGGGATCAACTTGGACGTGGAGCCGGGCGAGCGGGTGGCCGTCCTCGGCCCCAACGGAGCCGGCAAGACCACCTTCGTCCTCCACCTCAACGGGGTGCTCGGTGGTGGCCTCGGACAGGTCGAGGTGGGCGGCCTCCTCGTCGAGCGGGCCAACCTCCGGGAGGTCCGCCGCCGGGTGGGGATCGTGTTCGAGAATCCGGACGACCAGCTGTTCATGTCGACCGTGGGCGACGACGTGGCCTTCGGTCCCGCCAACCTCGGGCTCCGGGGTCAGGCGCTGGATGTCTGCGTCGACATCGCGCTCGCCCGGGTGGGCATGACCCATGGCCGGGAGCGGCCGCCCCACCAGCTGAGCGCAGGGGAGCGACGGCGGGTGGCGCTGGCCACCGTGCTGGCCATGGACCCCGAGCTGCTCGTGCTCGACGAGCCGTCGAGCCACCTCGATCCTCGCGCCCGTCGAGAGCTGGCTGAGGTGCTCCGCGGGCTCGACCTGACCCTTCTCATGGTCACCCACGACCTGCCCTATGCCCTGGAGCTGTGCGAGCGGGCGCTCATCCTCGACGAGGGCGTGATCGTGGCCGACGGTCCCACTCGCGACATCTTGCGCGACGACGACCTCCTCCACGCCCACCGGCTCGAGCTCCCCACCGGCTTCGACCCGACCCGCGTGTAGCTACGAGGGCGGCGCTTCGATCGAGCGCTCGACGGCACCATGGACCAGTCGCACCCCGAGGTGGTGGGGCATGGCCTGCACCTCCACCTCCACGGTGCCCGGGGCGCCGGCGCCCACAATGTCGCTGAAGGCGCTGGCGATGGCGGCACGGGCGTCTGCCACCTCGTCGTCAGACAAGCCCCATCGACGGGCCAGCACCCCGATCGTCACCTCCAAGACGGGCCGGAGCGCGTCGTCGGCCGGCACGGACAGCTGGATGAGGTCAGCCTCGCGGTCGGCCACGCTGCACTCTCTCACGCATCCCGTGTCACGTCGCGGGCCGGCTTGTCGGTGCGAAGCCCGAGGTAGCTGGGGTGACGGAGGCGACCGTCCCCGGTCCACTCACCGAAGGCCAGCTCCACCACCAGCTCCGGACGGAGCCACGTGACCCCCCGCACCAGGTCGGCACGCGGTGGGGGCGGGTCGAAGGGGCACTGACCCGTGACAAGGTCGTCGAACCGGTCGGCCAGCCGCTGGAGCTCGGCGTCCCCGAACCCCGTGCCGACCCTCCCGGAGAAGCGCAGCGGGCCGTCGCCCGGGACGTCGTGGTAGCCCACGAGGAGGGCGCCGATGCGCCCGGCGCGGTTGCCCTCGCCTGGGAGCCAGCCCCCCACCACCATCTCCTGGCGGCGCCGCACCTTCACCTTGCGCCACGACCGCGTGCGCTTGCCCGGCTCGTACCGGGAGTCGAGGCGCTTGGCCACCACGCCCTCGAGGCCCCGCTCGGTGGCGGCGGCGAGCAGCGCGGGCCCGTCATCGTGCAGGGGTGAGCACCGCCAACGCGGCCCCGGTTCGAGCACCTGGTCGAGCAACCGGCGCCGATCGATCAGGGGGAGCGCGGTGAGGTCGTGGCCGTCCAGGTGGAGGAGGTCGAACACCACGTAGGCCACCGGCACCTCGGTGGACCGGCGGCTGGCCTCGGCCGGGTCCATCACGTGCATGCGCTGCTGGAGGAGCCCGAAGTCCGGACGGCCGTCGGCGTCGGTGGCCACCAGCTCTCCGTCGAGCAGCGCCGTGCTCGCGGGGAGCGCGGCGGGCAGGCCCACCAGCTCTGGCCAGGACACGGTGACGTCGCGCTCGTTGTACGACTGCACGCGCAGCTGTGCATCGTCCACGAAGCACAGGGCGCGCATGCCGTCCCACTTCACCTCGTAGGTCCAGCCCTCGCCGACCGGGAGATCGCCGGTGGTGGCCTTCATGGGGACGAGCCTGCGCGGCAACGAATCGGTCCCCACCCTGTCAGGCTACGGCGATGGCCGAGGTGCAGGTGGAGGCGTGGCGGGTGCACGACACCGGGCTGGTGGCGGTGCCGTCCCGATTCCGGCGCCTCGGTGGGCTCGTACGCCACCTGCAGGGCCCCAGCGAGCCATGGCCCGACACGATCACTCTGGCGGTGACCGAAGGCGAGCTCCGGGTGACGGCGCCCGCGGGCCCCGTGGGGACGTGGCCGGTGGGCGACGTCACCGTCGTCCGGGTGACCGGCGGCCCGCCGGTGTCGTTCGTGCTCGAGCTGCGCGGCGCCGCCCACCTCCTAGCGGCCCCCGCGGGCCCCGCCACCGAGTCCCTCCTCACCGCCCTCGCCCCACCCCTCTGACCCAGCAACCCCGTCGAACCTGCCCATGAGGTTGGCGGCCTCGGCCGAACAACGTGGGCGGGTTCGCGGGATGTCGGGGCTCGTAGGGTGGCGCTGCACGACAGGACCGACGAGGGGGGCGACGACATGGGAGACCTGGTGCTGGCCGGCACGGCCGCGCTCATCACAGGCGGCGGAAGCGGCATCGGCCTGGGAGCCGCCCGCCACCTCCTCCGGGATGGGGCGTCGGTGACACTCGCCGGGCGCAGCCAGGCTCGGCTGGACGCCGGTGTGGCAGAGCTCCACGCCGACGCCCCTGATGGCGCTCAGGTGAGCGCCATCACGTGCGACGTCTCCGACGAGGACGACGTGGCCCGAGCGGTGGCTGCCGCGTCGGAGGCCAACGGTGGCCTCCAGCACTGCGTCGCC
>Ga0180121_10000575_pt1 | contig 15584 bp, 16 predicted proteins | sample AntDrymUQ5402106_2_FD_129676 | JGI IMG/M metagenome (GOLD analysis project Ga0180121, IMG submission 129676) | Polar desert sand microbial communities from Dry Valleys, Antarctica - metaG UQ540 (21.06) (version 2) (version 2) | ecosystem: Environmental > Terrestrial > Soil > Desert | place...
ACGAGCGGCTCGCCTGGGTCGGCGCCTGTCGCCATGCCGTCGCGCGCCGACGCGAGCAGCCCGGCGATCGCGAGGTAGGGGTTCACGTCGGCACCCGGCACGCGCCATTCCAGCCGGGCCGACTCGGGAGCGTCGGCGAGCACGCGGCACGACACCATGCGGCTGTCGTATCCCCAGCTCAGTCCGTTGCCCGAGAACTCGCCGCCTGCGATGCGCCGGTAAGAGTTGATCGTGGGCGCGTACCAGGGCATCAGCTCGTTCGCGTGTGCGAGCACCCCGCCGACGGCCGCGCGCAGCGAGGGCGCGAGCTGCGGCCCTGCGCCAGGCGCCCCCGCGCCAGGCGGCTCCGCGTCCGGCGACGGCCCAGGGCTGTCATCGGGTTCGGCGTTGCCGAAAACGTTTGCGTCGTTGCCATCGACGAGCGAGAGATGCAGGTGGCATGACGAACCGGTCGTGTCCGGGAACGGCTTCGCCATGAACGTCGCGGCCATGCCGTTGGCGGCAGCGAGGTCGCGCATCGCGAGCTTGAACAGCATGTGGCGATCGGCCATCTCGAGCGCCTGGCGATGCTCGAGATTGATCTCCCACTGGCCGAGGCCCCATTCCACCTGGCTCGTCCAGGGGCCGAGGTTCGAGCGGGCGAGGGCGTCCCGCACACGGGTGAAGAACGCCTCGTGTTGATCGCCCGCCTGCACGGTGTAGTCGGCGCGGGCGAGCGTGGTGGGCACGAGGGTCCCGTAGCCGTTCCTGCGCGCGTCGTCGTACGTGCCCCGATACAGCGAGAATTCGAGCTCGCTCGCGACCTGCGGCGTTAGGCCATCGGCCTCGAACCGCTCGACCTGGCGGCGCAAGATCGAGCGAGGGGCGACCTCCACGAGCTCGTCGCTGCCCATCTCCACGAAGTCGGCCACGCAGATCGCGGTCGACTCGAGCCACGTGGCGGGGCGCAGGGTGTCGAGGTCCGGCACGAGCCGCACGTCATGCCAGCCGGTGTGGTGACCCGTGTACGCCTGGGAGGGTCCAGGCCACTGATCCATGTCCCACCCGAGCACGCAGGAGCTGAGCGGCACGCCCTCGTGGAGCAGCGTGCGGAACACGTCGAGCGAGAATCGCTTGCCGACCAGCCGGCCGGTCACGTCGGCGGAGGTCACGATGACGGTGCGGATGCCGGCGTCGCCGAGCTCGTCGGGCCCGAAGGCCGGCGCGCCGACGTGGGCTCTCATCGGGTCAGCCACCCGCCGTCGACTGGAAGCTGGGTGCCTGTGATGAACGAGGCGTCGCCCGAGAGCAGGAACGACACGGCGGCAGCCACGTCTTCGGGTTCCCCGACACGATCGATCAGCAGGCGCGTCGACATGAACGCCCAGGCCTCGGCGGAACGCAGGTCGCCTCCGGGGATGAACGACGTCGCGATCGGTCCCGGCGCCACGGCGTTCACCCGGATGCCCCGGTCCGCGAGCTCGACGGCGAGCGCCTTGGTGAGCATCTTCACCCCGCCCTTCGAGGCGTTGTAGTGCACCTGCGGATGCCCTGCCGACGACACGATCACCTCGGACTCGATCGTCGACATGTTCACGACCGCGCCGCCACCGGCATCGCCGATCGCCGGTGCGATCGCACGGCTCACGACGTACATGCCTTTGAGGTTCGTGTCGAGCACGAGGTCCCACTCGTCCTCGTCGAGGTCGTCCAGTGACGACATGCGCACCAGGCCGGCGTTGTTCACCAGGAAGTGGATGGCGCCGAACGTCTCGAGCGCGGCGTCGCGCGCGGCCTCGGCCTGGGCGGGCACGCGCACGTCGAGCTCGATCGCGAACGCCCGGCCTCCGGCGGCCCCGATCGCCTCGACGGTCTGGTTCGCGCCCCCGAGCTGCACGTCGGCGACGGCGACCGCGGCGCCCTCGAAAGCGAGGCGCAGCGCGATCGCTCGCCCGATGCCCGAGCCGGCGCCGGTGACGAACGCCACACGTCCGGAATGATCGAAGCTCACGAGCTGCCCTCCCAGACGCTGCCTTCCGGGACGCTGCTTCCACCGACGCTGCTTCCACGGAGGGAGTCGAAGGCCACTGAGGCCACGTCGACGGCCATGCCGCCGCCGTCGGCGAGCAGCGTCGTGCCCGTCACGTACGACGACTCGTCGCTCGCGAGGAATACCGCACAGCTTGCGATCTCATCAGGCTCGGCGGCGCGCCGAAGCGGCACCATCGCCGTCGCCAGCCGATAGGCATCGCCACGGGAGATGCCACGATCGGCGGCCAACTCGTCCATCGACTCGTCACCCATGGGCGTGTGAACCCAGCCCGGGCAGAGCGCGTTCGCGCGGATGTCCATCGGGCCGAAGTCCACCGCGATCGACTTGGCGAGCCCGATCATGGCCGCCTTCGACGCGACGTACGCAGCGCTCGACGATGACGACACGAAGCCCGAGACCGATGAGACGAGCACGATCGAGCCGCCGCCGCGTGCTTCCAGGTGCGGCATCGCCGCACGCACTAAGAAGAGCGAGCCGGTGAGGTTGATGTCGATCGTCGCGCGCCAGGTGTCGTCGCTCACGTCGCCGGCCGTGCCGCCGAACCCGACACCTGCATTGGCGACCACCACATCGAGGCCGCCGAACGCCTGCAGCGTTCGATCGACGGCCGACACCGCATGCGCCGGATCGCTCGTGTCGCCCGGCACTGCGAGCCCGCCGACTTCCTCTGCCAAGCTCTGGATCGGCTCAGGTCGTCGGCCGGTCAGGGCGACCTTCGCTCCTTCAGCCGCGAAGCGCCGGGCGATCGCTGCGCCGATGCCCGAGCCGCCGCCGCTGATGAGCGCCACCTTGCCTACGAGCCGCATTGAACCCCCCCCCGCCTGTGCCGGCCGACATGTGCCGGGTAGTCTGACGCATCGCTCGCGAGGCGGCGACCGGCCGAGGACGGCGACCAGAGGCTTCCATGACGAACATGCAACCGCTGCGACGTGAGGACCACCCGGAGCTGGAGCCGCTCTTCGCGCATTACGACCACACGCTCAGCTTCGTGCCGAACTCGCTGTTCACCATGGCGCGCCGCCCGGAGATCCTCGCCGCGTTCAGCGAGCTGATCACGCAGATCTGGAACACCGGCACGCTTCCGACCGACCTGAAGCCGTTGATCGCGATCGTCTCGAGCGTGGCCGCCGGGTGCCGGTACTGCCAGGCGCACGAGGCCGTCGACGCGCACGAGCGCGGGGTCGACGACGAGAAGATCGCTGAGATCTGGAACTTCGAGCGCAGCGAGCGTTACTCCGATGCCGAACGGGCCGCCCTGCGGTTCGCTCGCGATGCTTCACTCGTTCCGAACGAGGTCACGCCGACGCACTTCGAGGAGCTCCGGCGCCACTGGGACGATGGTCAGATCGTGGAGATGCTCTCGGTGGTCGGGCTGTTCGGCTTCCTCAACCGATGGAACGACACGATGGCCACCGAGCTCGAGCCCGAGCCGCTCGGCTTCGCGACCGCGAGGTACGGCGAGCGCTGGGAGCCGGGCAAGCACTCGTCGGCGTGAACCGGTGCGCGAGATCAGTGGAACGGCAGGTAGTAGCGGAGCTCCCAGTCGCTGACGTCGGTGGTCGAGGGGTCCTCGACGGCGCCCTCGTATCGTTCCCACTCGCCGCGCTTCAAGATCGTGAAGGCCTCGACGAGCTCGGGTCCGAGCGCCTGCACGAGCGCGTCGTCAGCGTTCAGCGCATCGAGCGCGTCGGACAGGTTCGCCGGGATCGCCACATCGGTGTCCGGGTCCTCGCCCACCGGTTGGGGCGGCTTCAGCTCGAGCGAACCCTCGACGCCGAGCCGCGCGGCATGCAGCACCGCGGCCCCGACGAGGTACGGATTCGCGGCGGCGTCGCCCGTGCGCTGCTCGAGCCGAGTGCCCTCGCCGCGCGCAGGGGGCACACGCACCGTGACGCTGCGGTCGTCGTGCCCCCAGTTCGCCCAGTAGCCGTTCAGCATGCCGGGCTGCAGGCGCTTGTAGGCGTTCACGTGCGGGGCCATGATCGCCGCCATGCCCGCGTGATGCTCGAGCAGTCCGGCTGCGCACCGGCGTGCGAGGTCCGAGATGCCCTCGGGGTCGCCCGGGTCGTGGAACGCGTTCGAGCCGTCGTCGCGGCGGAAGCTGAAGTTGACATGCATGCCGCTCCCGCCCCGGTCGTTCAGTGGCCGGCCGATGAAGGTCGCGAGCTTGCCGTCACGCTCGGCGATCTCACGGATCAGCAGCCGCAGCACGAACGCGTCGTCGGCCGCCTTGATCGCGTCGTCGTAACGGACGTTCACCTCGAACGCCGCTTCGTCGAACTCGCTGTTCCAGGTCTCGACGTTGAACCCGCAGGCGAGCGCGGTGCTGACCATCGCGTCGACGCAGCCCGTCGGGTCGACCGACGTGCCGGTGCCGTACACGCGGTGGCCGGGCAGCGACACAGGACGCCACCCACCGCCACCGTCGGGCTCCATCAGATAGAACTCGAGCTCGAACGAGATCTGCGGTTCGAGCCCCATGGCGCGCCAGGCGTCGACCGCCTGCCGCAGCACGTGGCGAGGATCGATGGCACATGGTTCGCCGCGGAAGCGCGCGTCGCCGATGCCGATGAGCGTCTCGGGCTCCCACGAGTGGCGAAGCGAGTCGCGATCGAGGTGCACGTCGATGTCGGGCAGACCCACGTCGAACTGGGTGTTCGGCACCGCCAGGATCTCGCGGTCGTGGGTGAGCGGGTACACCCCGATGCAGAAGGCGGCGTGGCCCGACTGCGCCACGTCGCCGAACAGGTACTTGCCTCGCTCGAGCCCGTGGATGTCGGGGAAGAGCAGCCGCAGTCGTTTGCCATTCGTGTCCATGAACCCCCCTGGCGCGATCAGGTGTGCACGGTGCCGGCCTGGGTCGCGGTTGCTCGCCCCGGTCGTTGGGCGCAAGATACGCCTTCCGAGCGGCCGACGCGAAGGGAGGACCGCGACTCCGTGACGATCGGCCAAGAGATCGGGAAGACGATCACGCTCGAGGACCTCGAGCGTGACCCGTATCCGGCGTATCAGCGACTGCGCGACGAGGAACCGGTGAGCTTCGTGCCGGCGGTCGGCCTCTGGCTCGTCACGCGCCACGACGACGTGAAGCACGTGACGATGCATCCCGAGACGTTCACGGCGGCGACGGAGCCCTCGACGCTGAACCGCACGATGGGCCAGAACATGCTCGGCATGGAAGGCCCCGAGCAGCAGTGGATCCGCGCGATCACCGAGGCGCCCTTCCGCCCGCGCGATGTGGAGGAACGCACGCAGGGCATGATCCCGCGCCTCGCCGGGGAGCTGATCGACTCGTTCACCGGCCGCGGCGAGGCCGACCTGTTCCGCGAGTACGCCGACCCGATGAGCGTGCGATCGCTCTGCTTCATGCTCGGGCTCGATGGCGTGCCGTGGAGGGACATCCTGCGCTGGAACGAGGGTCTGATGCTGGGGCTCGCCAACTTCGAAGGCGATCCCGCGAAGCAGGCGCCGGCCGACGAGGCCGCCTCCGCCCTGCACGCAGCGATCGCTGAGGTGCTCGATCGGCTGGAGCGAGAGCCCGACGGCTCGGTCCTCTCGTGGATGCTGCACCACGAGGAAGACGGCCGTCGCATGAGCCGCGAGCAGATCGTCGGGAACACCACGTTGATGCTCTCCGGCGGCCTGCAGGAGCCACGCGACGTGATCGCGCTGACGCTCTGGGCGCTGCTGTCGAACCGGTCGCAGCGCGAGGATGTCCGTGCGGACCGCTCGCTGGTCAAAGCGGCGGTCGAGGAGACGCTGCGGTGGGCCGGCCCGGTTGGCACGGCTACCCGCCAGACGACCGAGCCCGTCGAGCTCGCCGGCGTCTCGCTCGAGCCAGGCTCGTTGATCGCGGCCGTGCTCTCTTCGGCCAATCGCGATCCGCGCCGCTGGACCGATCCCGACCGCTTCGACATCCATCGCTCAGAAGGCGCCCACCTCGCATTCTCGGCCGGCACGCACTTCTGTCTGGGCGCCTGGTTCGGCCGGCACCTCGCGCGCGTGACCCTCGATCTCGCGCTCGACAGGCTCCCCTCGCTCACCCTCATCCCCGAGCGCCCCGTCACGCTTTCGGGCTGGGAGTTCCGGGCCCCTGACTCGCTCTGGGTGCGGTGGAGCAGCGCTTGAGCGGGCCTCAGCGTGAGCGAAGGGTCGCAGCGCGCGGCATGCTACGGTCCCGACATGCAGCGCTTGACCCTCCTGCGCATCCTTCAGGTCTTAGTGATCGGTTACGTGGTGCTCGCGCTCGTCACCCGCGCGAAGGAAGCGGTAGGGGCGTACACCTGTGCATGTGACCCGGACTGCTGGTGCAAGACGCCCGGGCTGAGCTTCTTCCGCTGGGTCTTCCCTCGGGGGCATAGGAACCGCTCGATCGCCGCGTGGAAGATGGCCCAGGACACCGGCTGAGGTCTCCGGCCCCTGTCCCACAGGCCGCACGCTTCAGGACGTAGTCTCCCAGGCGTGGTGGACAGCTTCGATGTTGTTGCCGTCGGGGTCGCGAACGAATGCTCCGAAGTAGCCGGGGTGGTATTCGGGCCAGACGCGGGGCTCATGCAGCGATTCAGCACCCGCAAGTACGGCTGCGTCCCGGAAAGCCACGACGGCCTCTCTCGTAGGTGCAGTGAATGCGATATGCGACTCTCGGAATCCTTCGCCCGTCTCGAGAGGCCCGAGCCAGAAGCATGGGAATTCGATCCCGTAACCGATGCTGTTGCCGAAGTCGAGGACCCGGCGACCGCCGATGGTCCCGAGGACGGCATCGTAGAACGCCGAGCTTGCCTCGAGGTCGGCACATTGGATCGAGATGTGATCGAGCGATTGCGACAAGCCTCCCTCTCTGTTGGTCCCGTCGGGGACAGCGGGGCCATCTTACGGTTCGTCCCAGGGACGATTCGACGAACGGCTGGCACCCTGCAACCGGGTGATGTGTTCCCGGCCCATAGGATCGGCGGATGAGCGCGTTCGCCAAGTCCCTGCGCAGCCCCGCACGTGCGGAGACAGTCGGGTCCCTTCTCAGGCCGCGCAAGCTCCGCACAGCGATCGAGACCTTCTACGAGCCCGGCCACTCGGCGGCGCTAGACGAGGAACGCGCGCGCGATCGTACCGAGTTGACCGCGATCGAGGACGATGCGATCCGAGAGGCCGCCAGACGCCAGCGTGAGTGCGGGCTCGATGTGATCACCGACGGTGAGTTCCGGCGCTGGATGTTCATGAACTCGTTCTACGACGCGGTGAGCGGCGTTCGCACCGACAAGACCGTGGCGTTCCGCAACGACCGTGGGGAAGACGTCGAGCTCGCGGTGCATGAGATCGTCGCGCCGCTCGAGGCGGTCGATTCCCCGGGTGCGCGCGAGGCAGCGTTCATGCGCGAGGTCGCCGGCGACACGCCGTTCAAGGTGACGTTTCCGGCCGCGTCGATCTTCGCGCATCCGTTCACGACGGTGGAAGGCGCGTACGAGAGCGTCGAGGCATTCGTCGATGCGGCGGTCGCGATCGAGCGCGGGCTCGTGGGCGACGCGATCGCGGCCGGCGCACGATACGTGCAGTTCGACTTCCCTTTGTACCCATACCTCGTCGACCCGGCGTGGATCGGCCGGTTCGAGGCAGCCGGGCATGATGTCGACTCGGTTCTCGAGTCGGCGCTCGCCGCAGACGCCGCCGTGCTCGATGGCATCCCCGATGACGTGACGGTGGGGTTGCACATCTGCCGCGGGAACTTCCGCTCGTCGTGGATGTGCGAGGGCTCCCTCGAGCCGGTCGCCGAACGCATGTTCGGCGAGCTTCCGTACGACTCGTTCCTCGTCGAGTGGGACGACGAGGGTCGAGACGGCGGTTTCGAGCCGCTGCGCTTCCTTCGCGACGGGGCGATCGCCGTGATGGGTCTGATCTCGACGAAGACGCCGGAGCTCGAGGACCAAGATGACCTCGCTCGTCGGATGGAAGAGGCGGCGGCGATCGCCGGCGGCATGGATCGGCTTGCGATCAGTCCTCAATGCGGATTCGCGAGCGTGATGATCGGCAACGAGACGAACGAAGACGCGCAGTGGTGCAAGCTCGAGCTCGTCGGAAGCGTCGCCGATCGCCTCTGGGTTTGAACGAGCGAGGTGAAGGGCGGCGCCGGACCAAGGGAGCGAGGGTTCACATGGCGATCGAGCCGCTGCGCCAAGCTTCGGCGATCATCGCGACGGTGGCGGCCACGTCTTGGTCCTCGTTCACGAACACGTGGCGCTCGAGGGGGCCGAGCTCGACGAAGTCACGCTGCATCTGCTCGATACCCTCGTGCGGGACCGGCGACAACCGCGAGCTTCGTCGATGTATGGCGGTCTCGGCGGACGGGCGGAGGACGGCCAAGGAGACCTCGATGCCTGCATCGACCAGCGTGTCGCGGGCTGGTTCGAGGAACCAACCCGGCGTGAAGATGCCGTCGACGACCGTCGAGTAGCCGCCGGTCGCGAACCCGCGCGCGGCCTCCGCCACGATCATCATCACCAGGGTGTTCTGCTCGTGCGCTTCGGGCAGCCATGGCTCGATGTAGCCTCCGACGATGGCATGGAACCACCGATCGGACTCGATGTGAACGCCCCGTTCCGATCGCGAGGCCAGTTCTATGGCCACGGTGGTCTTGCCAGCCCCGGGCGGCCCGGTCAGCAACAGCACCTTTCCGGCGATCGACGCCATGCGGCGAGCTTGGCATGGTGACCGGGCCGGTGCGCGTTCTCGTTCTGAAGCCGCAGGAGCTGTCGCGCACCGGGCACGTGGGGCGAGCCCTTCGGCAGCGCGCGGCCGAGGTCATCGAACATGTCCTGTCCGACGACGGGCCGCCGCCGGTGCTCGATGGGTTCGACGCGATCGTGGTGACTGGCGCGCCGTGGTCGGTCGACGGTGACGAGGTCCGCCCGTGGATCGACGGGCTGCTCGAACGGCTTCGCCAGGCGGTCGCGACCGGCGTCCCCGTGCTCGGGATCTGCTTCGGCGCCCAAGCGTTCGCGGAAGCCAACGGAGGATGGGTCGCTCGCGCCCGCGACACCGAGGTCGGCTTGCACGAGGTCGAGACCGATGTCCCCGATCTCCTGCCCCGTGGGCCGTGGTTCATGTGGCACGGCGACACGTTCGGACCCCCCGACGGCGCGACCGTGATCGCCCGTACCCGGGCTGGCCCGCAGGCCTACACGCTCGGGCCGCACCTGCTCGTGCAGTTCCACCCGGAAGCCACGCCCGGCATGGTCGAGGCGTGGCTCGCCTACGACGACGCCGACTTCCATCGGGCGGGCGTCGACCCCGACGAGACGGTGCGAGCGATGCGTGCAAGCGAGCAGGGCGCCCGTGCGCGCGCCGGGGCGCTCGTCGACCGGTTCCTCGAGGGCTCGCGAACCGCCTAGCAAACGAGCGGCACGCGATCGGGTGGCCACGCCCGCAACGCCAAGAGCTGGACGAGCCCGGCGCTGTCGATCGCCGGAGTGCCGTCATACGTGCCGATGCCGCCGGCGGTGAAGAGGCCGGCGCCGTCACGTCCGTCGCGCCACGCCCGCGTGAGGTAGAGGTCGAACGCCTGGCCGAGCCCTTCCACCGGCGCCATGGCGCCGAGCGCCAGCAGGTTGCGCAACCACACCGCGTTGAAGACCGGCGGGTGCCGCCACGTGCGGTCGGCGCCGAAGCGGCGCAGCGACGACGCCCCGATGGCACGCGCCCGCTCGAGCGCGGCGCTATCGCCGGTCGCCAAGTGCAGCAGTGTGTGAGCTCCGGCGGCTGCGCCTTGGTTGTAGGTCCACAGCGTCGGATCGACGCGCCCTCGTGTGTCGACGTGGTCGGCGTACAGACCGCCGCGAACGACCAAGGTGCGATCGAGCCAGTCGAGCGTTCGACGGGCGAACGCCAAAGAGTCGCGGTCGGCGTCGGCTAGGTGCGATCGCAGGGCGAGTTGGGCCGCCGGCGCCGCCGAGCAGGTGTGGCGGGCGCGCCGGCCCTCGACCCAGCGCATGCCGCCATCGGGGTCCTGTCCCTCGCGAACGAACCGGAAGACCTTTCGGGCGCGGCGCAGCCATCGCACCTCGCCGGTCTGCAGATGGAGCTGCGCGAAGCAGAGCCCGATCCACGCGTTGTCGTCGAAGTAGCGGCGGCGATCGCCGGGCGCCGGAAGATAGCCGTCGCCCGCGGCGTACGGCCGCAGCCCGGCGACGAGCCCGTCGACCACGTCGTAGTCGCCGGTGAGCTCGGCGAGGTCGACGGCCGCAGCCAGCACCTGGCTGACCGGCCACACGGGTGCGAGCTTCCGGCGGCCAGGGCGTTGCAGGACAGTGAGCGATCCGCCCTCGCCCGGGCGCAGGCAGGATCGTGCCAACGACCCCCACGCCTCGAACGCCCGGTCGGCGCGTGTCGCCGCCACGGCGGGCTCAAAACCCCGGTTCGAAGAGTTCGACCAGGTTGCCCGACGGATCTTCGGCGAGGATCTGCCGTCCGCCTGGGCCCTCCACTATCCCGTTGCGGAACACGACCCCCGCGGAGGCGAGCACCTCGACGCGCGCGGTGATGCCTTCCACCTCGATCACCGCGCGGTTCCACCCGCCGGGCTCAGGCGTGCGGCCATCGGGCATCGGCCGGGCCGCGGAGCTCGAAGAGCCTGCCAGCCACAGGTCGAGGTCGCCGCGGCGCACGATCGCCATCGCCGGCCCGTACCGCTCCACGAGCGCGAACCCCAACCGGTCGACGTAGAACGAGACGGCCGCGCCGACGTCGTGAACCAGGTAGCGCATCGTCGCCATAGTGGCTCAGTCCTTCCGTGGAGCCCGCACGCCGCGGAGCTCCCAGTCGCCGCCCATCGCCGTCGAGAGCACTTCCTCGCTCTCGCTCGGCTGCGCGCCGACGTCGTCGCGCACGGGCACCGACCCTTCGACCACGGTGTTGCGGAGCACGCCGAGCCCTTCGACCTCGACCTCGACGACGTCGCCGGGCTGCACCGGACGGGATCTCGCCGGCGTGCCGGACAGGATCACGTCGCCCGGTTCGAGCGTGATCGTGCGGGCGATGTCGGCGACCAGATAGTGCATGTCCCAGATCATCTCGTCGGTGTTCCCGCTCTGCGCGACGGTGCCGTTGACGCGCGTCTCGATGTGCTTGCCGTGGAAATCCCAATCGGTCACGACCCCCGGCCCGAGCGGGCACAGTGTGTCGGAGCCCTTCACGCGCAGCATCGATCCGGCGTCCGTGTCGCGGAAGTCGTGCAGCCCGTAGTCGTTGCCGATCGTGTACCCGTCGATGAACGCGTCGGCCTCCTCGGGTGCGACGTGACGGCAACGCTCGCCCATCACGATGCCGATCTCGCCCTCGAAGTTCAGGTATTTGCAGCGTGGCGGCCGCACGATCTCGCCGCCGTGCGCGTTGAGCGACGAGACCGGCTTATGGAAGTACGTCGGCGCGACCCCGAGACTCGCCTGGAACTCCGCGCGCCGGCTCTCGTAGTTCAGGTGCACGCAGACGACCTTCGTGGGCTCGACGGGGGGCAGGTGGATCGGGTCGTCGAGCGGCATCGTCCGGCCGTCGGGGGCAACGAGCTCCTCGCCTTGGCGCACGACCGTGGTCGCCAAGCCGTCGAGCAGGATGCGCCTGGTCTCCATCGCGACGCAGCGTACGATAGCCGCGTGTCTGAGCTGCGGGGATTCATGCTGCCACGCTCGCCCCAAGGACGTGCGTCGATCGTGCCGAGCCCACCGTGGCACTACTCCGGCGACGTGCTCACGGTCGAGTACCGGACCGATCCCGGGAACGTCGAAGCGCTGCTGCCGCCCGGTGCCGGCCTCGCCGATGACGATCCCGGAGCGGTCGCGATCATCTGGGCCGACTGGCAATCATGCTCCGATTCGAGCGAAGAGCTGCTCGACCCGGTTCGCTCCCAGTACAAGGAAGCCTTCGTCGTCGTGCGGTGCACCTACGGCGGCGAGACGTACTCGCGATGCGTGTACATCTGGGTCGACAAAGATTTCGCCCTTGCGCGCGGCTGGTACCAGGGCTATCCGAAGAAGCTCGGGCAGATCTGGATGACACGTCCGGTCACGGTCGGCAGAGCCGGACCGAGGCTCGAGCCCGGAGGCGTTCTCGGCGCGACCCTCGCCGCGAACGATCGCCGACTCGCCGACGTCACGCTCACGCTCACGGGCGAGAGCGAGTCCGGCGGCTTCGTGAATGCACTGCCGATGCTGCACTCGCGGTTCATGCCGAACATCGACCCGGCGTTGCCCGCGTCGCTCGACGAGCTCGTCACCATGCGATCGCGCGACGTCGACCTCGGCCCCGTGTACACGGGTGAGCCAACCGTCACGCTGCACGACGCGCCTGCCGAGGAGCTGGCGAGCCTTGAGCCCGTCGAGATGATCGCCGGCTACTGGCGTCAGGTCGGCGCCACGTTCGTCGGCGGCGCGTCCCTCTGACCGCTGAGGGTCGGCCCGTCGTGCGAGTGCGATAGCCTCCCTCGCGTCATGCGACTCTTGCGCTTCCGCCACGGCGACCGCATCGCGACCGGCGTGACCGATACCGGCGACGACACGGTTCGCGTGCTCGCCGGCACCTTCTTCGAAGACCCGTTGCCGACGGGGGAGGAGCTGCCGCTCGATGAGCTTCATCTGCTCGCCCCAGTGCTTCCGTCGAAGCTCGTCTGCGTCGGGAAGAACTACGCCGCGCATGCCGCCGAGTTCGGCATGACCGTGCCCGATGAGCCGCTGCTGTTCCTGAAGCCATCGACGGCCGTCATCGGGCCGAGCGATCCGATCACGTTGCTGCCGATCAGCAGGCGCGTCGACTACGAGGGTGAGCTCGCCGTCGTGATCGGGCGGCTCGCGAAGCACGTCAGGGCAGAAAACGCCTACCGCGTGATCCTCGGGTACACCTGCGCCAACGACGTGACCCTTCGCGATCTGCAGAAGACCGACGACCAGTGGGCGCGCGCGAAGGGATTCGACGGCTCGGCCCCGCTCGGTCCATGGATCGAGACCGACGTCGACCCGAACGATGCGGTCGTCGAGACGCGGCTGAACGGCGAGGTGCGCCAACAGGGCCGCACGACCGACATGGTCTACGGCGTCGCCACGCTGATCGAGTACATCACCGCGTTCATGACGTTGCTGCCGGGCGATGTGGTGCTCACGGGCACCCCCGAGGGCGTGGGGCCGCTCACCGCCGGTGACGTGGTCGAGGTCGAGGTCGAGGGCGCCGGCGTGCTCGCTAACAGCGTGCGATGAGCGACGCGCGGGTTCGCTGCCGGTTCGCCCCCGCCCCGAGCGGATCCTTGCACGTCGGCAACGTGCGCAGCGCGCTCTTCTCGTGGCTGTTCGCTCGCCATCACGATGGCGAGTTCGTCCTCCGGTTCGAGGACACCGACGCAAGCCGCGTCACCGAGGAGGCCGTCAGCGGCGTGCTCGAGGATCTGCGCTGGCTCGGCATCGATCACGACGAGGGCCCCGACGTCGGGGGACCGCACGAGCCGTACCGCCAATCGCAGCGTCTGGACGTGTATCGGGTGCATGCCGAACGCCTGCTCGACCAAGGCGACGCGTACCGCTGCTACTGCACCCCCGAAGAGCTCGATCAACGCCGGAAGGCGGCCGCCGCCGCTCACGAGGCTCCCGGCTACGACGGGCACTGCCGCACCCTCGAGCCCGACCGGGTGATGGCCTTCGAGGCCGAGGGTCGCGAGTCGGTCGTGCGCTTCCGCATGCCCGACCGCGAGTGGGTGATCGACGACATCGTGAAGGGAACGGTCCGGTTCGAGGCGGGCCAGCTCCGCGACTTCGTGCTCGTTCGCTCCGACGGCTCGGCCTTGTTCCTGCTGGCGGTCGCGGTCGACGACATGCTCATGGGCATCACGCACGTCGTGCGCGGTGACGACTTGCTCGCGAGCGCCCCCCGCAACTCGGCGGTCATCGAGGCGCTCGGAGGCATGCCGCCCACCTACGCGCACGTGCCGCAGGTGCTCGGCCCCGACCGGCAGCCTCTGTCGAAGCGGCACGGATCGACGAGCGTCGAGTCGTTCCGCGAGCAGGGGTTCCTGCCCGAGGCGATGATGAACTACCTCGCACTGCTCGGATGGTCGCCAGGTGACGACCGTGAGGTGCTCTCTCGCGAGGAGCTGATCGATGCGTTCGACCTGGAGCGCGTCTCGTCGAACCCCGCGGCGTTCGACACCGAGAAGCTCACCTGGCTCAACAACCGGTACATCCAGTCGCTCGACGACGACGATCTCGCGGCGCGCTGTCTGCATTTCCTCACCGAGGAAGGCCTGATGCCCGACCCTTCCACCCTGCGCGCGTCGATGCCGATCGTGAAGGAGCGCATGAAGACGTTGACCGAGGCGCCGGCGCTCCTACGGTTCCTGTTCACAGACGACATCGAGCCCAACGAGAAAGCCGCCGGGGTGATCGCCAAGTCGCCCGAGGGATACCTCGCGCGGGCGGCTGACGCGCTCGAGGCCGCGGAGCCCTGGACCGCCTTTGAGATCACGGCCGCGCTCGACTCGCTCGCGGAGCGCGAAGAGCTGAGCCGCACCAAGGCGTTCCAGCCCGTGCGTGCCGCTGTCACTGGTTCGAATGTTTCGCCGCCCCTCCCCGAGTCGCTCGAGCTGTTGGGAAAGGCCCGCACCCTCGATCGGCTCCGGCGCCGCGCTCCCTAGTCTGAGACAGACTAGTTGCGCGTGGCGGCCTAGCCCGCCCGGGTCGACGAAGTGGGCCGCCCGGCCGATGTGGTCCTGTTCTCGACCGCATAGAGTGCCGCTCCGTGAAGGGTCCGCTGCGAGGGCGCGATTTCCGACTGTTGACGCTGTCGACCGGCCTGTCGTCGCTCGGTGACGAGCTCGCGCTGATCGCCCTCACGATCAAGGTCGCGGATCTGACCGGTTCCGGTTGGGCTGTGGCCGCGCTGCTGCTGTGCGGGCTGGTGCCGCTCGTGATCTTCGCGCCGTCTGCCGGCGTCATCGTCGACAACTTCGAGACCAGACGCTCGCTCGCGATCGCCACGGCGATCCAGGCATGCCTCGCGGTGGGGCTGGCGTTCGCCGGCGAGCTGCCGATGATCCTTACGCTTTCGTTCCTGCTGGGCACGGCGTCGGCGGTCGAGACACCCTCGATCTACACGCTCGTGCCGCGGGTCGTGGGTGACGAGCATGCGACCGAGGCGAACGCGTACCTCGAAGGCGCGAGGTACACGGGAATGATCTCTGGTCCAGTGCTGGCTGGCTCGCTCGCTGCGGGAGTCGGCACGCGCGCTGCTTTGCTCGTCGATGCGGGCACGTTCGTCGTGATCGCCGTCGCGGCGCTGTTGCTGCGGGTGCGCCGACGGGCCGTCGAGCCGGGCCGCACCGAGGAGAGCGCGGCTCGAGAGGGCTTCCGCGTGATTCGCGGCGACCGTGTGCTCATCGTGGCCTTCAGCGTCATCGGCGCGGTGATCCTGTTCGCCGCGATGGACAACGTCGCCGAGGTGTTCTTCGCGCGCGACACGCTCCGCGCGGGTGCGTGGGGCTACGGCCTGCTCGCGTCGGCATGGCTCGTGGGCATGGTCGGCGGCGCGACGC
>Ga0180121_10000576_pt1 | contig 15582 bp, 9 predicted proteins | sample AntDrymUQ5402106_2_FD_129676 | JGI IMG/M metagenome (GOLD analysis project Ga0180121, IMG submission 129676) | Polar desert sand microbial communities from Dry Valleys, Antarctica - metaG UQ540 (21.06) (version 2) (version 2) | ecosystem: Environmental > Terrestrial > Soil > Desert | place...
GTCGAGGACTGGGCCGGGCGCATGGACGTCCTTCGCGCCTACTCCGTCACCGGCGTACGGCCGGACTCGGATTTCTTCCTCTGGAAGATCACGCAGCGCTACGAGGATCTCGGCGAGCTCGGCGCCGAGCTCAACGCGACTCCGCTCGCGGGCTGGCTCGAGACGCCCTACTCCTACCTCGCGACGACGAAAGCGTCCGAGTACACCGCTGCGCGGCGGCCTCGGAAGGTCGTCCCGCGCAACTCGCCCTACCTCGTCGTCTACCCCTTCGTGAAGACCAGGCCCTGGTACGCGCTGCCCGAAGATGAGCGCCAGCGCGCGATGGACGAGCACATCCGCATCGGCGCCGAGTTCGAGACGATCCACAACCACACGACGTACTCGTTCGGGATCGACGACCAGGAGTTCATGACCGTGTTCGAGTGCGACGAGCCCGCGGACTTCATGCACCTGATGCTGACGCTCCGCGACAGCGAGGCGAGCGCCTTCACCGAGCGCGACACGCCGATCTTCGTCGGGCAGGCCATGGAGATCCGAGCCGCCCTGGACGCGCTCGACGGGTCCGGGGTTCGCGCGGAGGCGTCGCCCTAGCCGTACGTGTGCTGGTCGCGCCAGGTGCGGAACATCGCGAAGCCCGAGAGACCAAGGATCAGGAAGAAGGCGAGCGCCTCCTGCCCCGACGGCCGGTTGAGGATGAAGGCTCCGATCGAGACGATGATCAGGAGCGCCGCGCCGTAGAACGCGTACTGGGCGCGACTCGGCCACGTCGAGATGTCCCCGCGCCGCTCGCGCCAGAACAGATAGACGAAGAACGCGATCGCCAGGAAGAACGCGATGCGAGTGAGGTAGACGAGCGAGAGGAGCGTCGTCTGCTGGTTGAGCACGATCACGACCAGGACGATCCCGGCGATGATCAGGAACCCCCGCAGGGTCGGGTTCATGTCGGAGAAGATGCGTTTCATCCCGAGGTCAAGTACGCCCTCGTCGCAAGTGCACCTGCAAGCAGCGTCGTCCCGACAAACCAGGCGAGCCGCCGGCGCGGCTCCGAGGGCGCGTAGAGCCAGGGCGTGAGGGCGGCGAGCAGCGACAGGGTCCCGTAGGCGTAGTGGAGCTCGTCGGAGGCGCGGCGATCGTCGGCGACGAGCAGGAGCCCTATCCCCACCTGGGCGACGAGCAACGTCTGCACGAGGGCGATGACGTGCCCCAGCGGGCGGCCCGGGTCGCGGCGGCGGAGATATGCGATGGCCCCCCAGATCGTCGCGAGGCCGGCGACGACGAGAACCGAGAGGCCGACGTATTGGTGCGCGTCGGGCACGGGCGGCCAATCTATAGGCTGGCCCCGTGGTCGAGGAGGGCGGCAAGGCACCCGATTTCGAGCTGACGAGCGACAGCGGCGAGCGGGTTCGGCTCTCCTCGTTCCGCGGCCAGCCGGTCGTCCTCTACTTCTATCCCAAGGACGACACGCCCGGGTGCACGACGCAGGCTTCCGGCATCCGTGACTGCTACGACGACTTCGGCGCTCGCGGCGCCGTCGTTCTCGGAGTCAGCACCGACGACGAGGCCTCGCATGTGAAGTTCAAGCAGAAGCACGGTCTGCCGTTCACGCTTCTCGCCGACTCGAATCACGAGGTCGCCGAGCTCTACGGCGTCTGGAAGGAGAAGAATTTTGCCGGCAAGAAATACTGGGGCATCGAGCGCTCGACCTTCGTGATCGACGCCGAGGGAACGGTCGCGAAGGCGATGCTGCGAGTGAAGCCGGACACGCACGTCGAAGAGGTCCTGGCCGCCCTACCCTCCTAGGGGCGGCGGCTACAATCGGCTCCGCGCGGATGTGGCGGAATTGGTAGACGCGCACGGTTCAGGTCCGTGTGGGGGAAACCCCGTGGAGGTTCAAGTCCTCTCATCCGCATAGCCATTCCCACGGCGCGACGCTGAGACTCGGGCAGCGCCATCAACGTGACCTCGTCGGGCAACTTTTCGGCCGATTTCTTGATGGTGCGAGCACCCAGTATCGTGCCGCAGCGTGCCCGATCACCCGAGGGAGCTCTACATCGCCGGCACAGGCTCGTTCGCGCTCGAGGTCGTGGAGTACGCCAAGGCCACTGGGCGCCGAGCGGCTGGTTTGATCGAATTGATCGACCCTGCGAGGGTCGGTAGTGAGATCCACGGGCTCGATGTCGTTGCGTTGAGCGATGAGCGCCGAGCGGGAAGCGAAGTCGTGATCGGGACTGGCGGCGATCGGCTCGGCTACTGGGGGGTTCTGGCCGAGCACGGCTGGAGGCCTGCGATCGTCGTTCACCCGACCGCGCAGATCAGCCTCTCCGCTGTCGCCGGCGATGGGTTGGTTGTCGGCCCCGGAGCAATCGTGGGTGCAGCAAGCGAGCTCGGCCCACACGTCCTCGTCGGCCGCGGCGCGCTCATCGGGCACCACGTTCGGATCGGCGCAGGTGCAACGCTCAACCCGGGCGTGAACATCGCCGGACATGTTGTGATTGGCGAGCGGGCTGTGATCGGCATGGGTGCCGTCATCAGCAACCGCGTCGAGGTCGGCCCGGGAGCTGTTGTGGCCGCAGGCGCGGTGGTCATTCGGCAGGTCGAAGCCGAGACACGCGTTCAGGGCGTTCCGGCACACGTTTTTTCGCCCCGATGATCGGTCGCGCGCGCCGGCGACTCGCGCACGTGCTCGATCGGCGCTTCCTCGCTCTACACCAGCGTGTCGAAGAGCTGGCGACGCGTGTTGAGGATCTCGCACGAGCGGCGGCTACACAAGACGCTGAGCTGCGGAACCAGGTCACTCATATTGCGCCAGCACTGCGGAGCATCGCCGGCAACGACGCTGAGAACACGCGGCTACTCCGGGCTATCACTTCGCGTCTCGACGAGGAGATCACCCCAGCCCTACGGGTCATGGCCGGGAGCGACACCGAGAATCGGCGGCTACTCGACGCCGCACGGCGCGACCCAGAGTACGAGCTTGCGTTCGAGGAGCCCGAGCCTCTGGTGACGGTGATCGTGCCGACGCACCGTCGCCCTGAGTTGCTGAGCTCGAGGACGCTGCCGTCGGTCCTCGCGCAGACATATGAGCGCCTCCAGCTGCTCGTGATCGGGGATGCGACCGAGGACGAGACGGAAGCGGTGGTACGCGAGGTCAGCGACCCGCGCCTGACCTTCGTAAACCTGACTCGACGGTACGTCTACAAGGATCAGCATAGGCACCGGTTGACTGCGTCAACCCTGACGCGAAACGAGGGTTACCGGCTCGCTCGCGGGCGCTGGCTGTTCGAGGTCGACGATGATGACGCCGTGCCGCTCGATGCGGTCGAGGCGTTGCTGGCGGACGCTCGCGGACGAAAACTCGAAGCGGTGCAAGGCGTAATCCGACAGCATGAGCCCGACGGGCAAACGACGGAGATAGTCACCACGCCCGACACGGTCAGACTTGCGGGAGGAGCCCTCGTGCATGCGCACCTGCGGTTCTTCGGACGTGAGCACGTCGCCTCCGCGTTTGGCGTCGGCGGCGACGTCTTCCGCGGCGAGCGAATGGTCCGAGCTGGCGTACGGATCGGGCTCCTCGATCGCGTGACGTACGAGTACTACCCCTCGTTGCTCTGGCAGTCGCGATGAATGCTGGGCGCGTGGGAGACCGCTACCACGTGGAGGTTCAAGTCCTCTCATCCGCATAGTCGCCCTCCTCGTCGTCGCCGCCCTGATCGTCGCCCTGGTGCTGAGCCTCGTCGACACGGGTGGTCCCGGACCGGCCGGAGAGGAGCTGCGGGGAACGGTTACGAGCGTGGCCGACGGGGACACGCTTCGCGTGGAGCTGGACAATGGACGGGAGGAACGGGTCCGCCTGCTCGGGATCGACGCGCCGGAGCTGAACCCCGCCGAGTGCTTCGGCGGAGAGGCCAGGTCACGGGCCCGAGCGCTGGCCGACGGTCGACGCGTGCGGCTCGTCCTCGACGCCACTCAGGACGAGCGCGACCGGTTCGGGCGTGTGCTGGCGTACGTCCTGCTCGAGAAGTCGGACGATCTCGGCCGCAGGCTCGTGGCCGAGGGATACGCGTCCGTCTTCGTCTTCGACCGGCCCTTCGGGCGGGTCGACTCATATCGCAATGCGCAGAACTCGGCACGACGAGGCTCCAGAGGGCTCTGGGGAAACTGCAGTTCACGCGCAGGTTCTTAACGAGCTGTACGTACGATTTGCCGTCTGAAGAGGGCGGCTTTTCTCGGGGTCTTGATGTTGACGGCGCTCCCTGCGCTGGCTTCTGCGCGCGCGCCAGCGACGCCCGCCAGCGAACGGCTGGTCCAGGTCGTGGTCGAGCTCTCCTCGCCGGCCGCTTCCCGCGGCTCCCTCCCCCGCTCGCGCGGCCGCCTCGATCTGGGCGCGCACGCCACTCTGCGGCGCCTGACCCGGCTCCGCGTGGAGCAGGAGCAGGTCGCCGGCCGGATCCACGACGCGATTCCGGGAGCCGAGATCCGCTGGCGATACCGGGTCGTCCTGAACGGGCTCGCCGTCGTCGTTCCGGTGGAGGCGGTCGGGCGCCTCGAGCGCGTCGAGGGAGTCGCAGAGGTACACAGGAGCTCGCTCTACCGACCTCAGCTCGACCGCAGCCCGTCAGCGATCGGTGCCCCCGCAGTCTGGGGCCCTGCGCTCGCGACCGCCGGACAGGGGATGAAGATCGCGATCATCGACGACGGCGTCGACCAAAGGCACCAGTTCTTCGACCCCGCGGGCTACGTCATGCCCGCCGGGTTCCCCAAGGGCCAGGCCGCGTACACGAGCGCCAAGGTGATCGCGGCACGCTCCTTTCCCCCGCCCTTGCCGAAGGCCCGGAACGCGGACATTGCGTTCGACGCGGAGCAGTCCGAGCATGGGACGCACGTCGCAGGGATCGCGGCCGGAAACAACGGAACTCAGGCGTTCGCAGGGGGAGGTCGCCGGTCACTCTCCGGCGTCGCTCCGCGGGCGTACATCGGGAACTACCGGGTCCTGACGATCCCGACCGTGTCCAACGTCGGCCTGGACGGAAACTCCCCCGAGATCGCAGCCGGTGTCGAGGCGGCCGTAATGGACGGAATGGACGTCGTGAACCTCTCGATCGGCGAACCGGAGATCTCGCCCGCACGCGATCTCGTCGTGCGCGCGATCGAAGGAGCGGCGGCGGCCGGCGTCGTTTCGGTCGTTGCCGCCGGCAATGATTTCGGGGCGTTCGGCCGTGGCTCGGTCTCCTCCCCCGGTTCTGCTCCGTCCGCGATCACCGTCGGCGCGACCTCGCTCCAGCGACAGATGGCGTCGTTCTCGGCCGCAGGCCCCACGCCACTCTCGTTCCGGCTCAAGCCCGAGCTTACCGCTCCCGGAGAGTCGATCGTCTCGTCTGTGCCACCGAGAGAGGGCACCTGGGAGACTCTCAGCGGGACGAGCATGGCGACGCCGCATATCGCCGGCGCAGCCGCGGTTCTCCGCCAGCGGCACCCGACCTGGCGACCGGCTGAGGTCAAGTCCGCTCTTGTTGCGACTGCATTGCCTGCTCGTGAAGGATCGAGAGAGGCATCGACGACGAGGCAGGGCGGTGGGTTCGCGGATCTCCCGCGGGCGGACAACCCCCTGGTCTTTGCCACGCCGTCCGTAGTTTCGTTCGGTCTCGTTCGCCGTGGCCGGGCAGCCGTGCGGAGGGTGAGCTTCTCGGACGCGGGCGGCGGGGCCGGGGAGTGGCAGGTCGCGGCAAGCGGCATCTCGACGACACGCCGCCTCGTCGTCCCCGGATCGCTGACCCTGACGCTCCGCGGCGCACGGCTTGGCGACAGCTCGGGCTTCGTCGTCCTCAGCCGTGGTGCGGAGACACGTCGCATTCCGTACTGGGGTCGGGTCACGGCACCACGGCTCGGGCTCCACCCTGCTCGACCCCTCAGCCGCACGGGCACCTACCGCGGAAATACCCGCGGGAAACGGTCGCTGGTCTCGGCGTACCGCTATCCGGAGAACCCGACCGGTAGCGGAATCGACCGCGTCCTTCGAGGGCCGGAGCAGGTCTTCCGCGTCCGGCTCAGGCGACCGGCGGCGAACTTCGGCGTCGCGATCCTCGAACGGGGACGTGGCGTGCGGGTACAGCCCCGGATCGTGCTCGCTGCGGACGAGAACCGCCAGGTCGGCCCGACGTCGCTGCCGCTCACCACGAACCCGTACCTGCCGACCTTCAATCAGCCCGCACCGGTGTCGTCGGTGATCCGGCCGAGCCCCGGCCTCTACCACATCGTGTTCGACAGCACGACGAAAGCCGGGGCCGGCCCGTACGCCTTCCGCTACTGGGTCGGAGACGAGACCCCGCCGCGGGTTCGGCTCGTAACGCGGACGGTCCGCTCGGGCGGGACTCTCCTGCTTCGAGCCACCGATCAGGGCGCCGGCGTCGACCCTCGCTCGATTTTCGCCTCGCTGGCCGGCGGCAACCGGCAGATCACCTATGCGCGAACCGGAAACGCGGTCTCGCTTGAGATCCCGGTCGGACGGCTCTCAGCCGGCCGCCATCGCCTCGTCGTCCAGGTATCGGATCACCAGGAGGCGAAGAACATGGAGAACGCCTTGCGGATACTTCCGAACACGACGACGCTCAGCGCCGTGGTCACCGTCCGCTAGGGCTTCCGGTCACGCTCTTTCGTGGTCGGGAGCTGCGCGAGGTCACGCTCCACGCTCGCCGCGAAATCGTCGTCGTCCTCGGGCCGGAGCACGCGAAGGTTCGACTTGCGCCGCTCCCGCGCCCTTCGGCGTCGACCCTCGAAGCCGAACCTCGGCGAAAGCCTCGGCCACTCGGCCGCGACGAGCACGGCGACGGCGCAGGCAAGCAAGGCGATCCAGAGCCAGCCCACACTTTCATCTTAGCCCGCGCCGCGCGAGGCCCGTCTAACCCGGGAAGAACGGGATGTCCCAGAGAACGATCATGAGGATGACCGCAGCGAGAGCCGCGAGGCCGGCGGCAATGACGAGGGCGCGTCGGAGCGGGCTCCCCTGGGTCACCTGCTCCATTGCCTGCTCGGCCCGGTCGAGGACACGCTCGAGCCAGCGTTCGGCCCAGGAGAACTCGAGGGCGAGCATCGCGAGGCCCACGATGATCACCGGGATCCCCGGGCCTGGGGTCACGAGCATCACGATTCCGGCGGCGCAGACGATGAAGCCGGCGACGGCAAAGCCGACCCGGTAAGTACGGCTCCGCTCCTTGTGCTGCGTCCGCTTTTTGCGAACGCGCTCGATCAGTGGCGGGCGGTCGCCCGTCTCGTCCTCGCTCACCCGTAAGAGACTACGGGCAGACGCGAACGAGATCGGTGCGGCACCGGTCGACGCCGGCTCCGCCGGTGACCCGGTCGTTGCCGCGCAGGCCGTCCCGCGAGATCATGAAATCGCGTCCAGGCCCGCCGATGAGGTGATCCCGGCCCGCATTGCCGTCGAGGCGGTCGCGACCATCGCCGCCGTTCAGCAGGTCGTTGCCGAGCCCGCCGTCGAGCCAGTCGTTGCCCTCGCCGCCGTAGAGCCGGTCGTTGCCGCCGAGCCCGAGCAGGATGTCGTCACCGCCGAGGCCGCACAGCACGTCGGACTTGGGAGTGCCGCGCAGGGTGTCTTTGCCAGGCGTGCCGATCAGCGTGCAGCCGGCGCTCGAAACGCCGCGCGCAAGTGGCTCGGCGAGGTAGCTCTGGCCCGCCCGAAGAGTTATGTCGGCTTGCCGGACGAAGTCGCGGATGGCGACGATTCCCTCGTCCACCGTGGTCAGCGTCCCGTCGCAGCGATCCTCGGTCTTCCACTGGGTTCCTCGTACCGTCGCCGAGCTGTAGCGGCCGCGCGTCCTGTACTTGCCCTTCCCGCTCCCCCACACCCGACGGATGGGCTTCTTCGTCGCCTGCCAGGAGAACGAGCCCTCGAGGCAGCTGAAGTCGCCGCCGTCGAGTCGGAGCTCGGGGAGCGCTGCCGCGCCCGCCTGCAGGAGGGTGAAGAGCCCCTCGTAGAACTGGCTTGTCTCGAGCACGCCGCCCGACCGCGCGGACGTCAGTTGGATCCTGCCGTTGGTGGTATCGACCTGCGTTCCGATCGAGAGCTGGTCGGGGGCGGTCAGTGGAACGAAACGCCCGGTGCCCGGCTCGCGAACGAGGACGACACCGGAGACCGGGAGCGCGTTGAAGCTTTGTGCCGGGGTGGGCGGCGGAGGATTGAAGTGGGCGGTCACCGAGCGGACGGAGCTCATCGACACCACGCAGGCACCCGTTCCGCTGCATGCGCCTTCCCACCCGTCAAACGTCCAGCCGGGGTCGGGATTCGCGACCAGCTGAACCTGTGTCCCCTCGTCGAAGGCGGCCGAGCACGTCGCGCCGCAGAGGATCCCGCCGGGCGCACTCGTGATCGTTCCGTCACCGGTCTTGGCCGCCGAAAGGATGTACTGGCTCGGCGCCGTGCCGAACCGCGTAGTCGTCGTGAAGACGACCTCGTCGCCCGCGGGCACCGCAGCATTCCACTGCTGGCTCTGCGTCGGGTCGGCACTCACGTCGACGACGCCATGGTCGGCCGGAGCGATTCCGTTGCTGGCGATGATCTGCGTTCGGTAGTCGAACGGCTGGATCGTCCACTGATTCGGCACGGTCTCGGATCCGAAGGAGCCGGCGATCCCGACCAGAGTCCTCGGTGCTGCCGGATCGTCGTCCGGCTCGTACTGGTAGATGAGCGCGCCGTCAGGAGCAGCGCCGGCCGCATCGCCGGCGCTTCCGTCGTACAGAAGGCTCGCATCCAGATGGCGAACGAGCGTGAGCGTCTGAGTGTTGCCGGCGAGGTTGGCGATCCGGTAGCTCTGCGTCAGCGCCGACGTGCTGCGATCGATCGCCGCAAGGGACTGGGTCAGCTCGATCCGAAGGCTGCCGACCGTCTTCCTCGTGGTGAGGGGGCTCTCAGAGACGAGCTCGACCTGTTCGTTGCCCGAGCAGTTGTCGACGAGGAAGTCGTCCAACGAGCTGAGATAGAGCCCGGATGCGTATGTCGTTCCGCCCTGCGGTCTGGAGAGGGGCGGATTGAAGATCGCGTCACGTCCGCCGAGCTCGCGGCCGAAGGCGCCCAGCCCGTCCACGGTGACGCGAAGCGCTCCGTCCGTCGAGGCGGGGTCGCCGTTGGCGAGCGTACGGACGATCGGGTCGCAAGTTGCCTGCGCGTTCGCCTCCTGGAGGTGTGCGGCTCCGGCGGCCGACAGCACGACGGCCACCGAAGCGCCCAGCAGCCGCAGGCGACTCACGGACAGACCTTGACCGCGCCCGCCGTTATGCATCGGTCCCGACCGGGGCCGCCGAGCGTGACGTCCTGTCCGTCACGCCGCAGCCGGTCGTTACCCGGGCCTCCGAGGTTGCGGTCCTTCCCCTTGCCGCCGATCAGGAAGTCGTTGCCGAAGCTGCCGAGCAAGACGTCGTTGCCGCGCTCACCGGCCAGCGTGTCCGCGCCGCGCCCGCCGTCGAGCCGGTCGTCGCCGGCGCCGCCGAGCAGCGTGTCCTTGCCGTTGCCTCCCTGCAGGATGTCGTTGCCGAGGCCGCCGAGCAGGCGATCGTTGCCGACGCCGCCGAGCAGCCGGTCGTTGCCTCCGAACCCGATCAGGACGTCGTTGCCGCCCAGGCCGCAGAGCACGTCGACGCCGGGGCCGCCCCGCAGGACGTCGTCGCCCGCGGTGCCGCGCTGCGTGCAGCCGCCGCCGCGCTGCTCGGGGTCGCGGGCCACCAGCACCGGCACGCGCGTCGTGGCGCTCGCCGCGTTATTGGCCGTGGCCGGATCGGCCTGGTCGCCGGAAATCGTGGCCGTGTTGGTATGGACGCCGACCTCCGCCGTCGTCGCGACGATCGTGACCGCCCTAGTCCCGCCCGAAGCCAGGTCGCCGATCGCGCAGGTGACCGGCGGGGTGCCCGTGCAGGCCACCGACCCGACACTCGCGGAGACGAGCTGAAGCCCTGGCGGAAGCGTGTCTCGCACGACCACTCCGCTCGCCGCGAAGGGTCCGTTGTTCCGCGCGGTGAGCTCGTAGGTCACGCTGCGATCGACGGCGCTCGTGGCCGGTCCCGTCATGGTCAGGGCCAGGTCGGCGACGGGAGTCACCGGCGCCGGAGGCGGTGAGGGCGTCGCCACGAGCGAGTCGTCGTTGACGATCGTGACCGTTCCGACGGGGACGAGAAGCCCGGCATTCGACGCCCCGGAGAGCACGACGGTGAGCGGCTCGTCCAGCTCGACCTCGGTGTCGCCGTGGACGGTGACGGGGATCGTCTTGCTCGTCTCGCCTGGGGCGAAGGTGAGTCGTCCGCCGGCGTGGGTGTAGTCCTGTCCGGGGGTCGCGCCGGCAGCCGGCACGGACGCTGTCGCGAAGTCGACGCCTGCGACCTTGCCGCTGACCGCGGAGAGGGTGACCGTCACGAGCGCGGTGCGGTTGCCTGAGTTCCCTTCGGCCACGTTCACGTTGCCGATCGCGAGGTTCGGCTCGGCATCGTCGTCGGTGATCGTGATCGTCGCGGAGTCGTCGCCCGTCCCCGCGCCGGATGCACTCGAGATCACGAGCGCGAACGTCTCGTTCTCCTCGTCGAGTGTGTCGCCCTGGATCTTCAGGCGGACGGTCTTCTGCTGGTCGCCGACGGCAAAGGCGACGAGCTGATTGCGCAGCGTGCCGTAGTCGTCCGTCGAGGCGGTGCCACCATTCGTCGAAAGCCGGACGTCGACCGGCACCACGGCGGGGCGCGTCAGCTCGACGGTGACGTCGAGAGGCTGCTCGCCGCTGTTGCCTTCTGTGATCGACTTGTCCGCGACGCTCACGAGGGTCGCGCCGCCCGAGCCGGCCGCGAGGATCTCGATCGTCACTGTCGCCGTGTCCGTGAGGTCGCCGTCGTCGATGACGCTGTAGGTGAAGCTGTCAGGCCCGACCTCGCCGGCGCCCGGCGTGTAGCGGATCGTGTCGTCGCCCAAGACCGAGGTCGTGCCCTTCGCTCCGTCCGTGGCGCCGCTGACGGAGAGCGTGTCGCCGTCGACGTCTTCGTCGTTGGCGAGCACGTTGATCACCCGTGAAGCGGCGTCGTCCGTGACGGAGTCGTCGTCGGACGCGACCGGAGCGTCGTTCACGGGGGCGATGGTGATCGCGATCGTGGCCGACGCGGAGTCGACCGTTCCGTCGTTCGCCTTGAAGCGGAACGAGTCGGAGCCGTTCTCGTTCGCTCGGGGTGTGTAGGTGACCTGGTTGCCGCTTACCGAAGAGAGCGTGCCCTTCGCCGGACCGCTGACGACCGAGTACGTCGGCGAACCGCCGTCCACGTCCACGTCACTCGAGGTCAGAACGATGGTCGCCGCTCCAGCATCCTCGACGAGGTTCACGGGAGCGTCACCGGCGACCGGCGCGTCGTTGATCGGGTTGATTGCGACCGAGACGGTGCCGTCCGAGGTCGCCGTGCGGTCGCTGACCCGGAACGTGAAGCTGTCGGCTCCCTGCTCGTTCGCCCGCGGCGTGTAGGTGCGGCCGGCGCCGGTGCCGCCTGAGACGTCGCCCTTCGTCGGCCCGGTGAGGACGGTGTAGGTGAGCGTGTCTCCGTCGACGTCCGAGCCGGGGAGGACGAGCCCTTCGGAGGTGTCCTCGTCGAGCGTGACGGTCGTAGCGCCGGCGACCGGAGCGTCGTTCACCGGGTCGACCGTGATCGAGACGATGGCGGCCGCCGAATTGAGCGAGCCGTCGGACGCCTTCACCCGGAAGGAATCAGCGCCGTTGTAGTTCGGGCCGGGCGTGTAGGTGACCGAGTTGCCGGTGATTGCGGAGAGTGTGCCGTGCGAGGGGCCCGCGTCCACCGTGTAGTCGATGTCGTCGTCCTCGGCGTCCGTCGAGGTCAGCGTGATCACTTTGGCGATGTCCTCGGCCGTCGACGTCGACACGTCGCCGGCCACCGGAGCGTCGTTGACCTGGGTGACGAGGACCGTGACGGTTCCAGTCGCCTGCGCACCGGTCGAGTCCTCGAGCGTGTAGTCGAACGAATCGAATCCGGTGTAGTTCGGGTCAGGCCGGTACGAGACACCGGCGTTCTCAAACGTCACCGCAGCTTCCCCATTCGACGGATCCGCGACGGAAGCGATGTGGATGCTGTGCCCGTCGACATCGCGATCGTTTTCGATCGCGAAGATGGAGATCTCGCCATCCTCGGAGACGCTCGCGAAGTCGTCGATTGCAACGGGCGCGTCGTTCGCGGGCGTGACCGTGAGCGAGACGGTGACCGTAGCCGACTCGTTCGAACCGTCGTACACCCGGAAGGTGAACGAATCGGGGCCGTTGGTGTCTTGGTGGGGCGTGTAGACGACCTCGTTGCCGGTGAGCCCCGAGAGGTTCCCGTCCGTGGGATTCGACATCACGGTGTAGCCGAGAATGTCCTCGTCGCCATCTGTGCCGGTGAGCGTGATCGTGACCGGTGTGTCCTCGGCGGTCGTAACCGATTGCGTGTTGGCAATGGGCGTCTCGTCGTCGTCCGTGATGGTCGCGACGCCCTGTGCGTCGGTGAGGGAGGCGCCCGACGAGTTCGAGAGATTGAGCGCGAACGTCTCGATTCCCTCGTCGAGCCGGTCGCCCACGATCGGAACGCTCACGGTCTTGCTCGCATCCCCGACACCGAAGATGAGCGTCCCGCTCTCGATCGAGTAGTCGGAGCCTGACAGCGCGCTGATGTTCGCGGTGGTGTAGGAGACGGTCGCGGGAGTCGCGGCGGCCGGCGCCACGGTGACCGTGAATGTCGCGTTCGTGCCGCCGGAGTCTCCTTCCGTGATGGCGACGTCGTTGATCGAGAGCTGGGAGCCGGAGCCGCCGACCCCGTCGTCGTCGTCGATCGTCACGACACCCTGGGCGTCAGTGATCGTTCCATCGACAGGCGAGGCGATGTTGACGAGGAAGCTCTCGTCGGCCTCGTCGTTGATGTCTCCGAGGATCGGAACGAGGGCGGCGCCCGTCGTGCCGGCCGGGATCGTGACTGTTTCGCTCGACGTCGTGTAGTCGCTTCCGGCGAGCGCCGACCCGTCGGCCGTCGCGAAGGCGACGCTGACCGGCTGCGGGCTCGCAGCGGACAACCGCACGATTACCGAGGCGTTCGAGCTCGCGGAGTTGCCCTCGGGGACGGTCAGGTTGTCGACGGTGATGTTCGGGCCGTCGTCGTCGTCGATCGAGCCGGTGGCGACGCCGCCGCCAGAGGCGATCGTCGAATCGACCGGGCTCGAAAGCGTGACCGTGAAGGTTTCGTCCGTCTCGTCGGCGTTGTCGCCGACGACCGGGACGGTGACGGTCTTCGTCAGGCCGTCGGTCGTCGCGAAGCTGACGGTGCCGGTCGTCGGCGTGTAGTCGCTGTCAGCCGTCAAGGCCGAGCCATCGGCGGCCGTGAACGTCGCGCTGACGATCTGGTCGCTGAGCGCGGAACGAGTGACGGTGAAGGTTGAGTTTGTAGTGGAGCCGTTCGCGCCCTCGGCGACGACGGGCGCATTCGCGATCGAGAGCGCCGGCCCGTCGTCGTCGTCGATCGTGCCGGTCGCAGGACCGCCGGAGACGTTCCCCTCCGTCGGCGCCGACAGCGTGACGGTGAAGGTCTCGTCGATCTCGTCCTCGATGTCCTCGGTCGTCTGGACCGAGATCGTCCCCGTCGTCGAGCCGGCGGGGATCGTGAGCGAGCTGGCCGCGGGCATCGCGTAGTCGCCGGGTGCGGTCGCGGTCCCGTCGGTGACGGCGAAGCTCACCGTCCGGTTGAGCTGGCTCGTGCGGTTCAGGCTGACCGTGAACATGGCCATTCCGCCTTCGTTCACCGTCGCGCTCGCGATCGTCCAGGTGAGCGTGTCGTCGTCGAGGATCGTGCCGGCAGCCTGCGCGTCCGGGATCGTGACGTTGAGCGGTGTCGAGGTCGTGAGGTTGACGAAGAAGGTCTCGTCGAGCTCGTCGACGTCCTCCGTGGCGACCGCGACGGTGAAGGTCTTCTGGGTCTGGCCGGGGTCGAACGTGAAGCTCTCGGCCTTCGCGGTGTAGTCGGAGCCGGCTGTCGCGGTGCCGTCCGCGGTTGCGGCGGCGATCGTGATTGTCTTGGCGCTGGGAGCGTCCAGCCCGATCACGAAGTCGAACGCCGTCGTCCCGGTATCGCCCTCGCTCCGGCTGACGTCGCTGATCGAGGCGACCGGCGGCGCGTCGTCGTCGACGATCGTCACCGTCGCCTGGTTGTCCCTGATGACCGCGTTCGTCGCGTTGGAGATGCCGACCGTGAACGTCTCGTCGATCTCGTCGAGAGCGTCGGGGAGGATCGGAACGGTGATGGATTGCGTCGTCGAGCCGGCCGGGAAGGTCAGAACGCCGCTTGCGGACGTGTAGTCGATACCCGCTAGCGCCGAGCCCTCGGCGGTCGCGTACTGGATCGTGATCTCTTCCGCAGACGCCGCGGACAGATTCACGTTGATGTTCGCGCTCGTCGAAGTCACGTCGCCGACCGTCACCGTCACGTCCGGCACCGAGGCGGTCGGCACCTCGAACAGCCGCACCACCTGCGTCGTCGCGGGATAGCGCGACTGGAAGACGAGGCCGCCTGTCAGCGGGTCGGGCGTGGTGGTCGTCGTGGCGAAGGTTCCGCTGCGCGTGCCGCTGGTGACGACGTCGATCGGGTCGGCGGTGACGGGAACGAAGCCGGCCAGGCCGACGCCGGCCAGTGTGCCGGACAGGGTCGCCGTTCCGGTGACGGCGAGTTGGTCGTAGCCGGTGCCTGTAGGCTGTGAGGTGTTCGCGACCTCGATCTCGAGCGAGCCGGCCGCACCCTGCGTGTAGTTCCCGTTCACGGTCAAGACACCCGGCGAGACGCCCGGGTGAACGGTGCCCGTGTTCGTGACGTTTGCGAAGACGGTGCCGGTGCCGCGGAGGTGGCCGGCATTCCCGAGTGCGCGCGTTCCCGTCGGGGTTGCGAAGAGGTTCCGCCCGTTCTTGATCGTGAAGTCGCCGGCCGCCGCGTTCGTCGCGAAGCTTCGGAGCGCGTCCAGCGGCGTTCCCGCCGTATCGGTGATGCCGGACGCGGCGCCGTCGAGCACGATCGTCGCCGCGTTGTTGACGATGTTTGCGTTCGCGAACCGCAGGGTGCCCGTCACGAGATAGGTCCCGCCGGTGAGCGTGTTGCCCGCGAAGTTCTCAAGCGCGCCGTCCAGCTGCAGCGTCGTTCCGGACGGCACTGCGATCGTCCCGTTGTTCGTGAACGCGTGCGAGGAGGTTGTGGTGCCGACACCGCTCTTCGTGAACGTCGCACCCGCAGCGTTCAGGATCGTGCCGTTGCCGTAGTAGCCGGCGAGATCCGTCTCGCCCGCCACGGTGAACGTGCCCTCGTTGACGAGTCGGCCGGGCCCGCCCCAGTCCATCAGGTAGAGGATCCCGGTGCCGCTCAACGTTGCCGTCCCCTGGTTGCGCAGCATCCGGCCGGGCAGCGCGTACTGGCCGAGGTGCTTGTTCGAGGCGCCGCTGATCGCCAGCGTCGCACCCGGGGCGATCACCGTCTCGCCGGTATTCGCGACCGGCGTGCCCATGTCGCCACCCGTCCACGTGGCCGCGTTCGTGA
>Ga0180121_10000577_pt1 | contig 15571 bp, 17 predicted proteins | sample AntDrymUQ5402106_2_FD_129676 | JGI IMG/M metagenome (GOLD analysis project Ga0180121, IMG submission 129676) | Polar desert sand microbial communities from Dry Valleys, Antarctica - metaG UQ540 (21.06) (version 2) (version 2) | ecosystem: Environmental > Terrestrial > Soil > Desert | place...
ATCAGCGTGCTGCTCGAGGCTCTCCCCGTCGAGGCCACCGTCACCGTGCTGGCGGAGGTCGCCCGGCCCGACGCCCGATTCGACCTGCCCACCCACCCGGGGGCCACCGTGCACTGGCACGACCTCGCGGCCAGCGCGCCAGGAGACGCGCTGGTGGCAGCGGTGCGCGACGCGGAGGTCGCCCTCGATGCCCGCGTCTGGGCAGCCGGCGAAGCGGCCGCCGTCCAGCGGATCCGCAAGCACCTCTTCGAGGAGCGAGGCCTCGTTCGGTCGCAGTGCACCGTGCGGGGCTACTGGAAGCACGGCCGGGTCGGAGACGCCGACGACGATCCGTGAACCACCGCGGGTAGACCGGTGACATGTCGCCGCAACACCGAAGCCGCCTCCGAGGTGGACAAGACCGACGCCGAGTGGCGCGAGCAGCTCACGCCGCAGCAGTACCGGGTGCTGCGGCGGGGGGCCACCGACCGCGCCTTCTCCGGGCCGCTGTGGGACCGGCACGACGGCGGCACCTACCGGTGTGCCGCTTGCGAGGCCATCCTCTTCGACAGCCGGGCCAAGTACGATTCCGGCACTGGCTGGCCCAGCTTCACCGAGCCGACCGTGGCCGAGGCCGTTACGCTGCACCGCGACATCGGTCTGGGCGGCCTGCGCACCGAGGTGCGATGCCGCCGCTGCGGCGGCCACCTCGGCCACGTCTTCAGGGACGGCCCCGGCCCCACTGGTCAGCGCTTCTGCATCAACGACAGCGCCCTGCGGGTCGCCGACGCTCACTGATCTCGGCCGTTTCGAGCCGAAGCCGCGAGGCGGCGGCCGGCGGCGAGCGCGAAACTGCCCGGCCTGCGCCGGACCACCGAGGTCAGCGCGTCCACGTCTCCTTGCCGCCCGTGCCGTACGCCCTGACGAACAGTGCCCGCTCGGGGTGCACGGCGAGAAAGGCCACGTCGGGCGATCCTTCCGGGCCGCCCGGCGAGAACAGGTTGAGGTCATAGTCGAACACGCCGTTCCACAGCCGCCGCTTGGTGTCGAGGTCGTCGTGCACGGCGGCGGTGCCCCACACCTCCACGCCGTCACCCGCCTCGGTGACCTGCCAGTGCAGGGCGACATCCGAGTTGGCCTTGATGTTGCGCGCCTTCACGCTGTCGAGCCCGACCATCGCCCACAGGGTGTCGCCCTCCCATGCAGGGTGGATCGGCACGACATCCGGCTTACCGTCCGCACCAACGGTGGCGAGATGTGCCCACGGGGACAGACGGCTGGCTTCGACCTTGATGCTCTCGAGCGACGACATGGCCTCAGCGTCCCACGAGTTGATCGGCTGCCGCTGTTCCACTCGGTCCGATCTGGCGCACGGGCTCGTGCCCGCCTCGGTTCCTCGGGCGCCTCTGATCACGAGCGGGGGGGTCGACGGTGGAGGTCACCTGGTCAGCCGCCGAGCTCGCTGAGCCACAGCCGGAGCGCAGCGGCGCCCCGGTGGGGGCGCCAGGCCTCGGCGCGAGCGGCCAGGTCAGAGGTGGTGAGCGGGTCGGCGCCGGGGTTGGCGGCGCGGCGCAGGCCGAGGTCGGCCGCCGGGAAGGCGTCGGGCTCTCCCAGGCGCAGGGCGATGTAGCTGGCGGTCCACGGGCCGAGGCCCGGGACCGCGCAGATGGCGGCGACGAGGTCGTCGAGCGGGAGGCGACCATCGAGGGCCACGTCGCCCTTGTCGACGGCCGCGGCGAAGGCCTTGATGGCCGACGCTCGGGCACCGGGCATGCCGATGTCGTCGAGGTCGGCCTGGGCGAGGGTGGCGGGCTCGGGGAAGGTGTGGGTCAGGCCGAGGGCCTCGAGGCCCGGCACGGGCGTACCGACGCGCTCGACGATGCGACCGGTGATGGTGCTGGCGCCGCCCACGCTCACCTGCTGGCCCACGATGGCCCGCACGCCCGTCTCGTAGGCGTCCCACGTGCCCGGCACCCGCAGGCCGGGGTGGGCAGTCACCGATGACGTGAGGATCGGGTCCGCCGACAGGTGCTGGTTGGCGGCGCTCGGATCCCGGTCGAGGGCGAAGATCCGCCGGGCCCGCTGCACCACATGGATGAGGCCGCCGACCTGCGGCAGGTGGGCCCGCAGGAGGAGCCGGTCGTCACCAACCCGGCTGAGCTCGAGCACACCGGGATCGCCATCCACCGTGATCGTGCGGCGGTAGAAGCCGCTGATCACGTGCTCGACGCCGCCGATGGCTCGGCGCTCGAAGTACCCGAGCAGGAGGTCCCAGTCGAGCGGGCCGGTGAAGGGCAGGCGCAGGGTGAGGCCGCCGTCGGCCGCCAGGCGATCGATCCGGCGGCGTCGGGCTCGCAGCTCGGTGGGCGACGCCCGGAAGATCTCCCGGCAGGCCCGGTTGAGCTGGCGCAGGCTGCCGAATCCGCTGGCCCAAGCGATGTCGGTGACGGTGAGGTCGGAGTCATCTAGGAGCCGGCGGGCGAAGTGGGTGCGGTTGCTGCGGGCCAGCTGGTCGGGCGTGGTGCCCACGTGGTCGGCGAACAGGCGACGCAGGTGCCGGGGTGACACACCGAGCCGGGCGGCCAGGTCGGCCTCCGTGTGGTCGTCGAGGGCGCCCTCGCTGATGAGGTGCACGGCCCGGCACACGAGGTCCGGCCCCGTCATCACCGGTGGCGCGCTGCGGTAGGGGCGGCGGCGCAGGCAGGCGCGGAACCCGGCCACCTCCGCCGCCGCCGCCGACCCGTAGCGCACCACGTTGCCGGGGAGAGGCCGGGCCGAGCACGACGGCAGGCAGTAGATCCCGGTGGTGGTGACAGCCTCGACGCTCACGGAACCATCGTGCCGGTCCTAGACATGCCGGCGCTGGTCAGATCCGGACACGTGGCGCGGGGCGGCCAGGTTTGGCGAGGCGGCGATCCGGGAAATTGCGTTCCGCCTGAGGAAAGGGGCCCACCATGAGCCTGCTCCACCGCTCCCGCCATCACGACGACACCATCGACGACCGAGGCCACACCCGCCAGGAGGTCAGCGAGCAGTCCGTGTCCACCCGCACCCGCGAGCGATCGTGGACCTTCGCGCCGGGCCAGCTCGTGTCGTTGGTAGCCGGCGTCGGGCTGATCGCGGTTGGCATCGTCGCCCTCATCCGCGCCGATGTCGACGGCTCCCTCTCCACCCCGGTGGTGCAGGTGCTCGACTACAGCCACACCGCCTGGCTCGGCATCGCCGAGATCGGGCTGGGTCTACTGCTCGTGCTGGCCGGTGCGGGCTCGTGGGGCCGTGCGCTCAGCGTCCTCTTGGGCGCCGCGACCGTGATCGTTGGCGTGCTGATCCTGGCCGAGCCCGGGCAGATGCCCGACGAGCTCGGCGTGGAGGAGGACTTCGGGTGGCCACTGATCGCCCTCGGCGGCATCGTCGCCCTGGCGGCCCTGGTCCTTCCGGTGTGGCGCTCGCGCACGATGGACCACGAGGCCGCCGACCTGCGGTGAGGGGCCCTGGGGTTGACGACCCCGACCGTCGCAGGATCACACCTGGCGGCCGAGGAAGCAGAGGAGCCGGGTCTGCTCGTCCGCGCCGGGCGGCGGGTCCAGCTTGGGTCCGAAGGCGCCAGGTCCGCGCATCACCTCGTCCATAGGCAGCAGACCCTCGTACAGGCGCCGCACCTCGTCGGGATCGAGGCGATCGTCCTGGCCGGTGGCCCGGGCCAGGTCCCAGCCGTGGACGACCAGGTCCGCGCAGATGAACCGGCCGATGGCCTCTGAGAACGTGGACCGGCCCAGCACTCCGTCGAAGTCGAGGTCAGCTACCGCGGGGTCGTCCAGGGCGGCCTGCGTGGCGTCGCGCACGTGGGCGAATGCCCCCACCGGGTCCTCGGCCACCGACGGCCCGCCCGTGGGCGGTGGCCGGTCGACCAGCCCGAAGAACATGGCTGGCGTGTCGACGAGGTGGGCCACCAGGTCCCGCACCGTCCAGCCCGCACAGGGGGTGGGCGCGTCCCAACGGTCGTCCTGCACGCAGGCGACGCGCTCGGTCATGGTGGCGCTCAGCTTCCGGTAGCGCTCCGAGACGTCGGCCATGCCAGGACCGTACCCTCCCCTCCCAGCGACGGCGCCTCGGACCCGCCCGCGAGTCCCACTCCATCCGACCAGCGGCGGCACCCGCGTCCTGCCGATGCCCTACCGCCTGAGCCGCCGCTCGTGGACCGAAGCTTCATCTCCCATCCACCTGCAGCGGGGGGCGACAGCCAACCCGTCGGAGTGCTCGGCCCCCGGGGGGCCGAGCTCGGGGGGGCAGGCGCTGAGCGCCACACGCCGACGCAGGCGTCTGGTAGCCCGCGAGTGTCGGGCGGGGGTTGGGCGGGAAGGCAGCGGGCATGGCCCCCAAGATCAGGACAGCACCGCGGGCGGTGGTCCACGTGGCCTGCATCGGGTTGATGGCGGCCGGCAAGAGCTCGGTCGGCCGTCTCGTGGCGAAGCGACTCGGGTGGAGGTTCGTCGATGTGGACGACGAGATCGAGGCCCGCACCGGCAGGACCGTCGCCGAGCTGGCCGAGATCGGTGGCGAAGACGGCTACCGGCCGCTGGAGCGCGCCGTGGTGGTGGAGACGCTGGCCGCGGCTCAGCCGTCGGTGCTGGCGGCGCCCGGCGGGGTGGCCCTCGACCCGACGGCCCGGGCGGCCATCGAGGCCGACGGCGTGGTGGCGGTGTACCTGCGGGCCGACCCCCGCACCCTCGCCATCCGAGTGGCGGAGGACGCAGACCACGAGCGACCGTTGATGGGCGACGACCCGCTCGGCGCGCTACGTGAGATGTTCAGCGATCGCGACGCGACCTACCGGGCACTGGCCGAGCTCGAGGTGCAGGTCGACGACCGCAGCCACGAGGAGGTGGCCGGCCTGGTGCTCGACGCCCTCGCCGAGATGGCCGTGCGCCCGCCCCGCTGCTAGGCGCTTCAGTGCGCGTTCAGCCGACAGACGCGATGCTGGTGGTCGATGCGGGTGCTCGTGGTGGAAGACGAGGAGCGGTTGGCCCGCTCGTTGGCCAAGGGCCTCGAAGCCGATGGCTTCGCGGTCGATGTCGCCCTCACCGGCACCGACGGGCTCTGGATGGCCCGCGAGCGCACCTACGACGTGCTCGTGCTCGACATCATGCTCCCGGGCATCAACGGCTACCGGATCTGCGCCACCCTCCGCGAGGAGGGACGATGGGTGCCGATCCTCATGCTCACCGCCAAGGACGGCGACCTCGACGAGAGCGAGGCCCTCGACACGGGGGCGGACGACTACCTCACCAAGCCGTTCTCCCACGTCGTGCTCGTGGCCCGGCTCCGGGCGCTGATCCGACGGGGGGCACCGGCCCGACCGGCCGTGCTGGAAAGTGGCGACCTCCGCCTCGATCCTGCAAGCCGGCAGTGCTGGCGTGGCGAGGTCGAGGTCGCCCTCACCGCGCGCGAGGGATCGGTGCTCGAGTACCTGCTGCGGCACGCCGGGCAGGTGGTGTCGAAGCGGGACATCCTCGACCATGTGTGGGACGACGACTTCGAGGGCGACCCCAACATCGTCGAGGTGTACATCCGCCACCTCCGCAAGAAGATCGACCTGCCGTTCGAGCGCCAGACCATCGAGACCGAGCGCGGCACCGGCTACCGGCTGGCGGTCGATGGCGGCTGAACGGATCCCCGGGCGACGGCGGAGTTGGCGCACCGTGCGTGTGCGCACCACCATGGCCGCGACCGCGGTGGTGGGCGTGGCCCTCGTGGTCAGCGCCTTCGGGTTGATGTCGGTGCTGCGACACTCGTTGTTCGACAACGTGGAGTCCTCCGCGCGCGTGCGGGCCAACGACGTCGTCGGTCTGCTCGAAGGGGGCACCGCCCCCGCTGACCTCGTGCTCGAGGACGACGACGACGAGGAGACGCTCGTGCAGGTCGTCGACGCCGCCGGGAACGTGGTGGTGGCGGGACCGCCGTCGGTCGGAGGAGCATCGATGCCCACGCCGCGCGAGGGCGCCAGGCAACGAGTGGACGATCTGCAGGCGCGCCCCGGCCACCCCTACCTCGTCGTGGCCGAGGTGGCCGACGAATTGCAAAGGGAGACCTTGACCGTCGTCGTGGCCCGTGAGCTCGAATCGGTCGGGATGACGCTGTCGTCCGTCTTCGGGCTGCTCGTCGTGGGCCTTCCCGTCCTCCTCCTCCTGGTAGCGGTCACCACGTGGGCGGTGGCGGGGCGAGCCCTGAGACCAGTGGAGGCCATCCGGGCCGAGGTGGCCACCATCTCCGAGGCGGGGCTCGACCGTCGTGTGCCCGAGCCTGACGGTGAGGACGAGATCACCCGGCTGGCCCGCACCATGAACGCCATGCTGGCCCGCCTCGAGGCCAGCCGAGACCTCCAGCGCCGCTTCGTGTCCGACGCCTCCCACGAGCTGCGCAGCCCCATCGCCACCATCCGCCACGAGCTCGAGGTGGCCCTCGCCCACCCTGAGCTGGCCAACCTTCCCGCCCTCGGTGCCGAGCTCCTCGGCGAGGACCTGCGCCTCCAGCAGATCGTCGAAGACCTGCTCCTGCTGGCCCGGTTCGACGAGGGTGGGCCACCGCTCCGGGAGCCAGTGGACGTGGACGACCTCGTGGGCGCCGAAGCCCGGCGGCTGCGCAGCCAGGCGCGGGTGCAGGTGGACGCCACCGCCGTCGCGCCTGCACGCGTTCAGGCCGATGCGTCCCAGCTGTCCCGGGTGGTGCGCAACCTGGCCGACAACGCCGAGCGCCACGCCACCGGGAAGGTGGCGCTCGGGCTGCGGGTGGAGCGTGGCGAGGCCGTGCTCACGGTCGACGACGACGGCAGTGGGCTCCCACCGGAGGAGCGACACCGGGTGTTCGAGCGGTTTACCCGCATGGACGACGCCCGGGCGCGCGACACGGGCGGCTCGGGCCTCGGGCTGGCCATCGTGGCCGAGGTGGTGCGCGCTCACGGCGGACGCGTGGTGGTTGGAGTAGCCCCCACCGGCGGCGCCCGTTTCGAGGTGCGTCTGCCAGCCATCGACGCCGATGGCGGTGGCGACACCCAAAGCTGACCCGTACCCTCCGCCCATGGACATCCTCTACACCGCCACCGCCCACGCCACCGGCGACGGACGCAACGGCCACGCCTCTTCCGACGACGGCCTCCTCGACCTCGAGCTCCGCGCACCCAAGGAGCTGGGCGGGCAAGGTGGGGCCACGAACCCCGAGCAGCTCTTCGCCGCCGGCTACGCCGCCTGCTTCCACTCGGCGCTAAAAGTGGTGGCCGGGCGCGACAAGTTGAACGTGTCGGGCACCGAGGTGTCCGCGTCGGTCGGAATCGGCATGAACGACAGCGGTGGCTTCGGCCTTGCCGTAGAGCTCGACGTGCACGCGCCGGCGCTCGATCGCGCCACGGCCGAGGCGCTGATGGCCAAGGCCCACGACGTGTGCCCCTACTCCAACGCGACCAGGGGCAACATCGACGTCACCCTCGCCGTCGTCTGACCCGCGCCGGCGGCGTCAGTCTGTGTCGGCGGCCAGGTCGGCGAGGAGGTCGGCGGCTGCCGCGAGGGCGGTGGCAAGACCGGCGGCTCGCTCGGACACGGCGAGCAGGTAGGCCTCGGCCATGTCGCTGCGAGCCCGCAGGGGTGGAGCGCCGATGCTGCGCATCAGCGCGGTCGGGTCGTTGGCCGGAGTGATCGGTTCGGGATCGGGGAGGGGCGGGACCGGACGCCAGATGTCGACGGGCTTGGCCTTGCCGCCGCCCCGCTTGCGCTGGGGTGGGCGCTTCCGGGGCTGACTCATGACCTAGTCCTCGAATCGGTGGTTCTCTCGACGCCCTTCGCGGCGGGGGTTGGGTCCTGAGCCCGGACCTGTGCCGATGGATCGCTCTCGAGCTCCCTCACAGGTCGTCCTCCGCGAGGAGCTGGTCGGGGCGCAGCCCGAGTGCGGCCCTCAGCTGGTCGGGGTCGAGGTCGGCGAGGGAGCTGCTCTTGGGCAGCACGAGGTCGGCGATGCGGCGCTTGCCGTCCACCACCTCCTCCACTCGCTCGTCGACAGTTCCGGGGCACACAAGGCGATGGGACAGCACGGTGCGGGTCTGGCCGATGCGCCAAGCGCGGTCACGGGCCTGGTCCTCCACGGCGGGGTTCCACCAGCGGTCGTAGAGCACCACGTGGTTGGCGGCCGTGAGGTTGAGGCCGGTGCCACCCGCCTTGAGCGACAGCACGATGGCACCGGCGCCATCGCCTTCCTGGAACTCCTTGATCATGGCGTCGCGGGCGCCCCGAGCGAGGCCCCCGTGGTAGCAGCGGATCCTCTGGCCGGTGACGTCCGCGAGGTGATCGGCCAGGCGCACGCCCCACGTGGCGAACTGGGTGAAGATCAGGATCCGCTCGTCGGCGGAGAAGACCTGCTCCACCACCTCCTCGAGGCGGTTGAGCTTCCCGGAGCGACCGGCCAGCGGCTTGTCGTCCTGCTGGTAGTTCCACGGGTGGTTGCAGATCTGCTTGAGGGCCGTGATGGCGGCGAGGATCGCTCCCTGCTTCACGTCGCGCTCGGCCTGCTCGGCCTGTACCACGAGACCGTCGAGCACCGCCTGGTAGAGCCCGATCTGCTCGGCTGTCATCGTGCAGTGGTCGAGCTCGTCGATGCGGTCGGGGAGCTCGGCGGCCACGCTCGGCTCGGTCTTGGTTCGCCGGAACACCAGGATCCCGTTGAGGGCCCGCAGGGCCACCTCGCCCTCGCCCGACAGCTGGGCGATGAAGGTGGTGCGGGGGCCAACCAGGCCGGGGTTGGTGAAGTCGAGGATCGACCACAGGTCACCGAGCCCGTTCTCGATCGGGGTGCCGGTGAGGGCCAGGCGAGTGCGGGCGCCGATGCGGCGCAGCTGCTGGGCCGTCTCGTTGGTGTGGTTCTTGATGGCCTGGGCCTCGTCGAGCACGAGGCGGTCCCACGCGTGCTGCTCGAGGGCCTCCACGTCGCGCACGGCCGTGCCGTAGGTGGTGATCACGAGGTCGGCGCCGGCCACCTCGGCCTCCAGCTCCTCGGCCGACGAGCGCGAGGCGCCGTGGTGCACCACCACCCGCAGTCCCGGCGTGAAGCGGGCCGCCTCCGCGGCCCAGTTGCCCACCACCGCGGGCGGGGCGATCACCAGGGCGGGGCCCAGGCGCGCGGTGCGAGCCAGGTGGGCCAGCACCGTCGGGGTCTTGCCGAGCCCCATGTCGAGGGCGAGGCACCCGCCCAGCTCCACGGCGTCGAGGAAGCCGAGCCACCCCAGCGCCTCGGCCTGGTACGACCGGAGCTCGCCCACGAAGCCTGCCGGCCTGGTCACCGGGGCGGCCGGCGCGGCGCTGGCCTTCTGGAGCAGGTCGGTGACCCAACCGCTGCCCTCTACGGTGAGGCCCGCACCGAAGGGCGAGCCCTCCAGTCCGACGACGTGGCGGAGGATCTCGGCGCCGGTGAGCTGCTTGGAGTCGGCTCGTTCGGCGAGGGCGGCGGCCGCCTCCTTGAGATCGACCCGGTCGAGCTCCACCCACTTGCCGTGCGACCGCACGAGCGGTCGAGCCTCGGCGGCGAGGCGGGCCACGTCGGCCGCGGTGAGCTCGACGTCACCGAACACGGCCGACCAGCGCACGTCGCTGAGCTGGTGGGCGCCCACCAGCCGCTCGCCGGTGGGCTCCACGAACAGGCGCAGGGCCGGGGTGGGCTTGCGGCGCGACAGGGCGGGCACCCGCACCTCGAACCCGGCGGATTCAAGGGCCGGGCCGGTGACGGTCATGAGCTCCCAAGCCTCGTCCTGGCTGAGGTACACCTGGCCCCGGCGCAGGCCGCCGGCCCGGCCGAGCTTGTCGTAGATGCGTTCGAGGCGAACGATCTCGTCGGCCAGGTGCTGGGTCCGCTTGCTGTCGGTGAGGGCCTGCTCGATGGGGAGCAGACCGCCTTCCGCGCCGCGGCCGAGCACCGACAGGAACCAGGCGTCGCCGCGGTCGGGTGGGTCGAGCTGCACCACGAGCGTGGTCTTGGCCACCCCGCTCACCTGTTGGGCCCATTGGTCGAGGCGCTTGGACACCTCGGCGCCGGCCGGGATCGGGGCGGTGAACGGCGAGCCGTCGAGGCGGGCCACGAAGGCCTCGCCGACGTCGGCCGCATTGCGGATCACCGGCGGCGTGGCGGGTCGCTCGAGCTTCTCGCCCGCCTCGAGGGCGATGGCGTCGACCACGGCACCGATCACCTCGAGGGTGACGGTGCGGGCGTCCTTGCGGGAGAGCACGGCCACCGGCCCTGGCATGGCGCCGGCCAGGCGGGTGATCTCCGTGTCGTCGACGCGAGCGGGCGACCAGCGCACGTTGAGGTCCATGACCTTGCCGTCTGGGTGGCGGTGGGTTCGGAGGCTGGGCACGATCCGTCCCTGGGCGACGAGCCCGACGGCCGCCACCGCCACCCGTCCGAGCCAGCGGACGCTGGCGCCCACGCCGTCCTCATCGCTCTGGCCGCCGCCGACAGCCACCACCAACCAGCCGAGGGCCTCCTCCACCGGGATGGACAGGGCGGCCGCCTTGAGGCCGTTGGGGAGCGCCACGTCGGCGTGGACAGCCCATCCCAGCCTCGGCCCGCCGAGGGCTTCGAGCCGGTCGGCCAGATCGGCGTTCTTGTGGGCGACGATGTCGGGGCCGCCGGCCCACACCACGATCGAGCCGTTGGCCCAAGATGCCTGCAGCCGCACCTCCCCCGTGGGATCGGCGGTGGGGATCAGCACCTCCGAACCCGAGCCGGCGGAGCCCAGCAACAGGTCGTAGGCGGCTTCGAGACGGTCGAGGTCGGCTTCCACGTCGCGCATCACCTGGGCGCGCTCAGGACCCTCGATGCCGCTGACCGAGTCGAGGTTGTCCTCGGTCTCGTCCATCAGCCGCTCGAGGATCAGGCGCCATGCGGTGGGATCGGCTTCGAGCAACGCCCGCTGGTCGGCGGTGGCGATGCCCTCGGCTGCTGCCCACGCCGCGGCTTCGAGAGCACGGGAGAGATCTGGCATGCAGGTGGTCGACGCTGTCCCCGCGTCGAAGGCCCGCGCCCAGGATAGAGCCAGACGACCCCTGATCACCCAATCGGGGCGAGAGGTGTCGGACGCCAGCATCCGGGGAAGGGACGCCGCATGGCCACCACCTCCCCCCGCGCGTTGCTGGAGCGCCTGCTCTCCCCGGCCGAGGCCCGGACCACCATCCCGGCCCCGCCGGACGACGTGTTCGCGGTGGTGAGCGATCCTGAGACCTATCCCGACTGGTTGGCCGGCGCGCAGCGGATCCGGCACGTCGACGTTGACTTCCCCCGTCCGGGCGCCGCGTTCGACCACGAGGTCGGTCCCACCAAGGACGCCACGGTGGCCGACGACTCGACCTCGCTCATCGTCGACCCACCCCACCGGCTGCAGCTGGAGGTCCACGTGGGTCCGGTCACCGGGATCGTCGACTTCGAGCTGCTGGCCGGCGGGAAGGACACCGAGGTGACCCTCCGGGAGAGCGCCGCCGGGAGGCTCGGCCTCGCGATGCCCCTCTTGCGACTGCCGATCTACCTACGCAACAAGGCCTCGCTCGCGAAGCTCAAGCAGCGCTTCACCGCGCTCGTCGTGCCCTTGTAGCAACCGTCGACGGACACAGCAGCGGCTGACCGGTTCAGGGAACCTTGTAGCTCGCGACCCGCAGCTCGGTGTCAGCCTCCGGCGCCGGCCGGTCGAAGATGAAGACGATCTGTTCGATCTCGCCACCGGAGAGGTAGTCGATCGCCTGCTCCCCGTCGGCGACGACCTCGCCGTCGACGATGAGCTCGGCGATCACCTGCACGGCCTGCGCGGTGTCGTCTCCGGTGTTCTGCACCTCGGCGGTGAGGTAGCTCTGGCGCTCGACGACCCGCACCTCGCCCACCTGCTCGACGATCAGGGACGCCGGATCGCGGGCCTCGACCCACAAGAAGCCGATGGCGCCAGCGAGACCGAGGAGGATGGCTGCGGCTGCCGCGAAGGTCGCTCTCTCCGGTGTGACCTTCATATGGCAAGCCTTCCCGCGGCTCCGCCGATGGCGGCGGGGAGCCCGAGCAGGATGACATGGTCGAGCACGAGGGGCCATGGGTCGCCGGGCTGCACGTTGCCGAAGAACAGCAGCATCGCAGCCGCGGCGACCAGGGCGATCAGGTACGCCATCACGGTCTCGGTGACCGGGTGCTGGAGGATGCCACGCTGCTCGCGGCGCATCGCCTGGTTGCGGAACCCTGCCTCGAACACGATGCCGTAGGAGATGAGGAGCGACGCCCCCATGACGGCCAGGAGGTGGGGTGGCGACGACGCCGAGGCGAGCCTCGGGATCTCCTCTGTTGGCGCGATGTTGAACCCCACGAACAACGCGCCGACGAACGTGGAACCCACATCGGCGAGCGTGCCGCGCAGGCGGTCGCCGTCCTCGGAAGGGGCGGGATCACGATCGGTCTCGTCGGGGCTCTGGTTGAGCAGGTGAGAGGCCACGGCTGCGCCGATGGCGAACGGCGCAGCCTCGTAGACGACCTTGCCCAGAGCATCAGCGAACGGCGTGTCGAGCGTGATCTCGCTCAGCAGCACGAGCACTCCGGTCACCATGACGATGCCGACGGCGACAGCCTCCGCCGCTTCGCGCAGAATGCTCGGGAAGCTCATGTCGACCGAGCTGCGGAAGCCCCCAGTGTGGATCAACAGGATGACGGGCACGAACGTGAGCACCACCACCGCGGCCATGACCGGGGGCTCGGCGGCCGAGCCGATGCCCCAGACCTCGAGGGTGAAGAGCAGCGGTATGCCGAACAGCATCCCTCCGGACGCGGCGCGCCCGAGGTCCTCCGCCTCGGTCGACCAGCCCGATGCAGTCTCCGTCGATCTGCTCATGGGTCAGTCGTTGAGCGAGGGGTGACGGCTGGCCAGCATGGGCAGCAGCAGCTTCCGCGGGGTGAGATGGGCCAGCCCAGCCCCGATCCGGTTGGGCATGCCCGGGATCACCACCGGTCGGCCCTTCTCGAGGCCGGCCACGGCTTGGACGGCCACGTCCTGCGACGACACCCACATGAACTTGGGCAGCGCCTGGGCAGCGTCGTCGTCGGTGATGCCAGCCGCCTCGGCGAACCCGGTCTCTACGGGCCCCGGGCAGAGGGCGGTGACGGCGACGCCCTTGCTCCTCACCTCCTGGGCCAGCGCCTGTGAGTACGAGAGCACGAACGCCTTGCTGGCCCCGTAGCCAGCCTGGCCGGGGAGCGGCTGGAAGGCGGCCGTCGACGCCACGTTGAGCACGGCGCCCCGCCCCCGCGCCACCATCCCGGGCACGAAGATGCTGCACAGGTGGGCCACGGCCTCCACGTCGGTGCGGATCATGGCGACCTCGCGGGATGCGTCGCTCGCATGCACCGGAGCCATCGTGGCGAATCCAGCGGTGTTCACGGGCGCGTCGACGGTCAGGCCGCACGCGGCCACCTCGGCGGCCAGGCTGTCGCGCGCTGCCTCGTCGGCCAGGTCGACGGCTACCACCTCGGCGCGGATCGGCGATGTCGACGACAGCTCGTCCGCCAGCGCCCGCAACCGGTCCTCGCGCCGCGCCACCAGGGTGACGCCGTGGCCCTTCCGAGCGAGGACTCGGGCCAGGTCGGCACCGATGCCCGAGGAGGCGCCGGTGATCAGGCAGGTGCTGGCTGCGGCGGGGGCGGGGAGGTTCATGGCCGGGATCGTACGGCGCAGACCCTACTGGAGCGCTCGTGGCAGGCTGGGCTGCATGGTCGATCGCGTTGCGTACGACGAGTTCGGGTTGTTCCATGAGAACGCCGCCGAGTTCGACCTGCGCTACGACGGACCACCCGTCGTACGGCGCTCCTCTGTGGAGGTGGCGCCGGGGCGGCATCTCAGCGCGCTGGTCTGGGGCGACGCTCCACCAGAGCTCATCCTGCTGCACGGCGGCGCCCAGAACGCCCACACGTGGGACACCGTAGCCATGGCGCTCGACCGGCCGCTCGTGTGCATCGACCTCCCCGGTCACGGCCACTCCGACGCCCCTGCCGAAGGGAGCCTCGACGTACGCACGAATGCGATCGACGTCGCGACCGTCGTCCAGCAGCTCGCGCCGGGCGCGCTTGGCGCCGTGGGCATGTCACTCGGCGGTCTGACCACGATTGCGCTGGCTGACGGTCACCCAGAGCTCGTGCGCAAGGTGGTGCTCGTCGACGTGACGCCCCGCGTCGAGGGACCCGGCGCCGCTGCCATCGTCGCCTTCGTGAACGGCCCGGAGAGCTTCGCCGACTTCGACGAGCTCCTCGCCCGCACTATCGAGTTCAACCCCACCCGGTCCGAGTCGTCCTTGCGTCGCGGCATCCTCCACAACGCGCTCCAGCGCGAGGACGGCAGCTGGGTGTGGCGCTACCGGCGGTTCACCGACGGTACCTCCGAGCGCTCGCTGCCCAGCGAGGATCTGTGGGAGTGCCTCGAGCGGATCGCGGTCCCGCTCATGCTGGTGCGCGGCATGCGGCCGGGGTCCGTGGTGGATGATGACGCCGAGGCGGAGCTCCGCCGCCGTCAGCCCACCGCCCGGATCGAGCACGTGGCCGAGGCAGGTCACAGCGTTCAAGGCGACGACCCGCTGGAGCTGGCCCGCCTCCTCCAGGACTTCGCCCCCACCCCCTGAACCCGCGAACTCGCCCATGTTGTTGGGCGCGAACAGCGAACTTCGTGGGCAGGTTCGCGCAGTTGACCCTCACGGCCAGGGGTAGGTGACGCCGGTGAGCTCCTCGCTGCGTGCCCACAGGCGGGCTGCCGCGTCGGTGTCGAGGGCTCGAGCGGTGCGGCCGACTCGCGTGGGGTGGCCGCGCTGCTCGCGAAAGGCGTCGGGCCCCCAGTAGTCGTCGGGCAGCACGTCGGGCATCGTGGCGGCGTAGAGCTGCGGCAGGGCGCCCATGTGGTCGGGTTGACCGACGAGCCTGTCCCCGACGATCAGCAGTGGCTTCAGCAGCGCCGCGCCGATGGCCGGCCCGGAGGTGAGGTTGGTGGCGGCGTACCCGGGGTGGGCCGCCAGGGCCGTCAGCGCTGTGTGGGCCTCGACTGCTCGGCGCTGCAGCTCGCTGGTGAAGAGGAGGTTGGCCAGCTTCGACTGCCCGTAGGCCTTCCAGCGGGAGTAGCGGCTGCGCTCGAAGAAGAGGTCGTCGAAGTGCATGCGTCCGAACCTGTGGGCATTCGAGGAGACGGAGACCACGCGCGGCTCGGGTGCCGCCAGCAGCAGCGGGAGCACCCGGCCCGTGAGTGCGAAGTGCCCGAGGTGGTTGGTGCCGAGCTGACTCTCGAAGCCATCGGCGGTCGTTCCCTTGGGCACCGCCATGATCCCGGCGTTGTTCATGAGGACGTCGAGGTGGTCGTGCTCCGACCCCAGCTGCTCAGCGCACTCGGCCACCGAGGCCAGCGACGACAGGTCGAGGGCCACCACCTCTGGCTCGGGGCCGGTGGCCGTGGCCTTGACCGCCATGAGCGCGGCGGCCGCCTTGGCGGCGTCGCGACTCGCCGGGCGTTGATAGTCGAATCCGTACATGGTGTTCTCCTGGTTCTCGTTTCGCGGCTCAG
>Ga0180121_10000578_pt1 | contig 15567 bp, 15 predicted proteins | sample AntDrymUQ5402106_2_FD_129676 | JGI IMG/M metagenome (GOLD analysis project Ga0180121, IMG submission 129676) | Polar desert sand microbial communities from Dry Valleys, Antarctica - metaG UQ540 (21.06) (version 2) (version 2) | ecosystem: Environmental > Terrestrial > Soil > Desert | place...
AAAAAATTGAATTAAAAATTGACCAATAGAAAAATTAGTTACTAATTAGTTATTATATCTTTTGAAATAAAACTTACTACGTTATTTCATTTCTGATTCTTCACCTTCCACATATACTCCAGCATCTGCAATGCTGACAGAGCGGCTACTTCGCCTTTATGTCCGTGAACTCCTCCCATACGATCGCGTGCCTGTTGTTCGTCGTCAACAGTTAGTATCCCGAAAATTGATGGTACAGGCAATTGGAGATTTAGCTGTCGAATGCCTTGCGTTACAGCCTGACAAACGTAATCAAAATGAGGAGTACCTCCCCTGATCACACATCCGAGTGCTATAAATACCACCGGCTTATCGTCCTTGTATTTATGGGTATCCCAATAATATTTAATAGCAAAAGGGATTTCGACAACACCCGGTACATTAAAGCTTCTGATATCTTCTATGCCTTGCTGTGCAAGTATTCGTTTACAGCCATTTTCCAGTTCATCAACAATAGAACTGTTCCATGCAGTACGGATAATAATGACACAGGCATTCTTTGGAAGAATGCCTGTGTCTATCTGTGATAATTTACTATTGCTTACAAATGACATTAATAAACGTTAATCCGGTATTAATCCTGTACTACTCCTAACCTTGCCAGGTATTTATCTATTTCTCTTCCCTGCTGACTTGCAGAATATTTTTTTTTGATAATACGGAACATCTCAATTGCTTCTTTACTTTTTCCAAGGTCCTGGTAAAGTAACCCAGCACGGAATAAATATTCCGGTGAGTTGAAATCGTCATCTGAATATGAGGTTCCTGCTTTTTTATATTGATCGGCCGCATCCTGTTTTTTCCCTGCTTCTGCATAAGCATCGCCCAGTAAACCTGTCACCCGCAATTGAACAAGTTTATCATCTGTAGAAAAATCTTTCAGGTATTTGATAGCGTTATTGAAATCACCCAATTTTAAATAACAGGAACCAGCATAAAATTTTGCGAGATCACCTGACTGGGTACCGTCATACTTTGAAATGATCCGCAGAAAGCCCTGGTTGATTCCGTCTCCATTCAGCGCAAGCCTTGCAGAGTCCATTCGATAATAGTCTTCTGCTTTCCACATCGCTTCTGCAGCCTTTGTTTCCTTAGGTGCAACAATATAATTCTGATAAGCAAAATATCCTGCCAGTATCAGCAACAAAGCTCCTAAACCATATAATATGTATTTACCATTACGGTTCCAGAAATCCTGAGTTCTGTCATGCCTGACTTCAGTGCTGGTAGTTATTGGTTCTGATGCTTGTTTCACTTCTGTAGCCATGTACAATTATTTTTAAAGAAAATTTACACCCGGAGATCAATCAACAATGAACGGATAGTCGGGTTGCTTTACAATATCCTTCAACACCTCATCATCTGCAGGCCAGGGAGACTCTTCTGCAAACTTTACAGATTCAACTACCGTGTCGTTAACTCGCTTATTCACTGCGTCTATTTCTTCCTGAGTAGCGAATTTATTTTTCAGGATAGTGCTCAAAATCTGCTGGATGGGGTCTCGCTGTTTGTATTCCTCCACTTCATCTTTTGTCCTATACTTTTGCGGATCAGAAATTGAATGCCCTTTATAGCGGTAGGTCTTTAATTCGAGCAATGTGGGGCCATCACCTTCCCTGGCACGTTTCACCGCTCTTGACACAGCATCATGAACAGCCTCTGCACTCATACCATCTACTGAGTCTCCGGGCATCTCGTAAGCGTCTGCCAGCTTATAAATATCCACCACGTTACTGGTACGCTCCACGGATGTTCCCATCGCGTAATTGTTATTCTCACAAATAAAAATTACCGGCAATTTCCACGTCATGGCAATGTTAAAGGTTTCATGTAATATCCCCTGTCGGGCAGCACCATCTCCAAAAAATGTAAGGCATACATTGTCGGTACCTTTATATTTCTCGGCAAACGCCAGACCTGCACCCGTTCCGATTTGTGCTCCAACAATTCCATGTCCGCCAAAGAAGAACACATCCTTACCGAAAAAATGCATGCTTCCACCCTTGCCTTTTGCACACCCGGTTGCTTTTCCGTAAAGCTCAGCCATACATTTATTTGCAGGGATTCCTTTAGCCAAAGCCAAACCGTGGTCCCTGTATGCAGTAATGAATGGATCCTCCAGTTTTGTAGCGGTCATACAACCCGCAGCAATGGCTTCCTGCCCTATATATGCATGAAAGAAACCACGGATCTTTCCTTCCATTTTGTACTTTTCCTCGGCCATTAATTCAAACTGCCTGATAAGCTGCATGAGTTCGTACCAGTACATATAAGTTTCACGCGAAAATTTCGAAGCCACTGATCTTATTTTTGAGCCGCGAAGATAAGAAAGTTCTTAGTTCCTAGTTCCTGGTTCCTTGTTCTTAGTTTATACAACGATGCTGACTATAAATGAATAAAAACTGGTACTAAGAACCAGGAACCAGGAACTTGGAACTATGAACTAAGAAAGAACTATCAGCTCATATGATAGATCGAGTGCAGAAAAATGCGATTTGATTCTTTCGGAATGTGTATCCGTAATGAAGATCTGTCCTTCATTTTGCAGACATACCCAATGCAGCAGGTGATGCATCCTTTGTTCATCCAATTTTTCAAAGACGTCATCCAGCAGCAGCAACGGCGGAAAACCTTTTGCCTTTTTCAACACTTCGAATTCAGCCAGCTTTAATGCGAACAACAGACTCTTTCGTTGACCCTGAGAACCAATGGATTTGAAAGGTTGATCTTTTAAACGAATCTGCAGTTCATCCTTATGAATGCCCCCATGAGTCCGTTGCAGGTATAGATCACGGTCATGCATGCGTCGCATCAATTCCTCATAATTTTCCTCCAGCAACTGGCTTTCATATACAATCTCAAGTGTTTCATGTATGCCAGCAATCCGGTGATAAAAGGATGTAACCTGCTGAAGGAATTCTTCCAAAAATAACTTTCGCTTATTAAATACATATTCTCCATGAAGAATCAGTTGATGGTCATAAACTCCCAGTAATTCAGGATCGTGCTTCTGCATTTCTTTCAATTGCCGGAGGTAACTGTTTCGTTGCAGCAATACCCTGCTATAATCAATCAGGTGCTGTAGGTATAACTGGTCCAGCTGGCAAAGCAGCACATCCATAAATCTTCTTCTTTCCTCGCTGCCTGCAGTGATGATCTGCACATCGTCGGGTGCAATGATAACGCAGGGAAATTTCCCGATATGATGCGCAAATTTTTCATATAGATCATCGTTTACTGTAAATTCCTTCTTACCGTTCTCCCTGAAAATACAAATTGCTTTCAGGGTTTCTCCATTCCGCGTAAAATTTCCTTCGATCCGGAAACCCTGCATTCCCAGTTGCGCATTCTGCACATCGGCACGGGTAAAATAACTTTTTGTAAAGCATAAATAATAAATGGCGTCCAACAAGTTCGTTTTCCCTTTACCGTTAGGACCGCAAATACCAATTACCCGTTTACGGAAGTCAAATGTTGAATCAGCATAATTTTTAAACTGTACGAGTGAGATGGAATGAAGATGGAGCACGGATTGGTTTTGGAGTTTTGAAATTTACAAAGGAGTAATGTACCCCGATACCCGTTACCTGATACCTACTTGATAACCACTTCCTGTATCAGTCGCTCGCCCAATGCTTCGTTAACGCGTTGTTTGATCCTTTCCTTCTGGTATAACAGTTCCTGTTTGAGCGGGGCAACTGTGGTAGTGATATAAAGTGTATGACCGTGGATCTGTATTTTCTCCGTGTATTTGGAAATTGTTTTGCCCATTATCTGTTCCCAAACATCCTGAATTTGCAACGACTGAATGGAACCCTTTATCCGGCTCTTATTTAAAAATTGTTTCATTGCATCCGCTAATGAATATTCTCCCATATAGCGAAGGTAGCGATTGAGTGTCAGGTATGGGTATGGGAAAACATTTTTAAACGTAACCTGAATCAGCAAAAATTCAACCTTGTAAATACCCTACCTACCCTCTCTCTTTCTGGAACAGGATATAAATCACATTCCAATGCAAAAATATCTCTTATTCATACGAATATTTATTCAAGACGAACACGCGGATCAACAACGCCATAAAGAATATCTGCCAGAATATTTACCAAAATGAAAAAGAAAGAAGATACCAGTACAGAACCCATTACCACAGGAAAATCCAGGTCCTCCAATGCATCGACTGTTAATTTTCCAATGCCTTTCCATCCGAAAATGTATTCAACAAAAAATGCCCCTGCAAGTAATTCGGCAAACCACCCGGTGATGGCGGTAATTACCGGGTTTAATGCGTTTCGGAGCGCATGTTTCCAGATCACCATCCTTTTAGATAATCCTTTTGCATAAGCAGTCCGGATATAATCCTGATTCAGCACGTCAAGCATCGCGCTTCTTGTAAGTTGGGTGATCATTGCTAATGGACGAATGCCAAGTGTAATAGCAGGCAATATCAGATTTTGTAGTTGTATATTTCGTTTCTGAAAAGGTTCCGCGTCAAATAAACTACCTATCATATGCAAGCCTGTATATTCGTGTAATACAAAACCGAATACATACGCGATCACAATTCCCATGAAAAATGACGGTGCGGATATTCCCAATACGCTGGTAAAAATCGCGGAAGTATCCATCCAGGTATTTTTCTTAACGGCTGCCAGCACACCAAGCGGAATGCCGGCGGCGATTGCAATCAGCATGGCCGCAAGTGCCAGTAAAATAGTTCCTGGCAGCGCATCCATCAAGGTTTCCCACACACCTTTTTTTGTCTGGTAAGACCTTCGCAGGTACGGAATTTTTATCGCAATTTTTTTTTCACTACCAATAAAAATTCCCTGTAGGTTTTTTTCTGTGATCTCCTGCTTGGAATGAATTCCTACCGGTGAAATATCGTTTATATAATACAAAAACTGCTTCCATTTTGGCTGATCAAGGTATAACTCTTTCCGAATATTTTCCTGTGTTGCAGCGTCTGCACGTTGGCCCATTATTAACCTGGAGGGATCACCAAATCCCTGGAAAAGAATAAATACAATCACTACGACACCCATCATAACCAATATGCCGTATAATAATTTTTTTGATAAATAGCGCAGCATCTTTTATTTATTGGACTGAAATGATCCTGTTCTGATAAACCTCACTGCGTCTTTCAGATTTGCATAACTCCATTTATTCACCACAGTGCCATTTGTTAACAGGTAGAAAACAGGGTCTACTCTTGCAGCTGTCTTGATAGCTGTTGCGTCACAAGTAAGGATACTGAAAGGAATCTCCCCTAATGCATTTTGTACCCAATCTTCTGTTTTGTTGAAATTACTGGTTACGAAATGAAAAGGGATCTTTTCTTTCTTCAATTCCAGGTAAAAAACATTTAAATCTTTCAACCACACTTCATTACTGTGATCTTTTCCCATTGTAAAAATCAGGAATTGGTATTGCGGATCATTGAGGATCGCTTGCGTTGTGTCTACACCCGTTGCTGTAGTAAGCGAAAAATCCCTTATAGCAGGTAGTGCCGTTCCTTTGCGTATCAGCTTATCATACCTTCTGATAAACCTGTAAGCTGAATCATCGAAATCCCCTGGAAAATTTTCTGAAGTGAATTCAACCTTTTTTCCTTTATTCTCATATTCAAACGTAATTACCGTACTATCGGGTAAAGCGCCCGGGGGAATTTTCATCTGTTCCCGAATATTATTACCGGCCTTGAAAGGCAGACAATCTACCAACGGTAGATACTGCAATACAAACCATTGAAACGAAAAAGTAAAGATGGTCACAAAAAAAAGTGTCAGAAGACTGGTACGGACAGGTACTTTTTGAAATGAACCGTTGCGGTTTATAAAAATGATCAGGATAAATACAAGCAATAAAACATCTTTAATAAATGAATGATGCGCCTGCAGCGGGATACAATCACCAAAACATCCGCATTCCCTGATAGTGCCGGAAAATAGGGCATAACCTGTGAGAAATGTAAAAAATAGAATCAGTAAAAGGAGCAACCAGCTGAAAAATTTCATTTTCCATCCCAGCAAAACTGCCACTCCGGCAATGATCTCCAGGCTGATTATCAAAATTGAAAGTGCGAGTGTAAACGGATTCAGCGCATGCCAGCCCCATACCTCAAAAAATTCCTGCATTTTATAACTCAGACCCAGCGGGTCATTTGCCTTAATGAGACCTGAGAAGATGAATAACAGGCCAACTAGAAAACGGGAAATAAGGAGAAGCAGTTTCATGCAGAGAGAACGAGTTTAGGTTTTGATTTTGTACGATGTACTTGTTTGATGTACGTTTTCTGAAACTGGAAATATGAATATTTCATAACCTGCCATTCTTCATAAATTTAAATCTTTGCCTACATCGTATATGCTTCAAAGTTGAAATCTATAATTTTCCCCTCGATTCATCCCGCATGTTTCCCCTCATCAATCAATATTAATGCAAACAATGAATAATTGACGATGTCAATGAAATTTGCATCGATTCCTTCACTAACTGATGTTTTTCCATTATTCGTCAATATTTGACGTATGCGCATTAATTTCATAAGGATCAGGTCAGCAAAACTCTCCTGGCTCATGCTGCGCCAGGCTTCACCATAATCGTGATTTTTATCCAGCATCAAACTCCGGCATAATGCTGTTTTTCCATCGTACCAACTTTCTACAGTCTTCGTATCTACTTCTTTCCCTTCCGGTTGATATTCTAACTGGATCAATCCGATCACCCCATAATTCACGATCCCAACGAATTCGCTACGTATATTATCCCCAATCATCTGTTGTTTTTTTTCCTGTATGGTTCGTATCCGTTGCGCCTTAATGAAAATCTGGTCCACAATGGATACCGGTCTTAACACTGTCCAGGAGGATCCATAGTCGCCGGTTTTTTTGGAAAAAAGAGTTCGACAAATCTTTACCGCCTTATCATATTGAAGGTTGGTTGCACTCATGAAAATTTCTTTCCTATTCAATTTAAATTGTCAATTTTACCGGCTCAAATGTAAAGATATCAGTGGAATGTTTACGTTGAATTGCAAAGGACAAATCATAACGATCGATGAGCCCCTGATAATGGGGATCATCAATATAACTCCGGATTCTTTCTACGAAGGAAGCCGCTTCCACACTGTAGACAGTATACTAAAGCTTGCTGAAAAAATGATAGCAGATGGTGCAGATATCCTGGACCTTGGTGGGCAAAGTACCAGGCCGGGAAGTGATCGCATCAATGCTGATGAAGAATTGAAGCGCTTACTGCCTGCTATTACAGTATTACATCAACAATTTCCGGAAATCATTATTTCGATCGATACCTACCATGCTAAAGTTGCACAAGAAGCGGTACATGCAGGTGCTACGATCGTAAATGATATCAGTTCAGGATCATTCGATGCTGCGATGATCTATACCGTAGCTTCTTTAAAAGTCCCTTATATATGCATGCACATGCGCGGCACTCCTGAAAATATGCAACAGCACGCATATTATGAGCAGGTAACCCGGGAGGTGCTTGATTTCTTTATTACAAAAACAGCAGAATTGATCCGTGCCGGGATTCATGATATTATTATAGATCCGGGATTTGGATTTGCCAAAACGCCTGCCCACAACATGCAATTGCTAAAAGACCTGGCTGTTTTGAATATGCTTGAAAAACCAATACTGGTTGGTCTCTCACGAAAATCAACAATTTATAAAACTCTTGGAATTACAGCTGAAGAATCATTGAATGGCACCACGGTCCTTAACACCCTCGCCATTTTGAATGGAGCACATATTCTGCGTGTTCATGATGTAAAGGAAGCAAAGGAAACGGTTCGCTTATTAAAACTTTACAATAAAAATTAAAAATGGAAAAGGTGCCTTTGTTTGTACAAAGCCCTTTTCCATTTTACATTTTGCATTTTGCATATTAAAACTGCGGCACTGGTTGACCCTGCATCGCAGGTGCCTGCTTCACATCCAGGACTTCCACATCAAAGATCAGATTATCAAATGGCTTGAAGGTTGCACCAGGTGGTGGGTTGCTTCCATAAGCCAGCATCGATGGGATGAATAATCTGCCTTTTGAACCTTTGTTAAATTGCTGGATGCCTTCCAGCATTCCTGCAATAGCTCCCTGAACACCGGACTGGAATTCATAAGGATCGAGCGGATGCCTGCCGGTAGGGCTTTGCTTGGTACTGTCAATATTGGAATCAAAATATTGTCCATAAAAAGTGTAACCTGTATAACGGATTGCGACCATTTTACCTGAATCTGCTTTTGGACCACTACCTGGACTTTGAATTTCAAAGAACACCCCATTTGAAGTTTTTGTCGCGGTAATATTATTTTTGTTCAGGTAGGCCTCAATGATCTGTATTTCTTTATCTTTTTGAGTAGTGATCAGCGTCTGCTGATCTTTCCTTACCAGGTCTTCGGAAGGTAAGATATCGAGCACTTTGATAGTGAGCGTTATTTTATCTTTCCTGCGAATGTAAGGTGGCAGCTCACCGTTATTTTTTTTGAACAACGTATCTGCAAGCATCACAACTACCAGACTGTCTCCTTTACGCAGTAATGGAAATAATTCAGCTGGATTGTAAACAGCCCCGACGCTGTCTACCGGTGCATATGTAGGCATACCGTTATAGCTCGATCCCAGAATGGAGTCGCGTACCTTCTGGGTAAAATTCACCTTTATGAATTCTCCTCTTTTTACGACTGGTCCTTTTTTATCTGAAATGATCTTATATAATAGTCCGCTTTTTGTTTTTTTAAATCCATCGCCTTGTTTGCATCCTGCAGTGAACAAAAGAACCGTAGCAGAGAAAAGAAATACAATTGTTTTTTTCATTTGAGTTTATTTGTCTTGATATGATTTGCTTTAATGTATTTAATGTATTTATTGTAATTGTGCTGCATTTTCTTTCATGGCTTTAAGGAAATGCTGCACAGTTTGATCCAGACTCTCGGAACTTCGTCCTCCTGAAGCACTAAAATGACCTCCTCCGAGGAAATAATTTCTTGCAAAAGTATTCGTATCAAAATCTCCTTTGCTGCGGAAGCTCCATTTTCTTTCTTCATCGCGATCAATTACCAATGCAGCGAGTTTGATACCCTGAATGCTTAAGGGGTAATTCACCAGTCCTTCAGTGTCACCCGTTTTGACCTGGAAACGCAAAAGGTCTTTTTTAGTTATAGCAATTAATGCAGTATTAAATTCGTAGAAAACATCCATACGGTTCATCAGTACATAACCGATGAAGCGCAAACGATTCTCCAGAAAATTGTCATACACTGCTTCATGAACTTTTGTATGCTCCAATCCTTTTTCTTTTAATGCAGCAACCATATGATGTGTGGATGCATGTGCCGAAGGAAATCTGAAGGAGCCCGTATCCGCCATCACACCTGCATATAAACATTCTGCTATCTGAAGGTTGATCTTGCCACCATTTCCGGAATCCACAATCAGATCATAGACCAATTCGCAGGTAGAGCTTTTATTTATATTGCTAATTCCATACGCAAATTGCTTTGTATCTGGTTGCTGATGATGGTCAATCAGGATTCTTTTCCCTTTACAATTCTCCAGCAGTGCGGTGAGATTTTTTGTACGTGATATTGTATTAAAGTCAAGACAAAACACCCAATCTGCACTATTAATTACCTCTGTTGCTTTATCCCTGTTTAGTTCAAAATCTATAACATTCTCACAGCCCGGCATCCAGTTGAGCCAGGTAGCCCAGTTTGTGGGAGAAATTACACTGACCTTGTGCCCAAACTGCACTAAGAAATGATAAAGACCCAGGGACGAGCCCAGTGCATCCGGATCTGGTTTCTGGTGAGTAGTAATCACTACTTTTTTCGCCTCCTGTAAAAACGGAAATATTTCCTGTATGGGATTCATCAAAATGCCGGCAAAGTTGCGGAATTATGAGGGGAGTAAGAAATTTACTTATAGGTATCGGAAGGTCATGGATAAATGACTTTTGATGTTCTACCACCTGAACAGCACATCGCACATCAAACATCTGAAATCACTCATCTGAAATGTAAAACCCTCCATTCTTCTTGTCCTATATTCGCACAAAATTTCCATTATATGACGAACAGAACTTTTACTATGATAAAACCAGATGCAATGGGTAAGGGACATGCGGGAGAAATACTTGCCCGGATCAGCAGGGAAGGATATCGTATAGTGGCCATGAAGATGACGCAACTGAGTAAAGAAAAAGCCGGAGAATTTTATGCTATTCATAAATCCAGACCTTTTTTTGGAGAACTGGTTGATTTTATGAGCAGTGGGCCTATCACGGCTGCTATACTGGAAAAAAACAATGCGGTCGCTGAATTTCGTAAACTGATTGGAGCAACAGATCCTGCTAAAGCAGCAGAAGGTACGATCCGAAAAATGTATGCAGCATCAGTTGGCGAAAATGCAGTTCATGGAAGCGATAGTGACGAGAATGCGGAGATCGAAGGAAACTTCTTCTTTAGCGGACTCGAAAAATTTTAAAGAGTAGCTAAGGAAGAATTATTAATTGCTCAAAGGTTTCAATGTATACCCTGATTTTCTGAGCAGATTGATCATACCCTGGTCTCCTGGAAGATGCCCGGCACCTACGGCAAATAAAGTAGAACGTCCCGCCATTATTCCCGGCATCAGTTCTGTCCATTTACGGTTCCTTCCATATAAAAGCAGATCCATATATTGTTCCATCCCCGGATCACTTTTCATCATCAGCATATTGAGCCCCTCCAGGTCTTGTTTTTTGTAAACGTCAATCAGCTCCTGGGTGATTTTCCTGTAATTGTCCAGGCTGTCAATATATTTTATCAAGTCATCTGCCTGTTTTTCATACGGTATGCTATCGAAGATACTAGCTTGAAACTCAGTTGTTTCCAGTCCTTTGATATCTTTATCATATTGCCTGCTTTCCCCCATGATCAAAGTTTCCATCCCGTTTTTTTTCTCACATGTCATCAGCTGTTCGCCGATAAGGCTGGTTACAAAATAGGGTTTGAAGCGAGTCATCATAGAAAAAGGAAGCATGACCCTGTTTTTTTCAAAATATCCTTTAATCTTTTCATACTCAGCAGCAGTTACCAGGTCGGATAGTTGTTTCCCATCGTTCATACGCAGGTACTTTAATGCCCCCATGATCTCTTGCATATTATCCATATCGATTTCAAAATAGACCTGATCAGCCTGTTTGATCACACTTTTAAGACTTGGGCTGAGACTTGCGTCGTCCGCACAAAGTATATGCATAGTGCCGAACAGATAGGAAGGTTTGGTTAATCCTTTGCCACTGATTTCAAACAACAATGTTTTGAATGCTTTTCCGTTTTCCCTGGGCCTGGTAGGAACATTTTTTGAGATCGGAGTTTTTTTGAGGGTTGTTTTCCTGACCGGAGTGGATTTCTTTAATGCGTTTTTCTTAACCTGACTGTAAACAATACCCGTTATGGCAATGCAAAATACGATCATCAAACTTTTCTGAAACATCTTGTAAGTGGATTTACTTAATTGCTCCAAGATAAATTCAAATACCAGAATTGGGAAATAATAAACATTATTATTGTCACAAAATATCCTTTAACCATGCTAAGACTACTGCTGGTGTTTACTCTTACCATTATTTCTATACAATTAACTGCGCAAAAAGATAAAGATATTCCAGGTTTTGGAAAGATTGATAAATCGGATCTGGAAATGAAGGAATGCGAGTTGGACAAAGATGCAGAAGCTATGTTTCTGATTGATTATGGAACAGTGGAGTTTCAAAATGGCACCCGAGATGTATTTGCTCTAAAAAAAGAAATCAGAAGAAGGGTTAAGATCTTTAACGAAAAGGGATTTCGGTATGCAGATGTTAAAATTCCCTATTACAGTGATGACAGGTATGAAAAACTAATAGACCTCGATGCCTTTATTTACAACTTGGATGCAACTGGAAAAGTGATTGAAACCAAAGTTGACAAAAAGTCGATATTTCGTCAAAAGTCAGACTCAAGGTTTTCGACTGTTACGTTTACGTTTCCCGAAGTGAAGGTGGGAAGCATACTTGAATACAGATATACTATTGTACGGGATGAGTGGATTAATATTGATCCTTGGGTATTCCAGGACAAAATTCCAACCCGTTTAAGTGCTTTCAGGATTGTGCTTCCAGAGATATTCCGTTATACTACTCAGCAACTTCTACAACAGGAAGTCGAACGTAAACAGGATGACCTTAAGCAAAGTGTGCTGATAGACCGGGGAATACTGAATTTTAATTCCACTGCATTTTCTTTTAAAATGAAAAATGTTCCGGCAATCAATGATGAACCTTATATGGGATCTTATAGGGATTATTTGCAACGGATCGAATTTCAATTGAATCAGATCGTTCTTCCGGATGGAACAACACACAATTATCGTAAAACATGGGCGGAATTAATTAAAAATTTAATGTCGTCGGACGCTTTCGGTATGCAATTAACAAAAAAAATTCCCATAGGAGAACCACTCTCCTCCCAGTTGAAAACCGCTGGCAGCCAGTATGAAAAAATGAATCTGATTTATAAATATGTACAGAAAAATATTGAATGGGATGGCGTGGAAGATTTTCTTTGTTCAAATGTGAAAGATATCTGGAACAAGAAGAAAGGAAGCACAGGTGATATCAATCTTATATTGCTTAATTTATTGAAAGAAGCAAATATCAATTCATACCCATTACTGGCAAGCACCAGAGAAAATGGAAGGGTGATCACCACCTACCCTTTACTCAGGCAATTCAATACTTTAATTGCGATGGCAGTAATAGATGGCAAAAAATATTTTCTGAATGCTGCTGATAAATATAATGCTGCAGGACTTATTCCGTATGATGTGATGGGAACTGAGGCACTGCTTGTTGATAAAGATTTACCATCGTTTATTGAAATCTGGAATGAAAAAATGATGCACAGGCATTTTGTTTCAATGCAGGGTAACATTGATGAAAGCGGAGTCCTTAAGGGAGAAGCCACCCTCACCAGTTTTGATTATGCAAAAAATCCCAGGGTAAAAAGGTATAAAGATGGAAAAGATAAATTTTCCGACCAGTACCTGACTCCGGGTATAAACAATATCAAAGTGGAAGAAATTGAAGTAAAAAATGAGAATAACGATTCTCTTCCTTTTGAGCAAAAATTCAAATTTTCCATTCCTGTTACATCTTCAGGTGACTACAGGTATTTCACTCTGAATATGTTTGCAGGACTGGAAAAGAACCCCTTTATTTCAGATAACAGACAAACGGTAGTTGAATTTGGCCATAATCAGTATTACATGCTGGTAGGCTCCGTTGCGATCCCTGAAGGATATGTTTTTGAGCAGCCTCCTCAAAATTTTGCTATGATCATGCCTGATACAAGCATTGTTTTCCGGAGAATTATAGAGACCTCCAACGAAAAGGTGAGTTATAGGATTACGCTCGAATTCAAAAGGCCTTTTTATGTAGCAGAGGAATATCCTGCATTCAAAGAGTTCTATAAAAAGCTATATGTCCGATTGAATGAACAGATTGTGTTTCGTAAAAAAACCTCCCCTCTGCCAAAACCATAATAATTCAAAAAAGCCTGATGAAGAAATCATTATTTTTCCTAACCCTTTATTGTTTTACCTGCAGTGTGTTTGCACAACACAAAAAGGAATATGCTGCATCTCTCATTCCTGACAGTCTGAAGAAAGATGCGCTTGCAGTAACCAGGGAGGAATTGGTGAATCTCGTAATCAAAAAGCCAGGGAAGGGCAGGCAGGAAGTAAAATCTGTTATAACCATACTAAATGAAAAAGGAAAACAATATCAGTATTTTCAGGAAGAATATGACCGTTTTCAAAAACTGGAAGACATAGAAATTAACTCTTATGATGCAGAGGGATATTTCATGAAGCGCTATAAGAAAAGAGACCTGGAAAAAGCCGCGAGTGATGATGGAATTTCAATCGTTACTGACAATAAAGTGATGTACGGATTTATCAATACCGAGAAATATCCTTTTACAATTGAATTCAATTACACTATTAAGTATGACGGCATTATTGATTATAATGATTTCTTTCCTTCCCTTCCGGATGTTTCCACGCAACGTTCTGTTTATGCAATCACTGCTGAAACCTCGAATAAAGTACGGTTTAAATCTTATAAGTGTAATCTGGCGCCCAAAATGGAAATCATCGGCGATGTCACCCACTATAGATTTGAAGTTGTCAATGTAAAACCAGCTGCTTATGAAGTCCATGCCGCTAAAAGAGATATTCCACATGTAAAGATCGCTCCCTCATCTTTTGAAATGGATGATCTGGTGGGTGATATGAGTACATGGCAGGGATTTGGTAAGTGGATCAGTGCGCTGAATAAACAAAGCATCCATCTGAATGAGGACCGGGCTGATTATTTTAGATCCATGGTTAAAGATGCAGTTACAGAAAAAGATAAAATTGCGATACTCTATAATTATTTGCAGGAAAATTTCAGATATGTAAGCATTCAACTCGGAATCGGAGGATTGAAGCCATTTCCCGCAGATTTTGTAGACAAAAAGAAATATGGCGATTGCAAGGCTCTAAGCAATTTCATGCGGGCAATGCTGAATGTCGTAAATATAAAAAGTTATTATTCTATTATCAATGCAGGGTCAGATCAGCTTCCGGTTGACAAGGACTTTTCTCAAAATTCTTTTAATCATGTAATACTGTGTGTTCCCCAGGTAAAGGATACAATCTGGCTGGAGTGTACCAGCAGGACACAGCCATTCGGAAAACTTGGACCTTTTACAGAAAACCGGAATGCCTTTTTAATCACAGAAACCGGTGGTGTCATGGTAGAGACACCCAGGAGCAACCCTGAAGACCATTCAATTCATTCTTTTTCAACATTGCAACTTCTGGAAGATGGCTCGGGAATGGCAGTAGTAGAGATGAAGCACGGTGGAAACTATACGGAGCTGTTAAATGCAAATCTTTTTGAAAGTAATGAAAATGAAAAAAATGATTTTCTTTTCAATCAGTTTGGCCTCAAACAACCCGATGAAATAAAGATTAAGAAAAAGGATGTTTCAGGCAGAAATTATACTGCACACCTGGAAATGAAATATGAAAAACTTCCTGATTTTTCTGCAGGAAGTAAACATTTTCTGAGTCCAAGGATTTACAGATTCTGGAACCTTGCTTTACCTAAAAATGAAAAAAGACTAACCGATTATTATCTCGATTTCCCTCGGATCAAAATAGATACTACCATAATTAATCTTCCGGAAGGATATCGTGTAGAAACTCTGCCCAAAGCAACAAGAATCAAATCCGAAATGGGTGAATATGAATCTAATTACCAGTTTGACGAAATGAAAAGACAATTAATGACAAGCTGTAGAATCCGGGTGAAAAATCACATTATTGCTTCATCAAAATATAATCAGGCTGCGAAATTCTTTAGTGATATCCTCACTGAACAACAACAGAAAATTGTGGTGATGAAAACTAATTAAGCTTTAGATCTTC
>Ga0180121_10000579_pt1 | contig 15559 bp, 17 predicted proteins | sample AntDrymUQ5402106_2_FD_129676 | JGI IMG/M metagenome (GOLD analysis project Ga0180121, IMG submission 129676) | Polar desert sand microbial communities from Dry Valleys, Antarctica - metaG UQ540 (21.06) (version 2) (version 2) | ecosystem: Environmental > Terrestrial > Soil > Desert | place...
TCTCTGGCTTCGATGCGATCGTACCCAACGAGTGGTCCCATGGCCGGCAGCAGCCCGCCTATGGAGCCGACGTTCTTCAGAAGTCCGCCCAGGGCGATGACATCGTGCCGATCCCAGGGACGAGGAACGCGACGAGGCTGGCGGAGAACGTGAGCGCCGCCGAAGTGGGCATGGGCTCGGCCGACCTCGACCGCATCCGCGAGATCCTGCCGCACGGGGCCTTCGGCAGTCGCTATCCCGCATCGATGATGCCCAAGTGGTGAACCGGGCGAATCGCATCACGACACCATTCGGCGCCACCTCGACCGCCGCCGAGGTCGCCGCGGGCGTCGACCTCTCGGGCCGCTGCGTGATCGTCACTGGCGCGGCGTCGGGAATCGGCGTCGAAACGGCGCGTGCGCTGGCCGAGACCGGGGCCGAGGTGACCCTTGCCGTCCGCGACGTCGAAGCCGGCCGCCGCGTCGCGCAGGACATCGTCTCCAAGACCGGCAACGAAGCCGTCCAGGTGAGCGAGCTGGACCTGACGGACATCGCGTCGATCGACGCCTGCGTCGAGTCGTGGGAAGGGCCGCTGCACGTCCTCGTCAACAACGCGGGCGTGATGAACACCCCTGAGCAGTACACGGCGGTCGGCTGGGAGCTGCAATTCGCAACCAACCACATTGGGCACTTCGCGCTGACCACGGGGCTCCACGACGCGCTCGCCGCCGACGGCGCCGCGCGGGTCGTCTCCGTCAGCTCCAGCGGGCACGGATCCTCGCCCGTGGTCTTCGACGACCTCTTCTTCGATCGGCGCGAGTACGACCCGGCGCTTGCCTACGGGCAGTCCAAGACGGCGAACGTCCTCTTCGCCGTCGAGCTGACCCGCCGCTGGGCCGACGCGGGCGTGACCGCGAACGCGCTGATGCCGGGCGGGATCTGGACGAACCTGCAGCGACACTGGGACCCGGAGGAGCTCGCTCGCATGAAGGCCCGCGACGCGAGTGGAGCGCATGGGGCCACATCGAAGACGCCCGAGCAAGGCGCCGCGACGTCGGTGCTGCTCGCGACGTCACCGAAGCTCGCCGGGATCGGGGGACGCTACTTCGACGACTGCAACGAGGCGGAGGTCGTAGAGGAGATCGTCGACGGCCTCCATGGCGTGCGTTCATACGCCCTCGATGCCGAGGCGGCCGAGCGGCTCTGGGATATGTCGCTCGAGCTCCTTGCCGCCACCCGCTGAGGCGTTACGCGACGTCGCGCCTCGGCTGGATCCCGATCGCGCCGAGCAGGAGCCCGTCCGCCTCTTAGCACCAGAAGCCGACCTCGGCTGCGATCTCCCGGTCGAGCTCGCCGGCGTCCATGTAGGGGTTGCGCCAGCGATCTGCCGGGGTCACCCCGCGATAGGCCTCGGCAGCGGCGTTGACGATCGCGAGGATGTCCCCTTGCTCGGCCGGGCTACAGGGCCGGATGTCGATCATGGACGGAACCCGGTGGTCAGCGACGGAGCTTCGCCCTCCACTGCGCGAGCAGCATGCGGAAGGCCGCCCAGCCGCTCGCCCCGCCCGCGAGCGCCGTCAGCAGCTCCTGGGCCGGGAGAGCGCCGATGTGGGCGATCACGACGGTGCCACGGCGTATTCGTCGCTGCGGCGGGGCCAGCCCTCCACGGCGCCCTCCTCGCGGCCCTTCGGCGCCCGGTCCAGCAGCGCCCAGGCGGTGTTGAGCGCGTCGGTGCCCCGGTCGTAGCACGAGTAGGTGTGGTAGACGACGCCGTCGTCCAACACGAACACGCTCAGCGCCATCAGCTCCTGATCGTTGACGATGTCGACCCAGGCGCCGCTGGGCGTGCCGAAGTTCCACCCGGTGCCTTCGCGGCGGTCCTCCTCGGTCCAGGCGCCGAAATCGCGATTGAAGTCGGTGCCCTCCGAGGAGACCCACGGGATGCTCCACCCCATGCGTCGCTTGTAGGCGTCGAGCGTCTCGAGCGGCGAGCGGGAGGCCATGACGAAGGTCACGTCATGGCCGGCGAGATGCGATTGCGTACCGTCGAAGCTGTCGGCGGCGAACGTGCACCCGAGGCAGCCTTCGGGCGTGTTCGGGCCGTGCATGAAGTGGTAGACGATCAGCTGCGAGCGGCCATCGAAGAGCTCAGCCAGCGTCCTCGTTCCTTCAGCGGTCTCGAAGGCGTACTCCTTCTCCACCGCCACCCAGGGCAGCTCCCGTCGGCGCCTCGCGAGCTCGTCGCTTCGCCGGGTTAGCTGCTTCTCGTCCTTGAGCAGATCCTTGCGGGCGGCCAGCCACTCCTCGCGGGTCCCGATCCTGTGCTCACTCATCGCTCGTTCCTCCTCGGCGGTCGTTGGTCGTGCACCTCTAACGACCTGATCGGGTCGAGAAACTAATCGCTCGCCTCGCGCCCAGTACTCCTTCCCTCATCGGTCCGCCGTCTGTCGGACCGCGGTTCGCTGCTCGAATGCGAGCATCCCGGTCAGGAGAATCAGAAGTATCACGAGCTGGGCCGTCGCGGAGGCACTCGCTCCGATCGGGATGGTCGCAAGCGCGATCAATGCCGCCAGGGCCCGCCCTCGCGCGGCGCCCATCGCCAGCGTCTGACGAAACAGAGCCTCCCCGATCAGGAAGATCGCGACTCCACCTCCGAGAGCGAGCGCCTTCGCCGTCTCGAGCTCGTCGAAGGGATGCGCCGTCGTCTCCTTGAGCGCGGTCGAGATCGAGATGATTCCGAGCAGGATCAGGAGATGCCAGTAGCCGAACGCGTTGATCGCCAGGCGCGGGCGATCGCACATCGGCGCCTGATCCATCCGCCGCTCGGCCAGGCCTTCGTCGGCAGCGAAGTACGACCACCACAGGCACGCGCTGAGCGCCAAGCCGAGGACGCCGGCGAGGACGAGGTCCCCGTCGACGGGGGTCCCTGCCGCCCCGATCCCGACGGCGATGATCGACTCGCCGATCGCGACGATCACCACCAGGCCGTGACGCTCGACGAAGTGCCTCGGCTGGAGCTCGAAGCCCGAGCTGTCGATCAGCTTCGCGGAGGACCACATCAAGGCGAATGCGACCGCCCAGATCACGTACTGCGAGGTGCCACCGATCACGCCACCGATCACGACGAGAATCGCGGTCGAGATGTTGTATGGCACGAGCCCGACGATTGCCTGCCGAAGCGTCAGTTGCGAAGAGCGAGCGAACATCCCGAAGTGGACGAGGACGACGGCCAGGTAGGCGAGGCCGAACGTGGCTCCGGCACCAGAGAAGGATTGCGGAACCGCAAGCGCGATCACGAGGAACCCGGCCATCCCGCCCAGGAGGGTGAGCCTGCGGAGCAAGCGGTCGGGAGCAACCAGGTTGGTCAGCCAGGCGTAGCCGCCGTACATCCAGAAGATGATCCCCAGCATCAAACAGACCTGGAGCAGGCCCGTCCAGGTCGGCTCGTCCGACAGGACGCTGGTGAGCTGGGTGATCGTGAAAACGAAGACGAGGTCGAAGAAGAGCTCGAGCGTGGAAACGCGCTGAGCCTCGCCAGGACCTCGCTCGAGCTCACCGCTCACACACACATCTTCCTTGACTTCAACCAGGCTTGAGGCTCTAGCCTCGCGTCGAGATGAAGTACCGCCTCCTCGGTCACACGGGACTTCGGGTCTCCGAGCTCTGCCTCGGGACGATGATGTTCGGTGCCGGCGGCACCTCGGGCGCATCGCCCGAGGAGGCCGCGGCCATCGTGGGCCGCTTCGCGGAGGCGGGCGGCAACTTCATCGACACGGCCAATCGCTATGCCGGCGGTGAGAGCGAACGGATCGTCGGGGACCTGATCCGTCCCGACCGCGATCGCTGGGTTCTCGGCACCAAGTACACGCTGAGCTCCGATCCCGACGATCCAAATGCAGGCGGCACGCACCGCAAGAGCCTGCGCCGCGCCCTCGAGGCCAGCCTCGAGCGGCTCGGGACCGAGTACATCGACGTCTACTGGGTCCACATCTGGGATGCCTACACGCCAGTGGAGGAGGTGGTCGGCGCGCTCGACGATCTCGTGCGTTCGGGCAAGGTGCTCTACGTCGGGATCTCCGACACGCCAGCCTGGATGGTCGCACGGGCCGTTACCCTCGCCGATGAGCGAGGCCTCACCCGGTTCAGCGCCCTACAGGTCCCCTACAGCCTGGTTGAGCGGACCGTCGAACGCGAACTCCTGCCGATGGCCCGCGCCCTCGACCTCGCCGTCACCGGATGGGCGCCGCTCGGCAGCGGGCTGCTGACCGGCCGCTACGGTTCCGACCGTGAGCGCCCCGACGAGGGTCGGCTGGCCGGCAGCAGCGCCGCCTATCAGGAGCGCAAGCTCTCGGAGCGCAACATCGCGATCGCAGACGCGGTGAACGCGGTCGCCGAGGCCCGCGGTGCCAGCCCCAGCCAGGTAGCCATTGCATGGGTGCGTGCGCAGCAGCGGCGCGCGGTGGCGATTCCGATCGTCGGCGTGCGAACGGAAACCCAACTGACCGACAACCTCGGGGCGGCCGAGATCGATCTCGACCGCGCGGAGCTGGACCGCCTCGACGACGTTAGCAACGTGACGCTCGGCTTCCCCGGCGATTTCGGCGGCGCAAGCCTCGCCTACGGCAACAAGTTCGATCTGATCGACGACCATCGCGGCACGATCGAACCGCTCGCCTGACTCGGTCCCCCATCTGCCCGTACGATCGTTGGGATGGTCCGACCGGAGCACGAGCGAAAGGCGGCGGAGTTCCGCGCGCTTCACGAGGGCGAGCCGTTCGTGATCCCGAACCCGTGGGACGCCGGCTCGGCGAAGGTGCTGGCCGGGCTCGGCTTCGCGGCGCTCGCCACCACCAGCTCCGGGTTCGCCTTCACCCTCGGGCGCGGCGACGGCAACGTCAATCTGGAAGAGGTCGCGGCCCACGTGCGGGCGCTCGACGACGCCACGTCCCTGCCGGTCTCGGTCGACCTGGAGAACGGCTACGGCCCCGCACCCGAGGATGCGGCGTGGGCCGTCGCGCGTGTGGCCGAGGAGGGAGCGGTCGGCGGCTCGATCGAGGACTACGACCCCGAGGGCCGGATCTACGACCGCGGGCATGCCGTCGAGCGAGTGGCCGCCGCCGCGGAGCGAGCGGGGGGCCTGGGCTTCCCCTTCATGCTGACGGCCCGAGCCGAGAACCACGTCCGGGGCAACCCCGACCTCGAGGACACGATCTCCCGCCTGCAGGCGTACGCCGTCGCCGGCGCTGACGTGCTCTTCGCGCCTGGGCTGCGTGATCGCGATCAGGTCCGCGCCGTGTGCGGGGCAGTTGACAAGCCGGTCAACGTGCTCGCCCACCGCGGCCTCACGCTGACGGAGATCGTCGAAGCGGGTGGACAGCGGATCAGCGTCGGCGGCGGGCTCGCGTGGGCGTCTGTCCATGGCCGTGTCGGCGCGGCGGAGGAGCTTCGGGCCGGCAATTTCGGCTCGCTCACCTCACCCGCCCAGCTCGACGAGTGGCTCGATCCTGGATCCTCGACCTGAGTTCGCCTGTTGCGTCCTGCGCCCGCTCGTGTCGACGGCGCTCAAGCCTCGGACTCGCGGGGCACCCCGCCCCGCGCTGCGAGCGCCGAGGGCTTGACCCCCAGCAATCGCGCCGGCAAGCTCGGCATCCACCAGTTCCAGCGGCCCATCAGCAAGATCACCGCGGGAACGATCAGCGCCCGGATGATCGTCGCGTCGAGCAGGATCCCGGCGCCGAGCCCGGTCGCGAAGATCTTGATGTCGGTCCCGGGGCTCGAAGCCAGCGCGACGAATGAGAGGAAGAGGATCAGCGCGGCGCTGGTGACGAGGCGCCCGGTTCGCCCGATCCCGGCGACCACGGCGGTATCGGTCGATCCGGTGCGATCGTACTCCTCACGCATCCGGCTCAAGATGAACACCTCGTAGTCCATCGAGAGTCCGAACAGGAAGGCGAAGACCATCAGCGGTATCCACGATGGGATCGACCCCGTTGCCTCGATGCCCCAGACCAGCTCGGAGCCGTACCCGTGTTGCCAGACCAACACCATCACGCCCCAGGCAGCGGCGACGCTCAAGACGTTGAGGACGATCGCCTTCAGCGGCAGGAGGATCGAGCGGAACGCGCGCGCCAAGAGGATGAACGTCGTCACGATGATCAGCGCGATCATCAGCGGGAAGCTGCCGTAGACGGCCTCGATGAAGTCGTCGTTGGCGGCGGGCTGACCGCCGACGAGGACGTCGTCGCCGGCGGCGTGGGCGGTCTCGCGGACCGCTGCGAGGGTCGCCTCGCCCTCGCTGGAGCCGCTGTCGGCGATTGGGATCGCCTCGACGATCGCCGTCCCGTCACGCCTCCAGGCCTCGTCTTCGGGCGCCACCGCTCCGTGGATGCCCTCGACGTCGCGAAGCTCGGCGGCGACCTGATCGGGGTCGGTCGAGCCCTCGATCAGGATCTCGTGCGGAAGCAGCGAGCCCTCGCCGATCCCGGCGCCCACGAGCGCGTCGAGCCCGTCCCTGGAGTCCCCCGACTGCGACGCCGTGTTGGCATCGGAGGCGCCGAGCTGCATGTCCGCGGCGACGACGACGAGCGCCAGGATCACGGCCATGCCGGCCCCGGCGGCGACCCAGCGCCGCCGCGAGACGGCCTCCGCCCAGCGCGTCCAGGCCCGGCTTGCCTTGTCGTCGGTACGGCGGTGCGGCCAGTCGAGGCGGGCGCCGGCCTTGGCGAGGACGACCGGCAGGAGGGTGAGCGCCGCCAGCGTCGAGACCAGCGGGATCAGCATCCCGCCGTAGCCCATCGAGCGCAGGAAGGGCAGCGGCAGCGCAATCAGCGCCAGCAGGCCGATCGCAACCGTGATCCCGCTGAAGAGGACCGCCCGCCCGGCGGTCTCCATCGCCTTCTGCACCGCCTCGTCGCCGGTGGCCCCATGTGCTCGCTCCTCGCGCCAGCGCGAGACGACGATCAATGAGTAGTCGATCGCGACGCCGAGGCCGAGCAGCGCGATCAGGAACTGGACGATCGGCGAGACCGTGGTCAACTCGGTCAGGCCGAGGAGGAGCAGGAATGTGGTCATGATCGACGCGAACGCCATTAGCAGCGGAACGAGGGCGAGGAACGAGGCGAAGACGAAGGTCAGGACGGCGAGCGCCCCAAGGCCGCCGAGCAGCGCTTCGAGCAAGACCCCCGTGTCTTCGCTGTCGGCGCCCGAGTCCTCGAACAGGGCGTCGAATCCCGTCAGCTTCACCGGCTCCCCGGCCACCGTCGATCCCTCGAGCGCCGCGCTCGCGGCCTCCTCCGCGGCGGGGTTCTCGCCGAACGCGGAATCGGGGTCCGGCTGGGGATAGATCACAGCGAAGATCGTGGTGCCATCGTCGGAGACGAATGTCTCGTCGCCGGTCGAGGCGTAGGAAGCGATTCGCGCGGCCGGCAGCGCCTCGGCGAGGCGTTCGTCGATCACCTCGAGATCGGCGCTCACTGCCGGAGAATCGACCGATTCGCCCTCGGGCAGGGTGACGACCGGAACCAGCGGAGCCGCGTCGCCGCCGGTGCCCTGGTAGCGCTCGGCGATCGCGACGTTCGTTTCCCAGCCCTCCTTGTCGGGCACTGAGAACTCCGGCTCGAGCGCCTCGCTTGCCGGGCCCGACGCCATGATGCCGGCGATCGTCAGCACGAGCCAGGTGAGGGCTACGGTTCGCTTGTGGGCGAGGACCCAGCGGGTGAGCGATTCCACGAATTTGCCTCCTGTTGGTCAGCCGGACGCGCTGAAGTTGTAGCATAGTGTTCGGAGCGAATAGTTTTGTGAACGAACGGATATCGCCCATCGTGACGGGAAGCACCGCCGCGCGGCAGATCGAGCGGCCACCACCCGAGCCGCTGGCCAGCGCCACCGGGTTCCTGCTGTCGTGGAACGGTCGGCGGGCGGCTTCGGAGTTCGCCAAGGCCCTCGAGCCGCTCGGGCTCCGCCCGCCCCAGTTCGGATTGCTGACCCTGATCGCGGTCAACCCGGGAAAGACCCAGCAGCAGCTCGTCACCGACAGCCTGATCGATCCGAGCTCGATGGTGGCCGCGATCGACGAGCTCGAGGAGCTCGGCCTGGCCGAACGGCGCCGGCATCCCTCCGATCGCCGCAAGCACGCTGTCCACCTGACCGCGAAAGGCAAGCGGACGCTCAACCGCGCCCGCGAGGCCGCGAGCGGCATGGCTGAGGAGCTTCTCGCCCCGCTCAGCGAGCGCGAGCGCGAGACCCTGCGGCGGCTGTTGCGAAAGCTCGCCGGGGTTGAGAGCTAGTGGGTCACTACGAGGTGATGCCCGCGCGAACCGGCGAACCGTCTCGCGAAGGTGGCGGACGTAGGCGTCCCCGTTCTCGAGCGTTGCCGCGCGCCCGCGCCAGACCCGAACCACCACCGGCTCCCTGCCTCAGTCTCCGGGCTCCGCTCGTCGTCGCGGAGCCCGCTGGCGCGAGCGACCCCCGTTGCCTCGACGTGAGCGCCGCGGGGAGGCTTTTCGTGAGGTCGAGCGGCCGATCATCCGTACGGTGGCTCAGAGGGAGACGAGCCTGGTCGCGGTCGCCTTCCAGCTTGCCGAGACCTTCCCGCCGGGCCGAATCCCGAGCCGCGCGACCGAGGCAGAGGTCACCTCGGCCGCCAGCGGCTGTGGCACGGCGAGCCCGACCCGCGCGCGGTTTCCGAACTCCGTGACTCCCGTTACGTCGGCGATCAGGTGATTGAGCGCCGAGCCGGCGGGCTCCCCCTCGACCTCGCCCAGCTCGATCTCCCAGGGAAAGACGCTGGCGGCGACGGGCCCGGTCGCGACGTCGGTGCTCGACAGCGTCCCGCCTCCGTCGAGGTCTACCGCCGTCAGTCCCTGCGCATCGGGGCGCGCGGTTCCACGGAGAACAACCGCGCCGGTCAGGTCCGCGACGAAGGCGGAGACGGGCGTCGCCGCGAGCTCAGCAGCGGTGCCCTCCTGCACGATCCGCCCGCGATCGAGCACGGCAACCCGATCGGACAGCAGCGCAGCCTCGGCGAAGTCGTGGGTGACGATCACGGCCGGGATCTCGGTCGAGCGCAGGAGCTGGGCGAGCTCAGCGGACGCGGCCGCGCGGGTTCGTGCGTCAAGCGCTGAGAGTGGCTCGTCGAGCAGGAGGAGCTTGGGGTCGGTGGCGAGAGCGCGAGCCAGAGCGACGCGCTGGCGTTCCCCGCCGGAGAGTTCAGAGGGCCGCGCATCAGCGCGGTCGGCGAGGCCGAAGCGCTCGAGCGTCGCGAGTGCCCGGAGACGACGCTCGCCCCGCCCGGCCCCTCGAATTCCGTAGGCGACGTTGCGCCACGCCGACATTCGTGGGAACAGGGCGTACTCCTGGAAGACGAAGCCGATCCGCCGCCGGTCGGCGGGAACCTCCCCACCACCCTCACGGTCGATCCAGACCTCGCCGTCGAGCTCCACCCGGCCGTCGTCGGGACGGGTCAGCCCGGCAACGATCTTCAGCACGGTGCTCTTTCCGGCTCCCGAAGGGCCGACGAGCGCCAGGCACTCGCCTGCAGCGACCGCCTGGGCCGCCTTCAGCTCGAGCGCGCCCCGGTGCAAACTGACGTCAAGCGCCAGCACGTGCCGCCTCCGGGGCTCCGCCGAGCAGCTTGACCCCGAGCAGCAGGACGGCGGAGAAGACGACGAGCACCCCCGAGAGCGCGAGGGATGCGTCGAAGTCCCGAGAGAGGAACTCGAAGATCGCCAGCGGCGCCGTCTGCGTCCTGCCCTGTAGCGACCCGGCGAACAAGAGCGTCGCCCCGAACTCGCCGAGCGCGCGCCCCCAGGCCAGCGCCAGGCCGGAGGCGAGCCCGGCTCGTGCACCCGGGATCGCGACCCTCGAGAAGGTCCTCGCCTCCCCGGCGCCGAGCGTCCGCGAGGCGTCGAGCAGGTCCGCGTCGACTGCTTCGAAGGCCGCGATCGCGCCGCGCACAAAGAACGGCGCCGCGACGAAGGTCATCGCGACGACGACGCCGGCCGTCTGCAGGACCAGGCGGATCCCGGCGTCCTCGATCGCCCCGCCGACCAACCCGTTGGGGCCGAAGGCCGCGAGCAGCGCGATTCCGGCGGCGGCCGGGGGCAGCACGAGCGGGAGCTCGATCAGCGTGATCACGGCTGCGCGACCACGGAAGCGACGGCGCGCGAGCAAGTAGGCGGCCGGGGTGCCGACGATGACGATCAGCACCACGGCAGCGAGAGAGGTGCGCAGGCTGAGCGAGAGGGCATCGAGCGCGCCGTCCTCACCGAGGCTTGCGAGGAGCTCGCCGGGGCCCGCCTCGACGAAGATCGCCAGCAGTGGGATCGCAAGGAAGCTCAGCAGCAGCGCCAGGGCAGCGAGTGAGCCGAGCCGGAACGCCGGCGAGGACACCTCGCGTCAGCCTGCTGGGGCGCCGAAGCCGGACTCGATCAGGATCTCCTGGCCAGCGCCGTCGACCGCGCCCTGGATGAACTTCTCCGCGAGATCGGGCTCCGCGGCATCGCTCGCGACCGCGATCCCATAGTCGACGTCCGGGCTGACGGCTTGCGGAAGCGCGATCTCCTCGATCTCGCCGGCGCTGGCCGTGACGTCGCTTCTGTAGATGAAGCCGGCGTCCACGGCACCTTGGGTCAGCTTGCCCACGATCCCGGCGACATCCGGCTCGCTGCTGGCGACGTTGTCGAGGATCGCCCTCGACTCCTCCGGGCCGAGCGCGTCGAGGACCTCGCGGGTGTAGGCGCCGACCGGGACCTCCGGATCGCCGACCGCGACCGTGACCTCGGGCCCACCCAGGTCGGCGACATCGTCGATCGAGGATCCCGCCGGGACGCCGATGACGAGCTTGTTCGTGACGAAGGTCCGGGGAGGCTCGAGCAGACCCTCGGCGGCGAGCTCGTCGGGCAGGCTCGTGTTGGCGGCGGCGTAGACGTCGGGGGCTAGACCCTGACGAATCTGGGCGGCGAGCTCGTCGGAGCCGGCGAAGGAGAGCTGGACCTCGGCGTCCTCGAATCGGGCGCCGTACTCCTCGAACGCCGCACCGAGCGAGGATGCGGCGAAGACGACGAGCTCGGGGCGCTCCGCCTCGTTGCTCTCGCCGAGACTCTCCTCCTCGTCGCCGCACCCGGCGATCACGCCGAGGGCCGCGCCTGCCGTCAGGAGCGAGGTGAGACGTCGCATCACTCGCCTCGCTGGACCATTACCGACGTCGCCTTCACCATTGCCACCGCTTCGACTCCCTCGACGAGCCCGAGATCCTCGACCGCGTCGCGGGTGATCGCGGCGGTGACCCGGTGGGGCCCGGCCTCGATCTCGACCAGGGCCATCACGCCGTCGACCTCGACGGAGGTGATCGTCCCGGGGAAGCGGTTGCGGGTCGAAAGCGCGTCGCCGGTCGCATGCCGTTCCGGGGAGTCACGGAGCCGCTCGACCTCGGCGACCGACACGCGGCGGCGATCGTTGGCGTCGCGCTTCGTCTCGAGCTTGCCGGCTCGGTCCCAACGGCGCAGCGTGTCGACGCTTACACCGAGTTGCTTCGCCGCGTCCCCGAGGCTGAGGTCCTTCTTCGCCATCTGCCTAAGCATTGCATAGCTAAAGGCCGCTCAGGCCGGCAACTCGTTCGCGAGGCCGTAGCGCTCGAAAACCCGGCCATCGAGGAAGGAGGTAATCCCGGGATCGTCGACGCCGCGCCGGGTCACGTCCAGGTAGGAGACGACGTTGGAGATCTCGGCGCCGCGCAGGGTGAGGACGTTGAGCACGTGCGCCACGTACGCCTGACGCTCGTCGCTCCACGAGTAACAGCCGACCGCCGGCTGAGCGTTCGCCCCGGTCGGCACGAGGCGCCACCGAAAGTACCGGAACGGGTTCTCGTCGAGGAAGGCGCCGATCGCATCGCGGCCCCGAAACCAGGCGGGCTGCGGCGGCATCGACCAGCTCGCGTCCTCGCAGAGCAGCGCGACGACGCCGTCCACGTCAGCGCGCTCCATCGCCTCGATGTAGCCCCCGACCACGCTGGTCAATCGCTGGTCTCCCAGCGCGCGGAGCGTTGCCTGCTGGCTCTCTTCGGGAAGCTTCTCGTCGATCGACCGCCGAGCACGCTGCAGTGCACTGTTGACGGATGCTGTGCTGGTCTCGAGCGCATCCGCGACCTCCCTGGCGGAGAACCCGAGCACCTCGCTCATGATCAGCGCAGCGCGCTGATTGCCCGGCAGGTGCTGGAGCGCCGCGACGAAGGCGAGCTCGAGGCTCTCGCGCTCCGCGTAGGCAGTCTCCGGAGACGCGAGCCCGTCGTCGGTGGCGATCATCTCGTCCGGGTACGGCTCGACCCAGATCGATTCGAGGATCGGCGCCGCGGCGGCGTCGTGGGGATCGGCGGAGGAGCTGCCGTAGTCGATCGGAAGCACCCTTTTCGGGCGTCGCTTGATCATGTTCAGACAGACGTTGGTGGCGATCCGGTAGAGCCAGGAGCCGAGGGCGCTGCGGCCGTCGAACTTCGGCAGGCCGCGCCAGGCACGGAGCAGCGTTTCCTGCAAGGCGTCCTCGGCGTCGTGGAGCGATCCGAGCATCCGGTAGCAGTGGGCGTGAAGCTTCCCGCGGTGCGGCTCGAGAAGCCTTCCGAAGGCGTCCTCTCCCCCGGCCTTGGCCGCCTCCAGCAGCGTCTCCTCAGCGACCGCGCTCACCGGCAGTCCGGAAATGGAGGTGGACCACACCGGTTGGCGAGTCGACGACGCGCCTTCGCTCGAGCCCGATGCCCTCGAGCCCGGCGCCGTCGAAGAGGCGAGCGCCGCCACCGAGGAACCCCGGGATCAGGTGGATCTGCATCTCGTCCACCAGACCGGCCGCCAGATATTGCTGGGCGACGTCCGCGCCGCCGCCGAGCTTCACGTCCGCGCCGCCGGCGGCTTCACTGGCCCGCTCGAGTGCCGGGTGGATGCCGTCCGTCACGAACTCGAACGAGGTCTTCCCCTTGACCAGCGTCTCGCGGGGATGATGGGTGAGCACGAACACCGGCGTGCCGAAGGGAGGCTCCTCCCCCCACCAGCCCTCCCACGGCTCCTCGCCCCAAGGCCCGTGACCGGGGCCGAACATCCCGCGGCCCATGATCGTGGCGCCGATGTTCTCGAGGGATTCCCGAACGGCCGCGTTGTCCACCCCGGTTTTCCCGCCTTCCTGACCGTGACTGGCCCGCCAGGTCGAGAGGCCGTACGCCCACTCGTGAAGCTGCCTCCCGCCAACGCCCAGCGGTTCGTCGATGCTCTGGTCGGGTCCGGCGACATAGCCGTCGAGCGACATCGAGATGTCGAATCTCAGCTTCGCCACCGAGCCCTCCACAGAATCCGCCATCGGCCGCTCTACTCGCCCATCACCGACAGGACGTTGCCGGCCGGGTCCTTAAACCAGGCGATCCGCGGTCCCATCTCCGGCTGGGCGATGCCGCGGTCGTCCTGCTCGAAGCCGTCATAGCGCTCGAAGCTGACGCCTCGCTCGGCGAGCCCGTCCACCGCCGCGTCGACGTCGTCGACCGGGAAGTTGAGGACCGTGAAGCCGGCCGGCTCGTGATCCTCCTTCGGGTAGATGAAAACGGACCCGCCGGTAGCCAGGTTGAGGCCGAGCCCGGCCTCCTCCTCGGTCACGTCGAGGCCGAGCGTCTCGCTGTAGAACTCCTTCGCCGCGGCGATGTCCGGCGTCGCGAACCCGCTGAATGCCTTGCTTTCCTTCAACATTTCGTACCTCCTGGTCGTTTGCGTGTGTCTCTACGCGTAGAGACCCGGGGGAAGTCCGAGACTCATCGCCGTTCCGCACCGGCCAACTCGCCGGGCAGCCCGAACGCGGCGAAGATGTCAGCGTCGATGAAGGCCGTGACGGCGGTGATCCTGCCGTCCTCGGCGAGGGTGAGCACGTCGAGCACGCGCGCCTCGAACAGGTCCCGCTCCTCGCTCCACGAGTAGCAGCCGATCGCGAGCTGGCCGTTGGCGCGCGCCGGTAGGTGGCGCCAGCGCAGGGTCAGGGGTCCCTCCGCCAGGAACGTGGAAAGCGCCTCGCGGCCGCGGTACCACGCCGGGGTAGGCGGCATCGACCAGGTCGCGTCCTCGCCGAGCAGCGTGAGCACCGATTCGACGTCGCCGCTCTCGAGCGCGTCGCTGTAGCTCTGGGCGATCTGGCGCAGACGCTCGTCGCCCAGGGATCGCAGCGTCGCCTGCTGGCTGCGCTCGGGGAGGCGCTCGTCGACGAGCTTTCGGGCGCGCTGCAGGGCGCTGTTGACGGACGCGGTGGTCGTATCCATCGATTCCGCGACCTCACCGGCTGAGAAGCCGAGGACCTCCCGCAGGACCAGCGCCGCCCGCTGATTGCCGGGCAGGTGCTGCAGCGCGGCGACAAACGCCAGCTCGACCCCCTCGCGCTGCTCGTAGCGAGCGTCGGGCGCCGCGCGCCCGTCCTCGAGGCCGAGCGCCTCGTCGGGGTAGGGCTCGATCCAGACCGCCTCGGTTACGGGCTCGGGGAAGGCGCCGTGAGGGTCGGAGGCCGGCCCGTAGTCGAGCGGGAGCACCCGGTGCACTCGCTTGGGGCGCTTGTCGATCGCACTCAGGCAGACGTTGGTCGCGATCCGGTAGAGCCACGAGCGCAGCGAGCTGCGGCCTTCGAAGCCGGCGAGGCCGCGCCAGGCTCGGAGCAGCACCTCCTGCATCGCGTCCTCGGCGTCCTGGACGGAGCCGAGCATCCGGTAGCAGTGCGCGTGGAGCTCGCTCCGCCGCGGTTCGACGAGCTGCTCGAAGGCGGCCTCATCGCCATTCCCGGCCGCCGCCAGCAACGCCGGTTCGGTCCACGTCGAGATGTTGGCGACGGTGCTCATCACTGGTCGACAGCAGGTTAGACCGCCCGCGGCCGACCGTTTCATCGATCGAGCGATGAGTTTGCCGCGCTTCGCCGGTCAAAGGGACATGAGGCGGAATCCCCGGTCACCGATCGTCCACCTCGAGCTCCATACGGGAGACCTGGCGGAGGCGGAAGCGCTCTACGCGCAGCTCTGCGGCTGGCGCTCGGAGCGAATCAGCGCCGGCGGCGGCTCCTACCTGACGCTCGACCTCGGCGCGCGGAGAAGCGGCGCAATCGGCGGCGGCATCGTCGAATGCGAGACGCGCCGACCGGTCTGGCTTCCCTATGTCGAGGTGGACGAGGTCCTCGCGGCCACCGAGCGCGCCCGCGACCTGGGCGCGTCCATCCTGCTCGCACCCCGCGAGGGCCCGGCCGGGTGGCGCAGCGTCGTCGCGACGGCGGCGGGTGCCGAGCTGGCATTCTGGCAGCCCAAGCGATGACTGATACGGATACGGCGTGAGCGCGCCGCCAAGATCGACGTCGGGGAGCGAGGCCACGCAGCTTGCGGCAGCCCAAGCAGGGGACGAGGGGGCCTTCGCCCGCCTCGTCGACGTCTACCGCGGCGAGCTCGGCGCCCATTGCTACCGGATGCTCGGTTCCACCGCCGACGCCGAGGACGCGCTCCAGGACGCGATGCTGCGCGCCTGGCGCGGCCTGCCGAGCTTCGAGGGCCGCAGCTCGCTGCGCTCGTGGCTCTACCGGATCGCGACCA